>ERZ794936.329-NODE-329-length-25170-cov-7.177902_pt1 | contig 25170 bp, 12 predicted proteins | sample MGYA00511083_ERZ794936 | MGnify/ENA primary metagenome ERZ794936 (study PRJEB30137, sample SAMN04331409) | food metagenome | isolation source: Y2 must sample point D1 replicate A | place: Australia: South Australia | collected 2014 ... | reverse complement strand
CGATCAAAACACCTGCTGGACCAGAGTGTCTCAAAGAGGAACCTGAACCAACAAATAGACCAGTACCAATGGCACCACCAATGGCAATCATTTGCAAATGTCTGTTTTTTAATCTTCTTTTCAATGGTGTTCTGGCTGTCTTGATAGCAATTTTTTCAGCAATAGACAAATTAGGATCAATTTCTTCTACATTGACTCTTTTGAAAGAATCTTTGAAGTTTTGCCATCCACTTTTTTCTGGTGAAGGTTCCCATTCTAATTGAGATCTGACATTCTCAATTCTAGCAGACATCACATCCCCAGAAAGAATAGGATGGACTTGTGATATGACTTGATTTTTTTTTTCTTCTTCTTCGATACTAGACATTTCTGAAAAATGCTATTTTATATATTTTTATGGTTTTTAGTTAACTAATTCTTTATACTAAGTTTGTGATTTAGATATTTAACAAAAAAAATATATATGTTCAACTATCTTTTATATACATTTTAAACCAAATTTCTTCAATGCACATTATGACTATGATAAATCAAATTAGTTTTCTAAGTTCATTTTTACTTTAATCACAGATAAGATGTTATCTAAAACAAAAATAAATGTATCTTATTTTCCTTGTATTTACTACCAATATGAAGTTATTGATAAATCCAAAAGAAATGTCGGAATTATAATTATTTCAGATTTAATCATAAATCTCTTATCTTAAAGGTTGAAAATAAACTTTAATAAACTGTTCTACTTCATCGTAATTTTTTTTTTTTTTAGATAGTCACCTTCAGTATGAAATAGTGCAGCAGATTAAATTTCACAGCGTTGTTAAAACAACAATTTGATTATCTTTTAAGGGCACCATTTAGTGATAGTACAAATTAAAGTTTGACTCCGTTTTTCAGCAGTGAAAAAAAATATACCATATCTTGACGTTTTAACTTTCCAGTAGTGATGTGAAAATACTATCTTACAAATAGCTGCCTCAAAGCTTATCAATTACGTATAGTGAAAAAAAATAAATTAAAAACTGGATACAACAAAAAACAATGAATATTTTCAACATTTTTTCACCTATTTTGAAGCAAAATTAGCAGTTAATTCGTTGTTATCTGAGTTTAATGATGCTTTTTTTATTACCTATGTTGTCGGTTAGCATTTCTCTGATAAGGACTACATTTTTCCGACGTTTAAAATTCAAATTTGAAAAAAAAATAATAATAATAAAAATAAAATATGAGATAACAAGGGACAAAAAAGATTGATAATAAAGCACTAGATTACTTGTATGTGGCAAATAAATGTCACCTGCTTATTAATTTTTCACAAATCTTATTCAAATATACCACTTAATTTTACAGATTTAGCTTGTGATACACGAAAATAACCATAGTGATTGTCTTATCCGCATATAACCATAGAAATTGTCTTATCTGCAAATAACTCCGTCTTTTTCCATCGGGAAAAAAATTCTCATTGCTAGGTAATCAATCATCTAGTTGATCTTTTTCTTAAGCTTCTTCTTAATAAGCTGTGATGCGTCGTGTTGATTTCATGATCATTCCCACTCACATGATCTAATCTTGAATTTGCTGTGTTAGACATTTTTTTTTGTCCATAGCTTATTTGAGAAGATTGTCCTTCTGTTCCACCATCAAAAAGATAAGCTAACTTTTCTTTGGTAAGGACTTTTTTAGATGAGTCGGAATTTTGCTCACTCATGGTTCTCAAAGGAGATCTATTAATCTTCTGTTTCTTAAGTTTATGAGGCGATATGGAGCCATGATTTTTGCTTGGACTTTCATACTCAGATCCATTATCTTTGATTGGAGAATTTTTATTTGTTCTTTTTGTTGGTGATATATCCATTGCCTCTGGTCTTGCAAAGTTATTACTTAGGAAGATCAATGGATCTTGGGAAATTTTTTCATTTTCAAAAATATCTACAGATTTCTCCTTCGGTTCCATTTGCAACAAGAACTCATATGGTTCAGCTTTTTGGCCGCTTGACTCCTTTGTTTCAAAGTTTTCTTTTTTAGGGCATGTTATGCACCACTCTGTATCGTTTATTTTGACAATGTTGCTTGTAGATTGGTCAAAAGAGCTTAGCTGATCTAATTGACATTTATTAAACTTGTAAAATAGCTGAAAAATTAATCCAGGAGTCACAGATGGAATAGGGTTTTTACTGTTTCTGATAAAATTTAGTTTTTTGATCAAATATGAATTAGAATCAATGTCTATGTTCTTGTTTACTTGACGTTCAGAAAACAATCTTTCTTCTTCAGGTTTAAAACTGTTTAAATATTTATTAGTGGACTCATACAGTGACCCTGTTTTGTTCTTTTGAACACACATAATTTTGGATAGGTTAACTATCAATAGATCCGTTGTAGTGTTTAAAATTTTTGAGTATACAAAATTGGTCTGTTCTTTTAAAGAATCAGTAAGCTTTATTATCTTATTCATGTGAAGTATTTCAACCCCTTCAAACCCAGACATTGTCCAATTAAATATCTCAGAATTATCCTTGTAGGTTAAAAACTTTAGGTTACAGTTAAAAAAAGGCAAAGACCAGCAATCCGGATCCAAATACTTTTTGAAGAATAAACATCTCTCTACATGAAACTCTGTCACTATTAAAGTATTGGTGTAGTTCCAATTTAACTTGTTTTGTTCAAACAAATTTAAAGAATTTAAATATTGTTTAATCAAAAAAGAAGGTAGCGTTTGCAAATCCATATCATGAGGAATAATTATAATACATTTTTTACTTTGATCACCAAAATTCCTTTCATAGTCAGCTTCCATTGATGAAGCATCGTTTTCTTTTGTACCTTCATCAACACAATAAGCTTTGTACGTGGAGCAGTCTAACTTATCAAATGTTTTATTCAAAATCTTGTTATGCTTGTGTGAAAATCCGTATGACAAAATATGGCAGTTACTAAAATAATTCGTTTCTACTACAAATTGTTCTATAGTGCCGTCTCTTTCCAAACTGTTTCTAACTAAAGCTAATTGTGGTAGCTCCTTAGTTACTGAGTCTTCTCGTGGTGCCGGTAAATCATTGGCTTTCATTATTTTATCCCAAACTGTATTGTTCAACTTATTTTTCAGATTCTTTTTTATAATAATTTTATTGTCTATCATTTCAAATTCGTCAAAAACCTGCTTTGCAAGAGCCGTGTCATTGTTCAATGTTTTCAAGTCAGTATTTCTCCAGCATCTATTGGCCATCATCTTGTCATATAAATATTTGTTATCAGTTGAAGTTACTTCATTCAGCATATATGGCTTGTAACTTATCATCAGGTTTCTTTGTATTACATCTATTAGCCATTGTATGTGTACCACTGGAACTCTATCTTTTTTAGCAGCAGCTATTCTAACACCAGAATTTAATTCAGTAATGAATAAACAAGAGTCCCTGGATTCATCCGAAATCTGTGTCACATAGTGCTTTTCATTTATATTTAATCCTATAGCCTTCTTGCCAGACATGTTGTTCTTGATACTTTTTACATAATTTGGAATTTCATTTGAAGAGTTGAATTTACCAAAAAAAATATTGATTTTGTTCTTCAGCAGATCAAATGGTTTTATGCTGTACTTTATCCGCAACAAATTCAACATGATATGCTTCAAAAACTCGTCATTCTTTACACTAATTCCGTTGCCACCACCCAGCAAAATAGGGTGTATTTTGCTCAATTGATTTGTTTTATGCAAGCTGTGTATCATAGATAATATTTCAAAATCTATGATTATGGTATCGAGCTTCTGTGTCAAAGTATATTGGTACTTTTTGGACTTTAAGATTGTGTCATAACTTGGCAATCCTGTAATATCTATAATCAAAACATTGGTTGTTTTTGGAAAATCTACATGGTAGTTACCTCCCATCTCCATTATCATGTTAGAAACTTGATTAGATCGAGATTCGGACATTGTTGAGGTTGTCACCACAATACCTTTGAAAATCTTTAATTTGTCATTAGATGATTTAGAAATATTATTCATTTTTTATTTTTTTTTTTTCAAATATGATTATTTCAAAATACATGAAATCTAAATTGTTTTCTCCTCCAAAAAAATTACAAAAATATATGTTTATTATTTAATTTTAGTCTCAAAAGCAACAATTTTGAACTATGTTTATGTATTCTTTGGTTACTTTCATTTAAATCGATCTTTAGATCATCTAGTTTTTTTTTAAAAAAAAAACTAGTATAGGATTCTTAGAGCCTTTTATTTCAGACGCCAAACAGGCAAATTTGGAAAATATATAGGCTTATAAAAGAATGTTTTCACGTGACTTTGTGCACGTGTTTTGATGAAAATGTATGTGACAAGTGGAAGTCTAGAAGTACATCAAACATGACTTGTCAATAGAAAATACTTATTTGTAAGTACGTAATATAGCTGTTACTATAAGACAGAATCTAATTCTAATCTAAATTACGAATTATTTCGGTAGTGCAATGATGTATATAGTAATCACATGAAGTAGTTATTTTTTTGGCTAACACTTTTATGACTAATCCATAGAATTCTAATTATCTAAATCTTTCAGTAAACTCTCTACTTGCTCTTTAAAATTCAGTGTTTCCAGTTGATGGTCAACATTATCAAAAGTTTTGACCAGTGAGTTTATTTGGTTTGAAAAAACTTCCATGTTTTCATTGTTTTTTTTCAGTTCCTCTATTTTTTCTTTTATCACCTTCTTAACTTGCTCTATTTCTTCATTAGCTTTCAGCTTTGTATTGGAAATTTCTTTATTTTTATAAAAATCTTTCAGCTTTTGTCTGTCTTGCTGAAGTTTTGTTTGGTTTTTGATAGGAGATGTGGGTTGGCTTGACATATCTTTCTTCGTTATAATAATTCCTGATGTTTATTTCAATTAAATTTATACCCAAATTATTGTTATATTTTTTCAATTTGATTTCAATAAAACTACTTTTGGTACTGTATTGAAGCTATTAAGTGTGTTGTATTTATTCACTTGCTGTTGGTGATTTTCAAATCTAAGGTGAAGAAGAAGGAAATAGGGCTATCAGGTTTATATCCGAGATTTTTGCTGTATCGAAAAATTGTTTATAGTATGTCACGTTTTTTTCAAGTTTACATATAAACAAAACTACATTTAAACAATTAATAATTTAAGTTTAATTAAGTAATGTTTGCTGTAAATACTTTAAATTTTTTTATACTAAAAACATTTTTTATAAAATGTAAATAAATAAATATATATATTTTTAGTATTAAATGTTAAAATATGTTTTCCTTTATTTATGAAAAAACCACATTGAAAGTTTTATAAAATATATATTATAAGCAAATTAATAGTAATTACCAATCTTCCATAATCTGACTTTACCTTGATGATTACCAGTGGCAAGAACTTCACTATTGTTACTAAACTTCATGTATGTGACTTTACCCAATGGAGTATTAGCATTTGGCCAATTAGAATAAACCTTACCATGTAGAACATTTACTATCTTCAAACAATCCTTATTAGCTCTTGATGCTATGGCTAAAATTTGACCGTCATGGGAGAATTCCAGTTGGGAAACAGAAGTCAAAACATTATCTATAATTTTAAAGCTATCATGGTTTTCAGGAGTGACGTTTCCGATATTTACTATTTTTTTACTATCTTGTCTGATTTTGTTCATGTCGTATAAAGAAACATGACCTGATTCCAAACCAATGGCCAACCATTTAGAAGATCTCAAGTTGTTAAACATCTTACCGTTTTTGATGTTAAATACAATGTCTTTGACTGGATGCAAATAAGAGTCAGACATATAGCCACCACCAATAGCAATTGTGGTTACATTGAATACAGAGGGATCCTTCCAATATCTTTCAACCTTGTTGTTGCAGTTTTTAGAAATATTAAACTCATAAACTTCACCTTGTTTGTTAATAGCAATGATGATGGTATCGATACCGTTAGAAGTAGATGCTTTGTAATCAATAGCTATATCTATTAAATGTCCACTGATCTTCAAGAAAGTGTATAGTTGACCAGTTGTAGCATTTACAATATTAACATAACCATTACTACCTATTAGGGCAACAATACCATGTGACTTCAAACCATCAGTACCTTCTTTTTCAAAAATGTGACCTAACTTGAATTGTTCAAAGGATTTTTGAGAAAATTCTTGTCCTTGTAGTCTACTGATTTTGGAAATACCTATGTTGTTATTGTTGTTTATTTCATTTAAATCCCATTTGTGCATGTAACGTCTTCTACCAGAAGCAAAGACTAAATTGTTATTCTGTGATTGTTTTAATTTACAATTTTTAAAAGCTTCTCTTGATACTTCAGAGTAGAATTGACATGTTTGAATAGGTGTTCCTTTCAAAAACACAGATTGAATAATATTATTTTCAGTGTTGTCTAAATGATACATTCTCATGGACTTGTCATAACCGGCAGTTAAGATCAAATTGTGGTTTTTAGGATGATATGAGATGGATTGGATACCAGATTTTGATATTTGCTTGAAATTGACATCTTTGAGTCTTTGCACAGTTAATTTATCTGTTGGTAGTATTTTGGATGTTTTATCAACACTAGCCATGTACTTGTTAGATTCTTTTAGCAATTTCAATAAGGCATTATAGTCGTTGACTTCATTTTCATTGCTTTCTTCATCAACGCCCACATCAGAACCTTCAGAATCTTCGTCACTAACAGGAGCATCAATCCAGCCTGGTCTAGGATATATTTTCTCAAATTGTGTTCTTAGTCTTTTAGAGTATTCGGTACCTATCATATCGGTTTCTTCATAAGACCTCTTTAATTTTCTCAATCTTTTATTTTGGTATATGTTGATTTTAATGTTTTCGTCATCTGAATCATTCCAAGCATCTTCTTCAGATTCACTGGATTCCTCTTCTTCTACAGCCTCTTCTTCATTTTCGCTATTTTCAATATCAAATAGCTCGTCATCTTGAACATTTTCTTCATCTGAATTATCAATTTCAAAGTCCAATGCACTTTCTTCCTCTTCGTTTTCAGCTGTGAAGACTTCATTTTCATTTCCATTGAAAAAGTCCTCATTGTCTATAAATTCATCAAACATTTTCATAGCATTTTTCAACCCATTAACATCGTTTTCATTTTCGTATAAATATTCTGTATCATTATCGTATCCTAGCACTAATTTCGTCAATAGAAGTTCTTCTTGATCAGGTTTCCCAATAGGTTTGGTTTCAACAATACCTTCCGCAACTTTACTCATTTATGTATGGTAATTTCGTTCGTATTTTTATTTTTTGGGGTTTGATAAACTTGTTTGATTGTATTCAATTTTTTAAAAGAACTCTCTAAATGATTATTCTAAAAGTTTGAAAAATCGTGAATTTTCACTAAAGTCTCCCAATCAAGTAATTTCACCTTAAGGGAAAAAAAATGCTTTAAAAAAAAAAAAGAAATGTTGTGTATCGGACATAAGCAATTCATGCGGAGCTCAACTCTCGTATTTTTTCTTGGCTCTGAAAATTTTTCATCTAATGCTTCTATTAGGTTAATAATTGGGCAATTGGTTGAGATTTAGTAACAACTTAGTATATTGAAATAATGAGATATAAAACCAAATATACATAAAAACCAATATATAATTGAAAAATGTTGAAGCAAACACAAACACTACTGGCTGGCTACAAGCTAAACTACTCAGGTGAAGTAGTGTGGTCTATTCATAAAAAAGTGCATAAAAATTATAAACTAGCACCAAACTCTACAAAATATTTAAAAAATAGATTCCACAAAGGTACTGGTTCTTCGGGTATAGGTAAAGTTGATCCATACTCAGGTAAATATGTATTCAGTCAAAGCAGAATCAGAACCTATCCACAACCTATAGATTATGATGCCTCATTGAAGCCTTTGGTTGATCCTAATCTAAATAGAGTATATGAAAAATGGGACATGGCAAAGTATCCAAAGGGTCATTTATCAGGATCATACTTCACCAACTTAGTATTAGAAAATGTTGAAAATCCAAGTAAAGATAATACAGTTGAATTAACCACTGTCACCGAAGGTGTTCATGAAGGTAGAAAGATAGTAGAAAAGAAATAATTGCAGATTAAACGGTTAAAATGAAATTAGTTTCTTGATGGACAAAAAAGTAAAGAGAAAATGCTATTGATCTATATATAATTATTATAAATGAATTCCTTGTAAATAAAGAATTATAATATAGTGAGTATGTTTTGTTTTACTTTCTAGCTGTAATAAAAGGTGATGTATTTGTTTGCAAGAAATTGACATTTAGTCTAAACAGTTTTATTTTTCTTTAAATTATATTGTATTCATTATATAAATTATAGTTTCGTTGGTTATGAAATGTCATTAAGTTATTTATTATAAGTCAAACTTATTTTTTATAATGTGCAAAGCTATTTAATTTGTTATTCAAATTCTTAAGCCCAACCTAGGGATTTGAAAATTAAACTATCTTTACCGTTTTCTTGCATTTCAATTATAACATACTCTAATAAAGTCATTACAGAACCAAAAGCAACAATACCGGAAACAATATCGTTTTGGAATCTGAAACCAAAGATACCAGCAATGGCTACAACAAGACCTAACAACAAAGCGGATGTTTGGGAAGCTTGTTCAGCAGTCTTGGTTAATTCTTGTTGAGAATCTCTCTTTGAGTGAATGATGATATCTTGTTCTTTGAATTGTTCAATAGCAGTCTTAACAGAACCGGTGAAAACAGTCCATTGTTGAGAAATAGATAAGTTTAAGAAGATTAAAATAGCACCTTGGATTAATTTATAAGTTAAAGCTAAAATTGGAGTAGCAAATGGTGGTAATTCAATAGGTACCAAAGATAAAGTGTTAATAACGATGTAATCAACTAAGGTTAAGAAGGCAAAAGAAATCCAAATACCAACAATACCATTGTAGAATAATCTGATTGGGTAGGCTTGTTGAACATTTCTCATTTTGGTACTTTTGATGATCAATTCATATCTGAAGTTGAACCAAAAGACAATACCGGCACCAACAATCAATGAAATCAATTGAGTGGAGAAGTTAGGTAAATCGTTTCTGAAGAAGAATCTTTGGAATAATTCAACCCATGAGTAATCGGTACTGGTGATGGCATTAAATAGGAAGAATAAAACACCAGTCTTTTCAGATTTACCGTTGGCAGCATTAGAAGAAGTAACACCTAATAAGTTTTCAACTAAAACAGAAGCGTAGGATGATAAAGCTAAAGTCATAATTCCTGATTGAAAACCATAGCCTTGATCCATACATTCGACAATGTGGATGATTATATATTGGGCAATGCTCCATTGAGTTAAAATCAAGGCCTTACCTAATAAGGAAACAACTTCAAAGTTTTTGTCAAAAACAAAGACATTTAAGGAAGTGATTGTTAATGAGATTAAAATGGTGGTTATTTTTTGTAGATTGGAGAAGGCATAGATATCAGCCTTCTTGGAGAAATTGAAGTTTAGATAATTGCAACCAGTCAATAATTGAATGAAACCACCAGAAACAACTAATGGGAACAAACCTAAACCAATTAAAGAACCCTTGTTGTCGATATCAAATCCAGCAAAGTTCAATGGGTTCAATAAGTTGTCGTATTTGTAATCTCTTGGGAAACCTACAACAGGAACAACTTGAAGTAATAAGTAAATGGTTATGAAGGCTAATAAGTAAACAAACTTATCATCTAAGAAAGAAGCATTTTCTAATTCAGATTTATTGGAACTTCTTTCAACTGTGAAAAATAAGTATGATAGTGGATTTAGCTTTTTACCTAAAGAAGCTTTAGGAGCAGTAGCCTTTTTTAGAATAGGAGAAGCAGCCATGTTATGAACAATAATTCTTGTTAAGATGATATTTATAGTATTAAATCTTAAAGTGGAGTTTTCTATTATTATTCTTTTTGAAAAAAAATATGATTAATAGTTCGCTTAAAGTAAGAGTAATATACAATATATCAGATACAACTGTTTTGTTACTGTTTTTTTTTGGTTATATATATGTATAATATTTCAAATAATCAAAAAAAACTCAACTTTTATCAATGATATGAGAATAATCTTGTGTATTACCTGTTAAACTGAGGATTTATGTTTCAATATGTTGTTATTGATTTTTCGTGGCTCCCATAAGCAATGAAAATTTTTTATTATTTTTTATGCTTGGAGTATAATTCCATGAAAAATTTTTGGCTTATTTTTGGGTTTGGCATTGAAAGAATCTTTTTTCGGGGTAGATTTCCCTTTTGGTTAATGGCATGGAATGCGCCGGGTAAAAATAAGGTTTTTCTGGTAGCGCAAAGTACATTATATCCGAAAACTTTAACATGGTAGCGTATGTTGCATTATATCCGAAAATTCAACATGGTAGCGCAAAGTATATTATATCCGAAAAATACCACACGGTAGCGTTCTTTAGTGTTTATTACCCTGCTGTGCGCATCTTTGGCAATAATTGCCTATTGAAGATACACTATATTCTGTAAGAGAAAATTTTTTTTTTGTGCCCATAGGCCCAAAAGTCACATTAAACACACCTTAACCTTTTTTTTTTTTGGACATCTTTGAATAAATCATTCAATGAAATATACAAGAAGTAAAGCAGATAACCTAAAAACAAAAACCATATTATCAATTAATTTATACAAGCATTAATTATTATTTTTCTTTATTTATTAAAAAAAAAAAAAAACAACAGCAATTTATAAAGCAATAATTAATTAATACCATATACTAAAAATCTTTAGAGTAGAATACAAAAAGAATTCATACGCAAAAGAGGAGGAACCAAAAAAAGAAAAGAATTTAAGCATAGAATCAATATAAATTATAATACAAAATGAGTCAGGAAAATAACGGATGGAAAAATGAAATAAATATCCCAAGCAAAGATGTAAGAGTTCAAACTGATGATATAAATGGGTTTGAAAGACAAGAATTTGATCAATTTCCACTAAACAGAGAACTTTTGATGTCCATATACGAAGCAGGATTTGAAAAAGCATCTCCTATTCAACAACAATCTATTCCTGCTATTATTGAACATTACCACTGTATAGCCAGATCTAAAAATGGTACGGGTAAAACCGCAGCTTTTGTTATTCCACTATTAGAAAACATTTATAAATTACATAAAGAGAATAAGAGCCTTAAAAGTGATGTTAATGCTTTAGTTCTTGTGCCAACTAGAGAATTAGCAATGCAAACTGTTCAAGTAATCAGAACTTTATCGAAACATATGCAATCCATCGGAGTTATGTTGTCATGTGGTGGTAACTCATTGAGGGATGATATATACAGATTGAAGTCAATGGAAATTAATATTGTTGTTGGTACTCCTGGGAGATTATTGGACTTAACCCAAAGAGGTGTTCTAGATTTATCTAATTGTTCTATGTTCATGGTTGATGAAGCTGATAAAATGTTGAACAACGACTTCAGACCAGTATTAGAGAATTTATTACATTTGATGAACCTGCAAAAAACACAAATTTGTTTATTCTCAGCAACTTTCCCTAAAAGTGTTAAATCATTTATTGATAAGTACATGGCTGATAACTTGAAAGAAGTTAATTTGATGGAAGGTAGTGAAGAATTAACCTTGAAGGGTATTACCCAATTTTATTGTTTTGTTGAAGAAAAACAAAAACTGCATTGCTTGAATACTTTATTTTCCAAATTAAACATAAATCAATGTATCATCTTCTGTAACTCCATATCAAGAGTTGAATTACTAACAAAGAAGATTTTAGAACTAGGTGTATCTTGTTTCTATTCTCACTCCAAAATGCCTATTGAAGAAAGAAACAGAGTATTCCACAATTTCAGAAAAGGTGAGATCAGAACATTAGTATGTACTGATTTATTGACCAGAGGTATTGATATTTCCACCGTCAATGTAGTCATCAACTTTGATTTCCCTAAGTCTGCAGAAACTTACTTGCATAGAATTGGTAGATCTGGTAGATTTGGTCACTTAGGTTTAGCCATCAACTTAGTGAACTGGGAAGATAGATTTAATTTGTTCAAGATTGAACAAGTTTTGAATACTGAAATCAAGCCAATTCCAAATAAAATTGAAGATGATTTGTATGTATACAATGAAGAGGTATTGCAAAGCATTCCAAAGCCATTTGAAACCAGAATTGAAGACACCAAGACTTATTTAAACTCAAAGAATCAATTAGTTGACGATGGTTACTCAAAGATTAACAGTTCTGTTACCAATAATGTATTTGTGCCTCCAAAGACACAAAACTAAAATATAGAGCCAGTAAAATTAACACCGATATTTTTTTTCCCCAAAGCCACTATACTAATCATTGATTAAAGTTAGAACTTTCCCGAACGTTATCTTTAACAGTCCAGCAATGAAGATTACATATATTTTTTTTCCGTTTATCATAACGGATTATGTATTAGGATGTCTCCGTGTTTATCCATATGTTTGCTTTACGAAATATAAGATATCTTTTCAAAGTATATATTTTTACTTGAATTTTGTTATCTTATCGGTATTTTATCATATTCATTTTTTTTTTTTTCACGACATGTGTAAAGTTTAATTCACTGATAAGCATTAAAGTTATATTTTTGTCTAAAGATAGCAGCTTGAAAAGATGATTTACAAGGTCGCAATTACAATTTTTAGTAAACAAAGTTTATTTATTTGACTATTATTTTGAGCAGTTATTCAAAACAAAAGGAAGAAGTTACAGTTTTTTTTTTCCGATAAGACAAAGATACAGCCGCTGTATAGTAGTTTGGCAGTTCAAATTTTTATCTCTGTTTATCGTCTACCTCACTTCTTTATCTTGTTTACCGTCTACCTCACTTCTTTATCTCTGTTTACCGTCTACCTCAATAGTATATGTTCATTATCGCAGAAAAAAAAGATTTAGCATGTATGCCACCTGACTTATTCCAGTCTTGATGGCTGTATATAAACGTATAAAGATATTTTACGAGAGTGTTTAATTTTAGGTTTCCGGTTGAAAAGTAGCTAAAGAATGACTGTCTTTCCTTTTTTTTTTTTTTTAATTGATTAAACTACTAAGAAATTCTCAACAACCTGAACGAATGAAATAATCTAAACATTACTTAAAGTCATATATTAGCACTGAACTGACTTTATTTTTCTAATCGATAAAAAGAAAGTAATTTAAGAAAGGCTAGTGGGGTCGATTAAATTATAATTCAAGTTAGTCATTTCATTATGTCAGTTGAAAATACTAGGTAAAAAAAAAAAAAAGGCATTTTTGAACAAAGAAATATGAAGGCATTTAAAAAAACAGAACACACACACCTATTGAAAATACAAAGAAATAGATTTAAGTTAGATTTCACGTTTTGAAGGCAGTAATATATTGAGTTTTATCAATTACGATAGCACTTTTTGATTTTATCTATGTGCCATTTATCACGCTGAAATGGTGTTTCAAAAATCTTCTTTCCGCTTTTGTTACATTTTTTTTAGTAACGGTCTCATGTGATACAAATTCATTTCAACTTTGCCATATCAGCACAACAAAATTGATAAAGAACGAAACTGATGGTGTAAGTTGTTTTAGCAATGCTATCACAAGTGTATCGTGGCACACAGATGTATATTTTTATTAAAAAAAAAAGGGCACTTACGGTATATGATTGCCGTAGAAGTATCAAATAATGTTTTATACATACAGGCCGGATTTAAGACAAACATTTCGTTAAATGCAGATACTTACAGCAGCAGTATTTAATACTGTCAAGATTAACGTCGGAATAGTGATAGCCTGTAATCAACGTTATCTTTGGAGTTTTATGGTAGGTGATTCATGTGTTTAGGTCTTAAAGTCATAGCAATTAAGCGAACAATGAAGCGTCAATTTTTTTAAGAGTAGCCCTTTTGTCGTCTATCTGATAACATTTTTTTCTCTGTTGAAAAGATAACATATTAAGCCCGTAGACATATTTTTTTTTTTCGACAGCATAGCTGCTATTAATCAACTTCAAAAAATTGCCTGCAATAATACAGTTAATACAGCTTATCTAGGTTAATAGCTTGATAACACAAACGAAAATCTAAAATTGATAAAAAAATAAAAGCTTAGAAAATGACGATTAAATTGTTTCTTTTTGATCAGTGATTAAGTACTTATTTTTTTTTTTTTTTACTTTTCAATAGTATATAAAAGAATGAAAAACTTCCAGTAAGTTCTATGTTGAAACTCTTACAATTTTATTAATTATAGAGAAATGATAAGATTGAACCAAAAAAAAAGAAAACCATATCTTAAGTCATATTAAGTATATTGTTTCTTTATAATCAATAAAAAAAAAATAAATATATAAAAATGTCCGATATTGAAGACAAACATAAAGGTTCATATGAAACTAAAGTTCATCCGATTTTATCTTCAGATGTCATGTCTGCAAGAATAGAAAACGTTAGATCCCAACTGGAATGGGAACCATCAGCTGAAAAATCTGGATGGGAAAACTTTGTGGATTCTTTTAAAAGAGTTCATGTTGACGAAGTTGATCCTAACTTATCTGTTGCTGAAAAAATTGCAGTCAAAACCGCTAGATCTCCTTTAAAGAGAAAACTTAAAAACAGACATTTGCAAATGATTGCTATTGGTGGTGCCATTGGTACTGGTCTGTTTGTTGGTTCAGGTTCCTCTTTGAGACACTCTGGGCCAGCAGGTGTTTTGATCGGTTACTTCATCTCTGCTACCTTCATCTTATGTGTTGTTTGTGGTTTAGGTGAGTTGGCTGTTGAATTCCCTGTTTCTGGTGGATTTACCACCTTTGCTACAAGATTTATTGATGAATCTTTTGGTTTTGCTGCTAATTGGAATTATTTATTAGGTTGTTGTTGTACTTTACCATTAGAAATGGTTTCTGCTTCTATTACAGTTAACTACTGGAATACTCCTAAAAAATATAGAGATGGATTCATTGCTTTGTTTTATGTTGTCATCATGGGTATTAATTTATTTGGTGTCAAAGGTTATGGTGAAGCCGAATTTATCTTTTCTGCTATTAAAGTTACTTGTGTTCTTGGTTTCATTTTATTAGGTATCATTTTAGTCTGTGGTGGTGGTCCTAATGGTCACTACATTGGTGGTACCATGTGGAAATCACCATACGGTGCTTTTGTAGGTGAAAGTGGTGCTGAAAGATTCAAAACTGTTATTACTGTTTTTGTTTCTGCTGCTTTTGCTTATGGTGGTGTTGAAATGACTGGTATGGCTGCTGCTGAAACAATGAATCCAAGAAAATCTCTACCAAGAGCTGCTAAACAAGTATTTTGGAGAATTGCTATCTTCTACATTGTTGCTTTGACCTTAATTGGTTTACTGGTTTCTCACAAGGATCCAAGATTAATTGGTACATCCTCTGCTGATGCTGCTGCTTCTCCATTTGTCATTGCTATTGTTTCTCACGGAATTAAAGGTTTACCATCTGTTGTTAATGTTGTCATTTGTATTGCTGTTTTATCTGTTGGTAATGCTGATATCTTTGGTGCTTCCAGAATTATGGTTGCCATGACTGAAATGGGTCACTTACCAAAATGGTGCAACTTAGACTATATTGACAAGAGAGGTAGACCATTAATTGCCTTAGGTGTTATGGCTGTCTTTGGTGCTATTGCCTTCATTGCTGCTTCTCCAAAGGAAGGTGAAGTTTTCACTTGGCTATTGGCTTTATCTGGTTTATCTGCATTGTTTACCTGGTTTGGTATTTCTTTATCTCACATCAGATTCAGACATGCTTTATCAGCTCAAGGCAGAGGTACCGACGAATTATGTTTCGTTTCACCAACTGGTCTATACGGTTCCTACTACTCTTGTATTATTATTTTTGTAGTCGTTTGTTTGACTTTCTGGACTTCCCTATGGCCATACAAAACTGCACCAAATGCCGAAGACTTCTTTGAATCATACTTATCTGCACCAATATTCTTGGTTATGTACTTCGGTCACAAGATCTACAGAAGAAATTGGAAGATTTTCATTCCATCATCTCAAGTTGATGTTGATACCGGTAGAAGAGATACGGATATTGAACAATTAAAAGCTGATGTTGCACAAGAAAAGGCTGAAATTGCTGCCAAACCATTCTTTAAGAGATTTTACTACAAAGTTTGTTAAACAAAAATTAATTTGTGAGTTTATTTCTCTTCATTCGCTTATGCATTAAAGCTATATGTACTTTGATTTGTATATACAAAGGCTATTTATATTAATGAATTAAATCAAAGCAGCTGGTTTGCTTTTTAAAACAATTTCACTTTGATTGATATCTTTTTTCATCTATTAACTTTCACAGTAAAGACCGTTGTCGGTTGCTTGATTGAAATACATTGTAGGCGATTCACGGAGATAAGTACATGTAACCTAAAAAAGAATATAACAAATGTACTATAAATGAATGTATTTATGTATATAAATTGTACATTTAACTGTCTGCGATTGTATCTCGCCGCAAATTTTTTACTTGTTAAAACAACAAACCAGCAATACCATAATGCCCTAACAAACCCCTGTAGATTTATTTTAAGTCCGTCAATACAAAGTCACGTGGTTTGCTCAACAAAAACTGTGGGGAGTAAAAAAAATTACACAAAATGTGGTGGAGTTTTTATTAATAACGCGACTTTGCCCAAAAATAGCTCAGCTTTGATGCTCTCCATTAATCTAAAGATATGTAAGGATAAGCTATTAAACAACGTTGAAAATGAAATTCAACGTTTCTTTCTAATTTTTTTTTGAAAAAAGCTTCAAAGTTAATCATTTATTTAAATAATAATGATAAAAATGATTTATTTTTGCAATACTAAGCATTTTATTTGTTGATTAAATGTACTGCCAGGTTGATTTTATCTACATGAAAAAAAAAACCTGGTAACACCACAACACAGAATAACGACTGTTGAACTGAGGCATAAAAGTAATACAAATAATTAAATCTCTATGAAAAATCAACGGTTGTTAAAATAATTTTATTATCTGATCAAGTGCAAAATGCCCATTTATGACTAATAGGTTCCATCAGATACATTATAAGTACCTGCTAATACATTTTCAACACCATTAACAATTCAACGGTCCCCATAATGATGTAAATTGACACCTTAAACTATAGAGGATAATCGATTTTACAGTGTGTACTTAGTTTTTTGGCGTATTTTTTATCAGCCCCTGAAACGATAATTTCTTTTTTTTTTAAATTTATAATTTCCTGTTTAGGAAATACCACAGTTTTGGGACCCTTGAACAATACATTTACAGAGCCTAGCATTATTTCACCACAGTTTTTAACAATAGCACAGGCTAAATCGCCTTAGAAGATTTCTATTTCTTACAAGTTAATTTACTCATCTCTCCATAATTAAAGGCAATTTAATTTTTCAATTAAATATTTAAAAATTTTGAGGCTCATCCTTAGACTTTTCACTTTTTCTCTGTGTTTATATAAAAGCTGTAGGTCTTTTTTTTTAAAAAAAAAATTGGAATTAAGTTGTTGAATAGACTTTTATAATTTCAATGAATTAAAGGTAATTTATAGAAAGAATGAATTGAGAATCCCAAATATAAAAGAAATAACAACATTTTTAACAAAAAAAAGCAAAAATAATTAAAAATGTCATCTTCTGTTATAGACAAAGCCACTGAGTTAGAAACTGGTATAACCAACATTTCAAGCTCAGAATCATCTGAAAACAAAATAGAAAGAGTCAGATCCCAACTGGAATGGACACCTGCTGAAGATAAAACTACTTTACAAAATTTCTTCGAATCTTTCAAAAGAATTGAATTAGAAGAAATCGATCCTTCTTTAACAGTTGCTGAAAAGATCGCCATCAAAACTGCCAGATCTCCTTTGAAGAGAAAACTTAAAAACAGACATTTGCAAATGATTGCTATTGGTGGTGCCATTGGTACTGGTCTGTTTGTTGGTTCAGGTTCCTCTTTGAGACACTCTGGGCCAGCAGGTGTTTTGATCGGTTACTTCATCTCTGCTACCTTCATCTTATGTGTTGTTTGTGGTTTAGGTGAGTTGGCTGTTGAATTCCCTGTTTCTGGTAGTTTCACCACATACGCTAATAGATTCATTGATGAATCTTTCGGTTTTGCTGCTAATTGGAACTATGTTTGGGGTTGTTCTGTTTCTTTACCATTAGAATTAGTTTCTGCTTCCATAACTGTTGATTACTGGGGAACTCCTAAGAAATATAGAGATGCCTTTGTAGCCTTATTCTTACTGGTTTTAATCGTTATCAACTTATTTGGTGTTAAAGGTTATGGTGAAGCTGAAATTGCCTTCTCAGCTGTCAAAGTCATTACAATTCTAGGTTTCATTATTCTAGGTATTGTATTAGTTTGTGGTGGTGGTCCAGATAAAAAATATGTCGGTGGTACTATGTGGAAGGCTCCAAACGGTGCTTTTGTTGGTAAAAATGGTGGTCAAAGATTCAAGACCATTGTATCTGTCTTCGTTTCTGCTGCCTTTGCTTACTCAGGTGTTGAAATGACTGGTATGGCTGCTGCTGAAACCAAAAACCCAAGAAAGTCTATTCCTTCTGCTGCCAAGCAAGTATTCTGGAGAATTTTATTATTCTACATTATTTCTTTGACTTTGGTTGGGTTATTAGTATCTCACACAGATCCAAGATTAATTGGTAATTCTTATGTTGATGCTGCTTCTTCTCCATTCGTCATTGCTATGGAAAACCATGGTGTTAAAGGTTTACCTTCCTTATTCAATGTTGTTATTTGTATTTCTGTTTTGTCTGTTGGTAACTCATCTATTTACGGTGCTTCCAGAATTATGGTTTCCATGTGTGAAAGTGGTCACATCCCTAAGTGGACCAAATTAGACTATATTGACAAGAAAGGTAGACCACTAATGGCTTTATTAGTCTTATTAGGTTTCGGTATCTTCTCTTTCATTGCTGCATCAAACAAGCAAGACGATGTTTTCACTTGGTTGTTATCTTTGACCGGTTTATCTGCTATGTTCACATGGTTTGGTATTTCTCTAGCCCATATAAGATTTAGACATGCTCTAAAGGCTCATAACAGAGGCCCTGATGAATTATGGTTCAGTGCTCCAACCGGTTTATGGGGTTCTTATTACTCATGTGGTATGATTGGATTAATCATTGTCTTAGATTTCTGGACATCCTTGTGGCCTTATGACTCATCTCCAAATGCTGAATACTTCTTTGAAGATTATTTATCCGCTCCTGTCTTCATTTTGATGTACTTAGGTCATAAATTATTCACTAAGAATTGGAAGCTATTCATTCCATCTAAAAATGTTGATATTGTAACCGGAAGAAGAGTCACTGATGTTGAAGCATTGAAGGCTGAAGTTGCTGAAGAAAAAGCTTATTTGGCATCAAAACCTAGATATTTCAGAATCTACAAGTTCTTCTGTTAAATCAACATTAGCAAAAGTATAAATAAATTACGTTAAATATCAAGGCTGGTAACCATTGATTAAACGAAATGTAACACTTAGGAAAGAAAAAAAAAATAATAAAATTCACCAATAATTGGGAGCTATATATATATATATATATATACATTATGCTTAATCTTTAATACAATTTTTTTTGATTGAAACTTTCTGAGCACATTTATAGCTTTTCATAGAGTTCCTTGATGGGTTATTAGCAGCGTTTTAGACTTTTTAAAATTCATAAGAAAATACGCCTACGTGAAAAAAAATCATAAACAAATATATGAACAGACATATTGAATTTAAAAAAAAAGTTCTAAAAGTTAAGGTTATAGAGGATTATATTGTACCATATAGCATTAATCAATAAGACAACCCTCCAGAAAACAAGTCCAATAGATTAATCATATTACTTTAAGTTTTTTTTTTCTTCTTCTTCTTTTGAATTTGGTTTTATAACAAGACTTATATCGAACACGTTTTAGCAACTGATTAAGCATGAAAATTATAACATGGCCTGTGTTTGCATATCTGATTAGCATTTCATGCCTTGTGAAATCATTGGATTCAGATAATGGTTTGGAAGAAAAGGCTGAAATTAAGAATACAAAAAAAATATTTGACTTTTTTGAAACAGATGTTCTGGAACTTCCAATCACACCCTTTGGTTCATTGGACAAGAACTTGGTGAGATCTTTGATCATAGATTATCCGAAATACGAGGAGTTAGAGGAAAATTCAGGTTTTGATTTAAATGATTTTTCCAATATGTATGAAGGCTATGACAATACCTACATCAGAAAGTTGTTGCGTGCAGAAAATGGGAACACAGATGATAAAAAGAATTATCATATAAATGATGCATTTTATTGTGAAGAATCACAAGATAGATGTGCCTATCGTCAGGCACACTACTTGTTAAATAAGGTAAACTCAACGCAAAAAGATAAACATCTAGCTTTGAATATTCTGGAGAGTGTTGAATCTACTGTTCCAGACGCGTTGTTTCTTCTAGGTGTTTTGTATGAGAACTATGACATATTTTTTGATGATAAATCATCTGAACATGAGAAGCTTGAAAGAAATTTGAAAAGCTTGGTATATTACAAACAAGGAGCTGAGAAAGGTGACTCTAACTGCCAATTAGTTATGGCACACAAATACCTTATGGGCCAGGATGTAAGTAAAGACATCACAAAAGCTAATATTATACAATACAGTGTTTTAAAAAAAGAAATTAAGGAAGCTGCAAACAATTCCAGATTTTTATGGTTTATGAATCATCAAGAACATAACCTTTGGAATCACAACTACTATAAGTTTTTACATGATCCTGATTACAAAGAATTCAATTACGTTGCTCAGGACAGCAAACATAGTGCTATAAGTAAAGATTCAAAGATTTCTTTAGCAAACGTTAACTCTAAAGAAATGTTGGCTGATCATGACTTGATTGGTACAATGGTTACGTTAAAAAACTTTCATCTTATAAAAGTTATGGACAATAAGATAACTGAAAAAGTTGAAAATCAACTTAAGTTGAGTACCTTTTCTAGTCTGGAAAAACAAGTTTTATTAAATGTTTATCGTATGGATGAAATAGAATATTTGTCCGATGAAATAATAAGATTTTTATATTCTGATTTGTTCAATTCTTATAAAGGCAACATGTTCTCATCTTTTAAAGACTATCAATATGTTTTTGAGTTTAGTAAACAATTGATAATATACTTAATTGACAATCAAGAATTTGTGGAAAAGAACATATCAAAGGTAGGAAAGTACTATTTGAAAGAAATGTTGATTATGTTTGCAAACATTTATAAGGAATATGGAATTTACGATAAAAATGATTTGAAGAAAATTGATTTAGTGCTTTCGGTATACAAGGAAGCACAAACTGACTCCCCCAAAAGTACTGCCCCTTGGGAGAGTTTTAAGTTTTTATCATATCTAAGACCAAATATGAACCTTACTGAAGTTTTTTATACATATTTGGCTTTGAATGTACCTGATGGCTATTGTAGGCTTGCTTCCACTGCGTATGTTTTTAACGAGGAGATTGAGAAAATCTACAAGAACAAGAATTTTGATGAAGCTGTGAGAACTAATGCCGAGCTTTATAGTGTTTTGCAGTCAAAGTCTTCATTTATACCTTTGCTGTATGAAGACGTAAATCTAAGTTTTATGATTTCAACAAAACATCAAGCAATTGATCAATCTAATGCTTCTAATAAATTGAGAAGACTTTTGAACCAAATGCAAATGAACTGTAACATTGACATATTCAAGCAGAACTTTGTGAATGTGATGAATTATTTATTAAAAAATGACCAAGAATTGAATTTGTTTGCCATGGCACAATTAGCATCAATGGGATTTGTCCCAGCTATTAGCAACTTGGCTAATGAATTAATACAGCCTATCAAAATATTTAATGATACGAATCCAAACTTGAGTAGAGAGAAACTAAATATAGGGGTATCGAAGTACATGGCATCTTATAAATTTGGAGACTTGAATCAAGGTCTGTGTTTATCTGACATATTTGAGGAGTTTGGGATGTACTCTGAAATGCTTTCTTTGAACCATTTGATAGCAGAAACAGATGGAACTTTTTATAGTTATTATAATTTAGCCAGGATATACGAATATGGATACGGAGTGAAGCAAAATTATGATGTCGCTGCTGAGTACTACAAAAAAGCATTTGACGTAAAATCCATACAGTTTTTCCACAACGCATACAAATGCATTGAAGGTCTCGAGATAAGCATCCAGATATTGCTTTGGAAATTGAAGTGTAAAAAGATCATCGACCGCATAGGGCTGTCTATGCTAGGGAACAAAGTGTTGAATTCCATTTTGAGCTTCTTTTCCGTGATAAACAACAAGTTTTTGAATTTCAATATCCTTAAACTTCATCCTGTCAGCATAACCATGTCATTGAACAGATGCTACGGCGAAACCCCGTTATTATACCCGATCTTAATATCTCTTGCTGTCGGGTCTATAGGGTACTTCTTCCCTGCAATAATCCGGTACCTAGCCAGAACACTCAATTGGACAATTGAAATTAATGGTGTCCAATTTGTAGATGGTGCCATAGTTGAAAGAGAAGACACCCAATAAGTATATATACAAGCAAGATTAACCCTCCATAGCCACGTGACTTACTTGGTCACGTTTATTATCATCCCCATTTACCACTATATTACTAGTGTGAAAAAATTGAAAAAAAAATTTTTAAAAACACGGCAAAAACGAGTAATTGAAAAACAACAGCTAGTAGGGGCAAAAAAACAAACAAAAATATACATAACACCTTTATAGAATATTTGATTAATTAAACACGAACAAGTAAAGACCAAAAAAACCACCCACGAACACCCAATTATTACCATGTCTACTGCTATTCAAAACGGACAAGATCATTACGCTGATCAAACAAGCACCAAAAACGGAGAAACACAAGTAACAATCACAAACGCCCATGCAGATTCTATTCATGATGCTGTTTTAGACTACTATGGTAAGAGACTAGCCACCTGCTCAAGCGACAAAACCATAAAAGTATTTGAAGTTTCCCAAGGAAGCGAAGAAAGTGCAGGAGCCAACAACGGCTACCAATTGCTGGACACCCTATCTGAACACACAGGACCAGTTTGGCAAGTTGATTGGGCACACCCTAAATTTGGTACCTGTTTGGCTTCTTGTGGGTACGACGGTAAAGTATGTATTTGGAAGGAAAACTCTTACAAGAAGTTTGAATTGATATCTGTTTTGAAATGCCACACAGCCTCTGTCAACTCTGTTCAATGGGCCCCTCACGAATACGGTCCCTTACTACTGTGTGGATCTTCTGATGGATCCTGTTCTATTTTTGAATTTAAAGACAACGGTGTTGTGAATGAACCTATAATCATTGATGCTCATCAAATAGGTGTCAATGCTGCTTGTTGGGCTCCAATAACATTCAATGGAGGAAACAATAACGAAAAGAGATTTGTTACTGGTGGATGTGACAATTTAGTTAAAATCTGGAAATCAGATGTCACCGATCCTAAAAAGTTTGTTTTGGAACATACATTAAAAGCACACTCAGACTGGGTCAGAGATGTTGCTTGGTCTCCTAGTGTTTTGAACAAGTCTTACATAGCTTCTGTTGGACAAGATAGTCAGTGTGTTATTTGGACCAAAGACCAAGAATCTAAAGATAATGAATGGAAACAAACTGTTTTGAAAGAAAATAAATTTGACGAAGTTCTTTGGAGAGCTTCTTGGTCACTTTCAGGTGATGTATTAGCCTTGAGTGGCGGTGATAACAGAATAACTCTATGGAGAGAAAACCTACAAGGAAAATGGGAAAGTGCTGGAGAAATCAACGAATAAGGTTTTATTAATGTTATATAAAAGAAAGAATAGATGAGTTTTTTTTTTTTTAAAAAGCAACTTTTTTTTTGATTTTAATGAATTTCAAGTATATAAAGCTTTTCTTGTTAAACTAGAGAGGCTTTCTTTATAAGAAAGCTGCAATTTCTTCGACAATAACTTCAAGGTCTTTGGCAGCAGCTAAACCAATTTGTAGCACTTCTTCATGATCGGCTTTACCTGCATCTAAGCTAATTTCCTTTTCACCATTGGCTATGTCACTTGCCTTTTGAGGTAGATCCAGTACAACGTTGTTGGTGATGACAGATAAAGCCAAGACTTTCCAACCACAATGTCTAGCAACAGTCACTTCTGGAACAGTAGACATACCAACAGCATCACTACCAATTTGTTTCAAAAATCTAGCTTCAGATCTACTTTCAAAGGTAGGGCCACTGACAAAAGCATATGTACCTTCATGCAAAGTTCTTGAAGAAGTAATTTTTTTGGCATTCTGTAATTCTGTGTATTTTTGCAAAAAGACCTTTCTAGCAGTCAAGTCGTAAGCATCAGAAACAGCTAAGAATCTGTCTCCATCCTCATCCCAGTTAGGACCAACTAGTGGATGTTTACCAGCTAAACCAGGGAAGTTGATGTGATCAAAAATCAACATGATATCACCCATTTTGTAATCAAGATTCAAACCACCTGCAGCATTAGTGACAATCAAACTACTTAAGCTTCCATTACAGAACTTTTCTGAGTAGTTGTTCAATAATCTGATCGGATAAACGGTGTCTCTTATGTCATATCCTTCATAAGCATGCAATCTACCTTTCATGATGATAACAGGGGTATCTTTCAAATGTCCAACCCACAATTCCCCAGAATGTCCTTGGACAGTGGATTGCTGAAAACCTGGTAAATCTGCGTATGGGATAATCAAGTGGGATTTCAACTTCAACTTGTTTGTCAAGTTACCCAAACCAGAACCACAAATGATCAAGATCTTAGGTTCGAATTTGGTTATTGGGGCAAAATGACTCGTGATTTTTTGGTTCAAAATTGGTGCAGCTTTGGCTATGTTTTCTCTTTGTAGAGCTATAGTTTCTTTAGCAGATAACATGATGTTTATTAGGCGCTTTTAGTCTCTATTTTGGTGTATCCTTAAGCTTTCCTTCTATGACTCTGATTCAGACAACAGTAAACAAATTATCAATATTTTAAAAATTTACCCCTAGGACTGAATTTTTTTTTCGTTCAAAATCTACGGCTAATGAAATCTCGATAAGTATGCTATGATATCAGCAATACGATAT
>ERZ794936.328-NODE-328-length-25192-cov-6.778176_pt1 | contig 25192 bp, 11 predicted proteins | sample MGYA00511083_ERZ794936 | MGnify/ENA primary metagenome ERZ794936 (study PRJEB30137, sample SAMN04331409) | food metagenome | isolation source: Y2 must sample point D1 replicate A | place: Australia: South Australia | collected 2014 ... | reverse complement strand
TGCTTTAATACAAAATATAAACGGATATATTGGCACCAATTAGTACTAGAATAGTTCCTTACATTCTTTTTTTTTTCTCTTTTTTTTTTTTCTTGCTCTTTTAAACCCGCCATCATGGACTTGGATAACTCAGATACTCCTCCTATCAAAAGAAAGAGAGCAAGAATATCATATTCATGTATTGTATGCAGAGAAAAACGAACTAAGTGTGACAAGAATAGTATATGCTCAGCATGCAAAAATAGAGGCACAACATGTCAGTATGATACGGTAACTCAACCAAAACCTAAGAGACCTAACAAAGATGCTCTTATTTTAAGATTATCCAAACAGTTAGAATTTTATAAAGATCTTGCATGTAAATATACACCAAAAGAAAAACTTTCTTTGTTCAATGACGACATTCACTCTATAGATTATGCCTTGGGTACAAGAACTTTAAAAAAAGCTAATATCAGACAAGATTTCATTACTGATGGGTCGAATACCGACAATGACGAAGAACATTATATTCTGACTCTAAAGAGAAATGATGATAACTTTCTTTACGACATCTTTACTGATATGTACATTTTCAAAACGGATGATTATGTCAACACATTGTTCTTTAAAAAAACTAACACCAACACTACTTTAAATTCAAAAAAAGATGACATATCCATTATCAACAACTTGTTAAGTAACCAAACGTTTAAATCTGAATTTCAAAAATTACAATCTTTAAAATTCACACAAGCTCTTCATATTGAAAACTCTACAAAAGAAAACAAAGAGTTCTTTAACCCATACTCAGGCTTGTTTAATACTTTTCGTTTTGACAATGTTTTAGAAAACACTATTGAAAACGTAATTGAAACTGAACCTTCGGATTTACTGAAAAACATAATTATATTATTGAATAGAATATTACCTTCAGAATCCCTGATACATCACTATAAAAAGTTATATTTCGAAACACTATATCCAGAATATCCATACCTTGACATAGAGTTTTTTGAAACAACACTTTTGGAAGTTTTGCATTTTGATAATGAAAAAGTACAGTTGAATTTAGGAAAAGACAACATACACAACAAAATTTGTATGATTGCTTTATTGCTATTGATTTTGTACTTGGCAATCTTTGACGAAAATGACAACAAGGATTTGGACAATTCAATTATTGGGGATTACATAGGTATAGCAATGAAACTACTTCTGAGTACAGATTATTTATCAAATCCAGATGAACATAAATTCTCTTTATTGTGTCAGGTATGGGTATGTTTGACTATTTCCCCTGAGTCTAAATACTCTGAAGATATAACCAAGAAGGCACCAACAGCTTCTTTAGTTGGTGTGATAACCTCATTGGCGTATGATTTGAAGATTGGTAATGATACAGATTTGGACGAAAGATATCACAGAATTTCAAATGATTTGAGAATCTTTAGAAGAAAATTGAGTGCGGCATATACTCTTATTACTCTATCTGAGGATATTTTTAAATATGGACTCAAAGGAAACAAAAAGTTTCAAAACCTAACTCATAATATAGATATAAAGAGTTTAGGTTCTAAAAACGAACTTGAAAATGAAGCTTACAAATGGTGTATTTTAAGAAATCATCAATATAAGTTGATTTATGATATAATGGCCATGTTTTTGAAAAAACATCCTGAAGATGGTAATGATGAATTTATAGAAAATGTAGATATCATTGTTTTAAACAAAAAATTAAAACTTTTATTTGAATTTATTGATACTACATTTCCTTTCGATCAAATGCAAAAGCTTTCTAGCACAGATGACACTTTTAATTTTCCAACCAGCTCAAAAAAGTATTCTATAAACAAATACTTGGTGAAGAACAGGTTTATTATGCACAACTGGATTTTTTCAAGATCTGTCATATTAAGAATATTACACGTTGTATTGGTATCATGTGAATATTGGGCATTTGAAAGCTTTAACAAAGTTGCCAATAAATGGTTCATGTACTATATTAATGAATCTTTGCATCAATCAATGGACTTATTGATGCTGTTTAGGAAAATTCATGACTTGGAATATATTGAGTATGTAGGTAGTGCACACTCTTTGTTTCAAGAATACATTGTCTTGTATACCTATTCAAAGGCATTTATTTTGTTGTTGCAATTTATTGGTAAATGTTTTGTTTTTAAAGTTTACTTACAAATGATGGTGATGAATGAAAAAGATGATTCAACCAAGCTTAAAGTAGAAATGCATTTGGTTGAAGAAATGAAAGATGTTAGTTCTAAAGTCATTTTCAAGGCTCTTCAAGAATATTCTTATTTGTACAGATTTAAAAGATACAAGTGTTTCAAGGTTTGTTTATTTTTGGACTTCTTTAAACAAATTTTTACCGATGATACTTTGTTCAATACTATGTTTGAAACTGACAAAAAATACAACCCTGACGCTCCTTTGGATGCAGAAGTTTGTAACAGTACTTTGATGAGACATTATTTAAAGTTTTATGACTATTTGGATGACTTCAAGAGTATGACAGAATATTTTAGAAGTGAAGAGATTCAATCATATTTGCAAAAAAAACCATTCAAACAAAAGCTAAATAACAATTCTTTAAATTTCAATATCAATGGTTCATCAATGTGGTCCGGATTGCAAGAAATAGAAAAGCAACCATACATGAACTACCCTAGGATTCATGAATATCCAGGCCATTTTTATGCTCAACAAAACATTTCTCCTACCAACACACCTTCAAAGTTGGGTGAACCTATCTATCCAAATGCTATGAACGATATTACCCATAATGTTAAATTTTCTAACCGTAACATTAACAATATTCCTAAACTTGTTCCAAATGGTAGATATGTATCTAATTTTGATCCAAATTATTACAAGCCATATCAAAGAAATGGGGTATTGGGACAAAACAACATGGCACCTAATGGTACTTTACAATTTAATAACCCTAAACCAACACAAGTTAATGCTATGAATAACCCACAAATAAATCACATGCACAATTTAAACAATAACCTTGGTAATCCACAAATGGGTCCAAGTACCTTCATGAATCATTTGCATGTAAATGGCAGATCATCTAACCCAAATCCAATGATTAACAGAGCAGATAATACTCCACAAAATGGTGGTCAAAGTTCAAGTGCTACTGTTGGTAGTGAGAATCCAACTTCTATAAGTGCCACAGATAATGATGGATCCAATGATGATTTCTCTTTTGAAGATTATTTAAGACAATTGGACTTACAAAAGTTTGATGTTTTTGGCTCTGCATTTTTGTTATAAATTCGTTTGTTTTTTTTTTTTTCTTTATTTTATATATTAATTATGAAAATCATTCATATATAATGCATAAACATGATTAAAGCTCTGTCATTTATATTTCAGTAGTTGAACTTTTAGTGATTAAGTTTTTTTGGCAAACATTTTGTATAAACCTATAGATAATACAGATAACACACCAATTGCACCTATGGTGTTACCCAAATTATCCCTAAACTCGTCATTTATGCTATATTTTTTTAAATCAGAATCAAACCCAGGTGTTGCCTTTAATGGCTGAAGAGATACATTAACAATCTTTTCAAACAATTGAGTCATGGAAGGCCAAAATGCGGAAATTCTTAAAGGATTGTCCAAGTTCAATGAATCACAGAAATCATTTGGTTGGGTAATACATCTTTGATCTTGAGTATCCAAATCAGCTTTTAAAGCCACAACTATGCAAGGAATTTTCAAAAGATGCTTGTATTTCTGGATAGCTTGTAAAATATACGAAAACGATTCAGGATCCGATGAATCATAAGTTAAACAAACAACATCACATTGTTCCCATTTTTTCTCGTTGGACAAAACTTCTTCCTCAGTTTGACCAAACTCTTGTAATATCAAATAATATTGTTTTCCGTCATCCAACTCCAAAGAGTTTGTCACCATATTTGGCCTTATTGTAGGACTATAATATGAAAACACATTGGAGGTATCTGAATCATCTTTATTAGCAAAACTTCTAAGTAGTGTTGACTTTCCAGACTTCGCCTTTCCAATTACAAAGCAATTAAATACTTTTCTATCATTAACACTAGCTCTGTACAACAGTCCATTTCTCTTTTTATATTTCTTAGGTTTGGTTATTTTTAAACAATCCCTTGGATCATGCTGATAACCTAAATATACTAAATACTTTGTTGTAGTTTTATAATCCAAGAAAGTAGTCATTGCCCATTGTGCTAACCACCCTGACAGATTTACGTTTCCATATCTATCTGTAGTGCAACTATTGGGAAAGTTTGTAAGTATCCATAACTCAGGGATAGATCCATTTGGACAAATATCAAATGTCTTGTTTAACTCAGTGTTATTTAACCCACCGTCATTATCAATTTCATATTTTCTAAATACCTCAATCAAAAATCTATAACCTGTAAAGCTTAATTCTATAAAACTTCCATCATCTATGAAAGAATCCAAAGGTGGGTATAGTAATTCGTCAGAGATCTGAAGAATATCATTATACTTAAATCCTCTTAAAAGTCCCCACACAGTCTCAAATTTACCTCTTTCAATGTAAATTTTAATAAGAGTATAAAAATCATAAAGATCAATCCCATTTTTTTGGGATTGCTTCTTCATAGACATGTCCAAATAATGGTTATTATTGTCTAATTTTTTTATTTCTTCTTGTTTGTACATCTTAATTTCTATACACAATCTTTCGTACTCCAATTCATCAAAAGATGACATATTCTTTGAAACTGGAAAGCACTTTTCTTGTAAAGTTTTCATTTCATAAAAATTAAGAATCCCATCCATATCATCATCAGCAAGTGTAAATATTCTTTTCATAGCAATCTGACAACTCTTTTTTAACTCATTGGTCTTGTAATTATATAGCGGTGGTAAAGCATACACAACAGCTCTAATACAATGGTACACTACAGCATGGACAAGGTTAAAATTTGCCGCTGATTTGCTTATCAGAGGACCATGTAATGTTGAAGAAATTTCTTTGAACTCTGTAGTCAGCATGATTAATTCCATTTCGCAATTTTCTTTTTCTTCGATATCATTCTTTTTGTGATCAACCAATTCTTGGTTTTCTTCTATAATTGAGTCAACAAACTCATTTTTTAACACTATAAGAGGTTTATCCATCCCCATCTTTCTTAATTCAAGCATCCAATGTTCATATACTCGATTGTAACTCTGTAAATCATTGTAAATCAGCAAAATACAATCAATTTCTTTTAATAATGAAACTGTCATCATGTTATTGGAACAATCTATCAGTGTTGTAGTTAATGGACAATTTGCACTATCTGGAAAATCATCTGTTTTAATTATTATGTTTGGATATCTTTTGGGTACTGGTGTTGTTATTGGATTTGTAGATAGAATATGTAGGAAAGTTGTTTTTCCAACCCCTTCGTCTCCTATCACAGCAATCTTAAAGTTATTTCGTCTAACCATTTTTGAATTATGTGATTTTTTTATATGATAATCCAGGCTAGCAATCAAGAACTAAAATGTATTGCTGAGGTATGATCCTGTTATAATCTAATTATTATATGGTTCAATATACATTATATATTTTAAAAAAAAATTTATATTATTAAATGAAAAATAGGACATTGATTCTTATACCCGAAAATTAGCATTTAATGCTCTTAAGTATCTTTCTTTAAAAAATTATTTACGTTAAATTATTTTATATACATGAGTAACTTGTGTTTAAGTAAATAAATATCCATAATCATTAATCTATCTTACTTACTTCTTTTCTTCACCTTTGAATAAAACTTCAAATAATTGTAAAGACTTAGTTTCTAATTCCTTCAATTTGGTTTCTAATACTTCAACATCAGCGGTAGCGGATTCATCAGATAAGGACTTAGCAATTAATTCTCTAGTATCAGCAACTAATTGTTCGAATTCCTTTAAGGAGTCAGCGTTTAACTTTTCTCTGTGTTCAGCAATAGAAGATTCGTATTTAGTTATATCAGTTTCAGCCTTGTTAGCAGTTTCAATGATCTTCTTTCTTTGAGCATCAGATTCCTTGAACTTTTCAGCATCATTGATCATTTGTTCGATTTCAGCATCAGTTAAACCAGAAGAACCAGCAACAGTAATAGAAGCATCCTTGTTAGAAGTTTGATCTTTAGCAGAAACATTGATGATACCATCAGCGTCAATATCGAAAGTGACTTCAATCTTTGGAACACCCTTGGCAGCTGGTGGAATACCGTTTAAGGTGAAGTTACCAATTAACTTGTTATCCTTAACTAATTCTCTTTCACCTTGGAAGACTCTGATATCAACAGAGGTTTGACCATTGGCAGCAGTAGAGAAGACTTGAGATTTGTTACATGGTAAAGTAGTGTTTCTTGGAATTAATCTAGTGAAGACACCACCCATGGTTTCAATACCTAAGGATAATGGAGTAACATCTAATAATAAGACATCAGTGACTTCACCGGCTAAAACACCACCTTGGATAGCAGCACCCATGGCAACAGCTTCATCTGGGTTAACAGCTTTACTTGGTTCCTTACCGAAGATTTGCTTAACAGTTTCAACAACCTTTGGCATTCTAGACATACCACCAACTAAGATAACTTCCTTGATTTCAGAGGTAGAAATACCGGCATCCTTGATAGCCTTCTTACATGGTTCAATAGTCTTCTTGATTAAATCAGCAACTAACTTTTCGAAGTCAGATCTGGTATATTTGATGTTTAAATGCTTTGGACCAGTGGCGTCAGCAGCAATGAATGGTAAGTTGACTTCAGTGGATAAGGTAGAAGATAATTCAATCTTAGCCTTTTCAGCAGCTTCTCTGATTCTTTGAACGGCCATCTTTTCCTTGGATAAATCGAAACCACCGTTTTGGGCTTTGAACTTTTCGAATAAAGATCTCATCAAGGCAATATCGAAATCTTCACCACCTAAATGAGTATCACCGTTAGTGGACTTGACTTCAAAGACACCGTTAGCAATTTCTAAAATGGAAATATCGAAAGTACCACCACCTAAATCGAAAACGGCAACAATACCGGATTCATCAGTCTTTTCTAAACCGTAAGCTAAAGCAGCGGCAGTAGGTTCGTTAACAACTCTTAAAACGTTTAAACCAACAATTTGACCAGCATTCTTAGTAGCTTGTCTTTGGGAATCGTTGAAGTAAGCTGGAACAGTAACGACAGCATCCTTAACCTTGGTAGATAAGTAAGCTTCAGCGGTTTCCTTCATCTTGTTTAAAACGAAACCACCAACTTGAGCTGGAGAGTATTTTTCACCATTAGCTTCAACCCAAGCATCACCGTTGGAGTGCTTAACAATCTTGTAAGGAACTTCCTTAATATCTCTTTGAACTTCTTGGTCTTCGAATCTTCTACCAATCAATCTCTTGGTGGCGAATAAGGTGTTTTGAGGGTTGACAACAGCTTGTCTCTTGGCTGGAATACCAACTAATCTTTCACCATCTTTGGAGAAGGCAACAACGGAAGGAGTGGTTCTGGCACCTTCAGCATTTTCGATGATCTTGGCAACTTTACCTTCCATGACAGCAACGGCAGAGTTAGTGGTACCTAAATCGATACCGATAACTTGACCAGATGGCTTGGTGGATTGTAATCTCTTGATGACTTGTTTAGAAGTAGATCTGTACATTATAATTTGGTTATTATATATAAAATGGTGTTAACAATTTATAATTTTACTTGGTTTTTCATCAAATTCACCTTATTTAATCATTGAAACTTCTAATTGATAAAATTATAGGAGTAACTAACGTTAATATAAGAACTCTTATTCTTAACAGGGAAACAAGTGGAATGGACAAAAAAACCTTAGGCTAAGAAAATGGAAATTTCTGGAAAGAAAAAAATTTTCACTAATTTCAATATTTTCGTTTTTTGAAAAAAATGAAAAAACGGCAAATTATTCGGAATTAGTCACTGTCTTTATCCCTTTACGGACATGGTGTCCGTAACGGGATAAGTGGTTGTATGTGCAGGGTAACTAAAAGTGATGTTTTGAAAATTCTGGTTTATATCCGAAAATAAAAATATTAAGCGTGTAACTTGCATTTTTGCACTCTTAGAATCGATTCTTCTTCAGAGGGTGCATTTCTTCGATCTTTTTCTTTCTTTTTTTAAATCCTCCTGTTTCTATATTATTTGAATTTAATATAGTAATAGAAACCAAGTTAAAACGTATAATGAATAACTCAACGCTTATTAACAAAGTTGCACCAAAAAATGGTGAGTTTTATTTATGTTTAGGTATCGAAGGTTCTGCTAACAAATTAGGTATTGGTATCATCAAACAAGCTGTTTCAGATCCATTAGATCTGCACGTTATCAGTAATATAAGAGATACATACAATGCACCACCAGGTGAAGGTTTTATGCCAAGAGATACAAACAGACATCACAAGAATTGGATCAGCAGATTATTGATTAAGGCTATTGACCATGCCAAAGAAACCTTTGATTCTGATTTCAATATAAACAAAATCGATTGTATTGCATTCACAAAAGGTCCAGGTATGGGTGCTCCTTTAAATTCATGTGCTATTTTTGCCAGAACATTGAGTTTAAGATTAAACATCCCATTGATTCCAGTTAACCACTGTGTTGGACACATAGAAATGGGTAGAGCCATAACAAAATCTCAAAATCCTGTTGTATTATACGTTTCAGGAGGTAACACTCAAATCATAGCCTACAGTAATAATAGATACAGAATCTTTGGTGAAACATTGGACATTGCAATTGGTAACTGTCTTGACAGATTTGCAAGAATCTTGAAGATCTCAAATGATCCAAGTCCTGGTTATAACATCGAACTATTGGCCAGAAACGGTAAAAACCTAATTGAACTTCCTTATACGGTTAAAGGTATGGATCTTTCCATGTCAGGTATTCTGCAATATTTAGAGCAGCTTACTAAAGCATTCTTGAAAAATGGCCAATCTTTCACCAAACAAAAAAAAAGAAAACTACTGGAGTATCTGAATGATACGGATGTTATAGATAATACCGAAATAACCATTGAGGACTTGTGTTATTCATTCCAAGAACACTTGTTTTCAATGTTGATTGAAATTACTGAAAGAGCCATGGCACACGTTGGTGCTTCTGAAGTTTTGATTGTTGGTGGAGTTGGTTGTAATTTACGTTTGCAACAAATGATGGAACTGATGTGTAAAGATAGAAACGCTACCCTGTATGCCACTGATGAACGTTTTTGCATAGATAACGGTGTAATGATTGCACAAGCTGGTCTGCTCCAATATAGATGCGGTTATAAAATTGACAGTTTGAAAGATACCATCGTGACCCAATCTTTCAGAACTGATGAAGTATTTGTTAATTGGAGAGATTGAATTTTATATAAGAATTACATTTTTTTTTTGTTATTTTTTAAAGCCATATGTTTTTGATAAAAAAGGATTCTTCATCAGTCTTCTCATGTTTTAAAGCAAGCCTTGAGGTCACATAATTCTTAGATGACTACTTTCGATAGTAATCATATGATCTGCTATTAAATTCCGCTCCGACACAGTACCGGCGTAATATTTTATATTTCAAAAAAAAAAAAAACTTAGCTTTAAATTCTTAACATATATTTAAGCTGAAGTATAATGATATTTACATAGCAAAACAAATGAACGCCAAACACCATAAAATACAACATGCCAGTTACATTAGATATTGCTAGAAAAGAAGTTGCTGAACTTTTAAAGAACAACAGATTTGTTCAACTAAACGCTTCTTGGTGTCCAGATTGTGTGTACACACAATCTGTTTTCAGAAAATACGATGTTATCGATAAAGTCAAATTTTTTGAAATCGGTAAGTACAGCAGAGGCACACCAGATTTTGAAAACTATTACTTAGCTTTCCAAGAAGCTGCTAACAAAAAGAACTTGCCTTTGATATTTGTTGATGGAAAATTTGTTGCCACTGAACATACATTCCACGACTGGGAAAATTCCAAGACCCTTGAACAACAATTTAAAAACTTAGGTTTATTATAGATTGGAAATGTATTTAAACTTTTGAAGTTTTATTTTATGATATATACTGTATTAACTACATTGATATTAAAAATCAATCAAACATCACCTATTCTTTGTTTCTTTTCACCTTTTACAAAGTCAATAGCATCGTTTCTACTGACTGTTTCAACCAAAGAATGTTTGTTAGTGTATCTAACTCTTAAAAATTTGTCGGCATGATTTAATAATTCTCTTCTAAAAGTGGTACAGATAAATTGAGAATTTTGTTTGACATCGATATTTTCCTTCTTATTTTCATCAATTATGATTTTTCCTCTGGTTAACTCATTGATAACTCTAGCAATGGATGTTCTAAACTCTTTATCTAAAGCAGCATCAATTTCATCAAACAGATAAAAGGATGATGGCTCTATCATTTGAATAGACAAGATTAATGCTATAGAACAAACAGTCTTTTGACCACCCGATAGTTGTTCAACATACAATTGCTCGTCATCCTCACTATTAAAGGATACTAATACAGAAACACCTTCATATTCAGAATTATTTGATTTGTTAATTACCAACTCACCTGAACCTTTAGGACATATCTCCTTAAAAATAATAGAAAACGCTTTTTGAATCTTACCAAACACCTCATCGATTGCTGACTTCTTTTGTTTTTGTAAAGTCTTAATTAAAGTGTTTATAGACTTTTCAGATTCCTTTAACTCTAAAGCATCTGCCTCCAAGTTTTCTTTGATAGTCAAAAATCTCATAAATGATTCACCAGCTCTCTTATTCACATTGCTAAAGCTTTGTAATTGAATTGTTAACTGTTCCAAGTTTTGCAATATTTGATTTTCAGTCAACTTCTTGACTTCATTTAACCCATCATCAGAAATAAAACCTAGCTCGGCTATCTTATTAGCCAATGCATTTTTCCTAGCATTCAGTTGAGAAATTTTTGACATTGACTTTTCGGAAGCCAATTGCAACTTGTTCAACTCTTCTTGGCCTTCGTTCAAAGATGACTTCAGTTCATTCAAAGATTCTTCGATTGAAGCAATTTGAGTGCTTAGCTTTGCTAGTTCCTCACTAGATGAGTTAATTTCTTCCTTTAAGTTGCTTTCTTTACCCTTCACAGTTTTCAATCTTTTTGAAACAGTTTGTTTTTTAGTTTGTAAATTAATTAACTTTTCCTCAATAGCTTTGATATTAATATCGTTTGAGTTCACTTGACCTCCAATGAATTCTCTTTCTTGATGCAAAACATTTAGCTCCAAACCAATTTCAGTGTAATTTGTTTTTAAACTGTTTAGTTCAACAGCTATCGCTGATATTTTGTCATTTAAAGAAGCCAATTGTTCAGTCTCTTCTTGACTTAAAACCTCACCAAATGGTTTTCTCAAATTTTCTTCTAAAGTGGCCTTTTCAATTTGAACCAATTTTACTTCGTTATTGATTTTGTTTTCTTTTTCTTTCAACTCATCAACCAAAGCTTCAGTTTCAAATACTTCTTTATTCTTCTGATCATGTGTTTCTTGCAATTTTTTGAGTAATTGCTTTTGAAGTCTTACATCAGCTATAATCTGTTGTATTTCAATATCAGATTGAATACTACTATCATCCAATGACTTGATTTCACTTTCAATTACTTGCAACTCTTCGCTACTCTTTGTTAATTCTTCTTTCATTGATACAATAGCCTTCAAAGTGTCCAATCTAACACTCTTTTGAGAAATGTTGCTGAAACCACCTGTTATGGCACCTGTAGAATCAACTCTATCACCATCAGGTGTGACTGCAGAAAATCCATATTGCTTGGCTAATATACTACCAGTTTCCAAATTCTTGACAACCAAAGATTTACCGAATAATAATTTCATACATGGTTCTAAGTACGATTCATATTTCAACTTTTTTATCAATGGCACATATGCACCAACACTTTCAGGCGGATACCCAATGGAATTAGAATTCTTCATTCTGTTTAAAGGAATGAAAGAAAGTCTACCTAATTTGTTTTTTTGCATGTGTGCCATAATTTCAGAAGCTGTTGTATCTGTATCAACGACAACATTGAATAAAGAAACACCAGCAACTGACTCAAGACTTTGTTTGTACTTGTTGCTATAATGAACTAAATTACCAACCAATCCGAATACTTTTTGATTGTCAAACCCAAGTTCTTTTACTACTATAGGTAAGTTTTCTAATCCTAGTGCAGTTGATCTATCCAACGTTTGATAATTTTTGTGATTTAAAGATTTGATTTCTTCTTCTAATTTGTCCACAGTGCCTTTAAGATTTTGTTCACTTCTCCATAATTCAGTTCTTTTATCAACTAGTTCGTAATAAATATCTTGTTTAGTAAGTAATTTCTTTTCTAGCTCAGCTATTTGGTTTGTGCATTCATTCATAGAATTTAGTTGAATGTTGCTCATTTCCTCATACAGTTTTTTGGTTTTGTTATTTGCCAATTCTATGGCTGATGCATCAATGGAATCATTTAATTCAGATATAATGTCATTTTTTGACTTAATTTGTTCATTAATCCATATGTTTCTTTCAGTTATATCTTTGAATTTAGCATAACGACCTTGTTTGACAAGCAAGTATTTTTGGGAACCTTCCAACTTCTTTAATTCTTCTTGTAAATCAGTTTCTTTCTTTATGAATTCTTCAAATTCAGGTTCAAGTTTTGATCTCTTATCAAAATTTTCTTTGAAAGAAGCTTTCAGCTCTTCATCTGTTGCTTTCAATGTACTCAATTCTTTTTCCAAACCGTTTATCTTTTTTTCAATCATGTTCTTTTTGTTTTCTAATTTAGAAAGTTCGTTTTGAATAGAAATAAGTTCATCAGATATGGTTTTGTTGTCTTCATGATCTTGATACTCATCCTTTAATTGCTTTAAAGAAGTTTCTTGCTCTTCTATCAAGGCTTCATTCCTTTCAACTTCAGCAGCCGAAACATCAGTTTGGTCTAAAAGTTCCTCGTATTTTTCATTCAGATCGGTGATTTCTTTGTTTATGTTATTGAAATAATTTTCATGTATAACATATTGTAATAGCTTCTTTTTCTTTTCAAGTTGTTGCAGCTCCAGTAAGTGTCTTTTTTCTTCACTCAAATCACTTAATCTTGTTTCAAGTTCTTTAAGCTCAGAATCAACTCTTTGTCTTTTGATTTTTGTTTCATCCATATCTTTCACAGCCTTTTCTAACTTTAATTCAAAGTTGTTTGCTCCAGTGACATCTTTTAAAATATTTAATCTTTCTTCATTTGAAGCGTTGGTCAATCCAGTGATTCTACCCTGTGGAACTATGTGATAATCATTAGTTGATCCCGGATTGTTTAACCCTAAAGAAATCAATATGTTTTTGTAATCTGGTTTTGTCTTTACTCTACCATCAACAGTAAATTCATCTTTCTTTAGCCCTAAAGTTCTTCTGATCTTAACGCCAGTATCCAATTCAATCTCAACAAAACAGGACATAACAGTCCCTGCACCTTGATAAATGTAAGCCAATCTTTCTTCTGTAGAAAGATTGAAGGTTTTTTCTGAAGTTACAAATTGTATGGCTGCAAACAAATTGGTCTTACCAGATCCATTTGAACCTATGATGATATTTTCGTTGGGAGATAAGTCTTCTATTACAACTTGATTCTTAAAGGTTTTGAACCCTTGTATTGTTATGTTTTTGATATACATTTTTGGTTTCGTTTAATTTTTGGTGAACTCTGCCATTAAGACTCCTTCTTGAAGAACAAATCGAATAAGTATTCAATTAATTACATTTTAATTCATATATATATTACTAAGAGTGAAAAAAAAACTCATATTAAATTGTTAATACGCCAAAATAGGAAAAAACACTAGTTTAAAAAAAATTTTACGCGTTTTGGCTTGGTATCTCATAAAACGTGACCAAGCCCAACGCGTCAAGATTATATCTACAGTATACTGTTATATTTAACCTAAAAGACTAGTTCATAAGAACATATATACCGATACTTATGATTACAGTTTTTTTGAATCTTTGATTAAAGAAGCAAAAGCACTCTCGCTTTTTTTCTTAGGTTTTTTTATGAAATTAGATTTTTTCTTACTATCGAAGTCACTATCACTGCTACTATCGCTATCTGAGTCTGAATCGCTACTGCTGCTATCACTACTGCTTGAATTTTCTTCTTCTTTTTGTTTCTTCAGCAATTCTCTCTTTTCTTCTTCATCTTTTCTCTGTTTTTCTATAAGCAATCTCTTTTCAGCTGCTCTGTCCATTACAGAAGGAATTCCTCTAGCAATCAAATCCGATAACGAACCCAAGGATTTTTGATTTTTATGCATTCTCATTCTTTGCAGAGTTGAGAGTTTACTATTTTCAGTTTCTTGCACGTTTTCTGCAGGATTTTTTGTCAAAACAGGTTCAGTTATCTTACCAACACTGTTTAATTGCTTAGCAGATGGAACTCTTTGAGAAGTTGTATCTACATCTACTTTCACCTTTCTAGCATTGTTATCTTCTTCAACATTTTCGTTGTCTTCATCGGATGAAGAACTGTCAGATGATGAATCAGATGAAGAGCTGGAAGAAGAACTTTCCATATCTACATCTTTTTCTTCAACATTTTTTGTTTTGACAGACATAGGAGAATTGATTGGTTCACTAACACCTCCATTAGACAAAGAATCAAACAAATTATTGTTTTTTTTTACAACTTCCGGTACAGGTGTTACTTCTTTAGCAGCTTTTTGATTCTTCATGTAACTATTGACTTTATTATATGGCATGATGACTTCTTTTCCTTCGTTATTGGTTACTCTTACACTTCTGTTATCAAGTTTGCCAGCAGCGGCCAAAGCAGCTCTTCTTTTGGTTCTGCCACCTTCAATGACCAATGGTTTAGAATCTTGGTCTAAAGCATTCATTATAACAGAATTATCTTCGTTATCATCGTCAACCTCCATTTTGTCTTCAAGTTGAACATTTTCAGCCTTTTCATTAGGTAGCTGAGCCATTTTCAGTAAACTTGTGTTATTACTGTTATCAGCGTCTTCATTTCTCAATGGTGAATCTTCAGCTATTTTTTTACTATTGGTTTTAACATTCAATGGAGTCAATTGGCCAACATTATCTTTCAAATCATCATTTTTACCGCTTGATATGTTGTTTACTATATGACTCTCAGTAACCAAAGGTTGTTTGTGGACCTCATCATCTAAATCTTCATCTTCAGAAGAAGATGTCAACATATTTATATCATCTCTTAATCCCTGTTTCATAGGAATTCTATCCCCCTTTGGTGGCAAGATACTATTACTACCTGGTGATTTTAAAATAGGATCTGTTAACCCACCAAAGTCTAATTTCCCATGTTGTTTTGAAGACTTTACTTGATCTATTTCGCCTGTTTTTTTAGGAATTGTGCTATGTCTTTGTACAGAGTTCATTAACATGTTAGGCATTGGTTGAGATTTTACAACTGTGTTGTTAGCTGAAATCATTCTCAAGCCGGAATTCATTCTATTTGGGGTGGCGTTTTTATAAGGACTTACGTCAACCTCAGATACGTCCTTGGATGGTGTATCTATGTGCTCGTCATTGGCTTCATTCTGAATCATTACCATGTCTATAGTTTTTCTTTTATCTGGATCAACCTCTTCGGATCTTGAGACTGCATCCATGGCTTGTCCAAGATTAGTGCTAAAGATTCTTTTTCTAGTTTCCCCAATATTTGAGCTGATTCTCATTTGAGGAGATCTTTCAACAGGAGGTGGCAATAAGGAATCTCTATCAACAGGAGATTTATCTTTATTATTAGAATTGGTATCTTTCAATGAGTTTGATTGTCTTCTATTCTTTTTTTGAATAATGATGCTTGGCACCTTTTGTTTGTTTTGATAAACTAATGATACATTTCTCTTTCTAGATAATTGTAGTTGAGTCATAGAATTGACTCTAGATTCTTTGAAATTTCCTTCTTCCTCACTTTGATCATATTCAGGATTATTGAAATCAGAATTCATTATATTGCTGTAATCAGAATCCCCTTGAACATAACTAACTCTATAATTGTTATTTCTTGTATTAAAATCTAGTGGAAATTTGGTACAACACAAAACGGTTAGTCTTGAAACATTTCCCTTTAAAAAACAATCATCTACGGTATCCTCAATATCCAAATCATTCTTTTCAAAATCTTTCAACTTTAAAATATCCAAAGGTCTTTTCAAATTTGGGTACAGTCTAGATGTTTTGGCATATATGGCATCAGCCAATTGCAAAATAGTCTTAGATGGGTCTATAAAAACATTGAAGGTCAAAACACTTGGATGGAACTCAACTTGAGCATTAAAAGACTTGTTGTTGGTATTTGTAGAGCCTGAAATGCTGTTGCTTGTTGCATGAGTGCCATTTATGTTGTCTATGGAAGCCCCACTCATATTGTTGTTAATATTGGGATTGTTAGGGCCAAATGGATTCATATGAGAGCTGCTAGATATATCATAATTAGCAGTGTTCATAAATGGAAAATTTGGCATACCCCCCATTTGTTGCTGTTGAAAAGCAAACATTTGAGGATTCATGTGTGGGTTCATATATGGATTCATCAACATCATTGAATATGGGTTCATTATTGGATTTGTTTGTGTATAAATAGGAAAACAATTAGGTGGAACTAATGCTACCTGGATCTTTATCGTCTCATTGCTTGAGTTAGACATTGTTCTGATTATAATGGTGTTATTTCATTGTGGTCATATTCCGATATATCTTTCACTTATTGTTACAACATTGAAATATACCATGAATTAAACATATATACAGCGTATAAAAATATGAAGAAAAATTAATATTTTAAAGAAAAAAAAAAATTTTCCCTTTTGGTCCATGAATTTAAGCAAAATAAATAGAATCATCTGCATTTATTGCGCTCGGATTTAACATTACTGTTTTAGGCAATTTTGTGGTACAAATAGAAACAACCCCTATATAATGTCCTTTTTTTTAGTGGTTTAAAACCCGACTTTATACTTCTCTTTTAGGAAGTATCGCCAAAAGAGGAAAAACAGCACTAAAACGCGTTAGATTTGGCAAAAAAAAAAAAAACATAGAATGCTTTGAATTTGGCAGATTTGAGGTTATGGAATAAACTTCAGTGCTTATTTGGCAAAAACCCCCGGCTAAACAGGTACCATGTCGTTACCAGAAAGTTTTCAAAATAATTTTTTACCTGAAGAAATCCAATTTCTTATAGAAAATGAACTTATAACAGTGATACCATACATGGATGGGAAAAAAAGCACCAAAAAACCAACAGCACAAGATAAAAGACGTCTGAAGCTATTACAATTGAAGAAGAGAGAACGGGAAGAAAGAAAAACAGCTGTTTACAGTGATGATGAAGATGAAGATTTTGTGGAAAATAAAGAAAAACTTGCTAGAATCAATAAAAATGTCAATTCAACGTATCTAGACAGTCCTGAGCAAGAAGAAATGGAAGACGAAGAAGCCAGTGAGTTTGATAATTTTGATTGGTCATTCATAACAACTGATCATAATGTTCTTAGACAAATAAAAAGCTTAATACCTATAGAAATTCCTTTGTGGATGGCCATGATTCTTAAGAAGCAAAGATTCTGCAGATTAGTGCCACCAACCTGGTTCAGTGAAAGAAAACTTAAAGAATTTCTGATGTTTGAAAAAAAAAATCCTTACAAATTCTCCAGTTTGCCTTGGAACTGGATGATTATTACAAAGCTGTTTTTGAATAAATTCCAAGAAGATCTCGATAGTGAGAGTAACATTGATACAATAAGAGGCTTGCTGCAAGATATACGAGAAATCAGAATGGCCAAAGTACAAAAGGGTATAGAAATATTGAATGAATCTCATTTACAGCTTGATAATCTGTCGTTGCTTGAAATCAATGAGTTTAGGCCGTTTATTATAACCACCATGAATAAAATGAAGAATCTTCATAAAAGCAGTTTAACTGAGGAAGACCTCAGAGAAGCGGAGATAGAGTATGAAAAAAGTAAAAACAATCCCATCCAATCTAATCATTATGATAACGACAACATTCCTATCAATGACTACGATATGGATGATTACAATATATAGTGTCGGAGATTTCTTATTCCTTTTTTTTTTTTCCTTATTAACGGCTTATTATCGCCTTATTCACATGGCGGTGTTTTATTACTCTATATGTTTTATATTACTCCTTTTTTTTTGCCTTTTTGGTGCGAATATATAAAGAGCCTCCTTAGAATAAAAAATGACCCATAAGAAGTGAAAAAAAAGGTGAAACAAGTAATGATGTTTTTTTTTATACGGTTTAAATAATTTAAAATACGATTAGATGTATATATTAAGATGAAATAACATAATATTGAATACCCTAGAAGAAGCAACGATTTTGTTACTATAATAAGAAGAACAATTACTTAACAAAAATGGTTAATTCTAAAACTTTACTAGTTGCCGCTGGGTTGAGTTTATCCGCTCAAGCCGCTGTTATGCCTGCACAAATTCAATTGCAACAAGCCTTTAACTTAAACGATGACGAAGTCATTCAATCTTTTGAAACCAAAGAATCCAACGATGATTTGTACTACCAAGATTCTTGGAAGTTCCATCTACCTTACTTTTTGAAGCCAACTGTTAACACAGAAACTTTACAATCCAAGATTACTTTAGAAAGCTTAAACAAGTCTGCTAATGCTTTATACGCCTTAGCTGGTGAATCCGTTGAAGAATTTGGACATCCAACCAGAGTCATTGGTTCAAAGGGTCATTTAGCCACTTTGGATTGGATCAAGGCTAGATTATCTAAGCTATCCAACTACTACGACATCTCAGAACAAGAATTTGATGCTATTTACGGTAGAGTCAAAAACGCCACAGTCGAATTCGAAGATGGTTCTTTCTTGGAAGGTGTCATTGGTATGTCTTTGACTCCAGGTGTTGATTCATTCTATGGTAAGGTCGTTGAAATTCCAAATTTGGGTTGTAACGAAGAAGATTTCTTATCTGTTGGTAAGGTCAAAAAGAACAGCATTGCTTTAATTAAAAGAGGTGAATGTCCATTTGGTGACAAGTCTAAAAATGCTAAGACTGCTGGATTCAAGGGTGCTATCATATATAACAATGAAAAGATTCCAAAGGCTGTCTCTGGTACTTTAGGTGATGATGTTAACTCCACCGTTGCTACTGTTGGTATTCCATTGGCTCAAGGTGAGCAATTAAAGAATGCCATTATTGAAACCAAAAACAAATTATATGTCAACTTTGCTGTTGATGCCTACGTTAAGAAGATTCCAACCAAGAATGTTATTGCTGAAACCAAAAGAGGTGATGCTGAAAACATTGTTGCTTTAGGTTCTCACACTGACGGTGTTGAAGCTGGTCCAGGTATCAATGATGATGGTTCTGGTACTATTTCTTTATTAACTGTTGCTGAACAATTAGCCGGATACAAGGTTAACAACAAGGTCAGATTCATGTTTGTTGCTGCTGAAGAAGAAGGTTTATTAGGTTCTGCTTACTACGCCAACTCCTTGAGTCAAGAAGAAAACAAGAAGATCAGATTAATGATGGATTATGACATGATGGCTTCTCCAAATTACCAATTCCAAGTCTACAATGCCAGCAACGCTGTCAATCCAAAGGGTTCTGAAGAAATCAAAAACTTATACATTGATTATTACGTTTCCCATGGCCACAACTACACTTTGATTCCATTTGATGGAAGATCTGATTACGTTGGTTTCTTAGACGTTGGTATTCCAGCTGGTGGTATTGCTGCTGGTGCTGAAGCTCTTAACACCGACAATGGTAAGGTTTTAGACAAATGTTACCATGAATTGTGTGATGATGTTTCCAACTTGAACTTCGATGCCTTTTTAGTCAACACTCAATTGATTGCTCATTCTGTTGCTACTTATGCTAAAGACTTGAGTGATTTCCCATTAAGAGAATTTGAAGAAGAAGTTGAAGAAACCAACTTCCAATACCAAGCCTCTCATTTGTTATTCTAAGTTTCTTTAAGTTCATTTCCTATAGGGAAATAACGTTATTATAATTTTGATAAACGATATAAATAAAGGTAACAATAATTTTTAAAAATGTCTTTTTTTGTTTTTTTTTGTTCTTTTTTTTTGTAAAGAATGTCTTTAATGTCTTATATGTGATAACCCATTAGTTGTGTGATTGATTTACAATCATAAGATTACACCTTCTATTTTTTCTTCTTTTTTTTTTTTGCTTCCCTACGCCTAGGATACAATCTACAGACATTCAAAAACTGTGGATAAGTATACTAAAAGTATTGTATAACGCTATATTGACAAAAACTGTTTTTATAGAACGCGACAGATTTAATTTAGCTGTTTCTTTTTCGTTCTTTTTAGTTTAAACCGTTAACTATCGATAAGAAGTTTTAGAATTTAAAAAATTAAGGATGAAGCCCCCTATTTTCGGAATATTCTAAGCTAACACATGGTCAACCTCATAACCGAAAAATTACTCTAATTTTAAATGTCGTATTTTTGCTCTTTTTTTTTTTTCATCAATTCGTTAATACTTCTCTTTAAAGATTTATCTGATATAGCCAGAATCCTTATCGTGATTAAAGCTGTTAAGGATGTTAATCTCTCCAGGATTCTATTCGCCTTACAGTGCATTAAGCGAGTTTTTTTTTTTTTTTTTGCACTATTTGAAGTTTTAACTCCGTTATCAGAAATTTTTAAAAAAAATAGGCTATTTTTATAATTAAAAAAAAAAAGAAAAAAAATCGATTATAAACCCACATTCAAGCCACTTTGGTCAATCTTTTCGCTCGGTCATTGATATCGATAAAGAATTTACTTTTTTTTAAAAGAAATCTAGGTCATTATTTTGATCGCTTGAATACGTGTAATTGATGTGAATCTTTGAATCAATGACAAAAAAAAAAATGAATTGATTCTTTCGCTTGGTTTTATATATAATAACATTGATTAGACTACACAAATGAATGTGATGAATCATTCAGAGTTTGTATAAACTGTTCAAATGAATAGGAAAAAAAAATTAATTAATTAAAATATGTTATTACTATCAAGACCATACAAAAGTTGATCTTTGTTAATCTATTAATAATTATTCAAAAATGAAAACTGATTCATCAAGTTCATCAATTCAACATAAAGATGAAAAAAACCATATTTCAAACCAAGCGACAAACCTATCTGAAAATTTGAGAACTGTAGTCTCAAGAAGAGGTGACAGAAGAATCCAAATTGTTACCTCCACAAACCAGCAATTGGCTCTGGAAGAGTTGGGTTATAAGCAGGAACTTATAAGAACCTATACCTGGTATGAAATGTTTGGTGTTTGTTTTTCTATCATGGGTTTAATGCCATCTATTGGATCCACCTCATATCAAGCTTTTTCTAGTGGTGCTTCCTCAGCTACTTGGGGTTGGTTAGCTGGTTCAGTAGGTATTCTTACCATTGGTATTGCATTGGCTGAAATAGGTAGTTCCTTCCCTACAGCTTCTGCTATTTACTTAGCCACCTGGAATTGGTCTCCACCTAAATACAGAAACTTAATTTCATACGCAGTTGGTTTCACAGATACTGTTTCCTTGTCCGCTTCTGTTTGTTCTATCACATCTGGTTGTGCTTCACAAATATATTCTTGTGTACAATTGTACAAGCCTGATTTTGTCGTTACCAATGGTAATACATACGGTTTATATGCAGCATTGATTATCTTTGTGGCTATTTTCGGGTCTATGTCAAGTTCCATCAATGCCAAGATCCAAAATGTTTCATCTATAACAAATATCTTTGTTTTGATCTTGGTGTTCATTGCTCTTCCAGCTGCTACCCACAGAAACAATATTCCTTTCAATGATGCTAAGTTTATTTTCACCAATGTTGAAAGAGCCGATACAAACTGGCCATCTGGTTGGTTCTGGTTGATTAATGCTTTCCAACCAGCTGTATGGACCATTGGTGCTTTTGATGCTGCTATTCACATGCAAGAAGAATCCATACCTAAGGAAAGAATTCCTGGAAGACCAGTTATATTAGACCCTGCTGCTTCTCCAGCCTCTTTTGGTATCATCTCATCTATCATTGCTTGTGGTATTTTGGGTTGGCTAATGATGATTGTTTTATGTGCTTGTATGGGTCCTTCCATTATTGATGTTGTTAACACTGCTTATGATCAACCTATCACACAAATCTTCATGTACTCAATGGGCCAAAAGTGGACTGTTGCCATTATGTCTTTAATGGCTTGGTCTTCTTTATTAATGGCACAATCTTGTTTATTGTCTACTTCTAGACAATTCTGGGCCATGGCTAGAGATTACGGTATTCCTACCAAAGTTGGCTCTGAATTCTTTGCCAAGGTTTGGCATAACCAACCTATCAATGCCATGATAGGTTCTTCTACTCTTTCATTAATTTTGGGTTTAATGATGTTTGGTGGTGATGCTTGTTCAGCTGCTTTGTTTTCTTTATCCATTTGTGGTATGTACATGGCCATCATTGTTCCAATTATTTTGAGATTGACATACGCCAGAAAAGACTTCAACCCAGGTACATTCTATCTAGGACCATTTTGGTCTCCGCTAATTTCTTGGTGTGCGGTCGTCTTTATGTCATGGATGATCTTTATTGTTTGTGTTCCATTGACTTATGGTAACCAACTTGATAAAAACTCTATGAATTATACTGTGGTTATTGGTCCAGGATTCACTTTGCTTGCTATGATCCATTATGTGCTATATCAACACAAGTTCTATAAGGGTCCACACAGTAATTTGAGTGATGAAGAATTCATAGAACTAATGGGTGAACAAGGTATTGATAATATCATTTCCAATCATGAAAAGTATGAATCTGAAAAGAAATAAATAATAAATATATATAATGGCAAGCAAAAGGCTGGTTCTTTTGAAAAAAAAAAATTAATAATTAAATATAGGAATGAAATACACTTGTAAAAAAATAAGTGATTGAATTTTGTTGTTATTGTTAACATTTGCCTGCAAATGTTAAGAACATGATTATTGCTTATTAGTAAAATCCATAGATTCTTCTGCTTTTAGCCAAGCCTCCTCAGCAAGTTTGTCCAAATAGTCTGTTGGTATATAATCTTCAGAATGCTCAATGAATATCTTCTTATCATCTTTATCCAAGACTTTGTTTTTAACTACAAGCTCTAAATATTTTTCACTGACATGCAGCTTTTTTTTAGTCATTATCTTGACCTCGCTTTGAATATTCTGAAAATCTTGTGATTTTAATAACTTCATGTTTTTGTATTGATGATTGATCTTATCGTTCATGAACTTAACATCTGAGTAGAAGTATGTTTCAGGATTTTGTATGCCGTCTAAAATGTTGCTCTTTTTGTCAATATTCTGTTTCAAAATAGTAAGCTTTTGGTTTATTCTTAGCTGTTTATGCAAGTTCGTAGTTGAATCTTTGGTTTCGACCACATTTTGAATTTTGTTTTCATTTTCAGATACTAAATCAAGCAAAGATTTTGTGCTAGAATACCCCGTCTTCAATATCGAGTTTGTTGAGTTGACGAGAGTTGAATTATCTTCTGAACTTGTAGTGCTTCCACGAGAAAATGAGTTTTGCACTTGTGTGCCAGGAGACATAGAAGCTTTGCTCCCATTTCTTTTCGAAGAGATCATGCTGATTGTAGGTACGTATTCATCTTTTGATTGGTGTCGATCTTGATTGAAACTTATTTGATAGTTTCTTTTAAAAAGACCTTCATTGGAATTATTATTAATTGATTTGAGAATGTACCTTGTTGAGTCTGATTTGGAACTGTTGGTTGAGTTGTTACTGTTTTTTGAATTGTATTGTTCAGGTATTTCATACAGTAAGTAGTTTGGATTATGTTTTTTGTTTAATGGCAAATGTGAAAATTGACTGCCATTTCTGCAGTATCTACTTATAATCGAATAATTTGAATTTTCTTGAACTCGGGGCTTAGTAGAATTTCCCGTAGTAACGTTAGTGATGTACATGTATTATAGCTGTGGAGGGTTCTGGTTTGTACGTTTAAACATTTCTGTATTCAAATATATATATTTACGAATGTTTATCTGCATTATTCAACATATTTTATCAATTATGAATAAGGAATTATATGTCAGCATCAAATTTTCGTTGTTTTCAAATCGATAGATAACAGATTGGTAATCTAAGATTTTTTAAAAAAAATGAAGAAAAAAAAAAGGGCGATCTTTCAAGATTGGAAAGAAGTCAATAATGGGCTTATTTTGTTGTTGAATTTTGATAAGATCTTCTTTTTTTTTTGTTGCAGGGGGTGAGTTGAAAAAAAATGTCCAAGCTTGTAGTTGGGTCATGTGACTGGTATTTTTGATTATATCCGATAGGGAAATAAAATAAGACATTGTATAAAGAGTGTAGATTGATAAACAGATATATTTGAGCTTTTAAATTTTATTGTCAGTTGAAAAATTGTGCTATTATAAGCTGTACAACAGAAATATAAACATCAATTTAATACTAATTGGAATAGCATGAAAAAGTGGGAGGGCTAATTTCAGTGTATTTAATTTTGATAAAATAGAGTATTCTTAGATACGATTGGATCGCATAAAGACTTTTACAAAGCTATGAAGCAAAGCAACGGATTGGATATAAAAAGGATCAAAGAAGATTGATGATTATTGAATCTTTTGCTATTGATTGTCATGCATATTCAAATTTTTGTTAATTCTTTATCTCCGCACAAGAATTACCCAAATAGGGAATTTGGTGGAATAGCTGTCTTTTAACCATGTATGCTCTTTGTAGAAATGATATAATCAAAAATAACATGTACTTTTAATGGTTTCTGACTCAGTAATCTCAACCATCGGTCAATGAAAAATGCATTTTTATATCTATTTGTCAAGTTTTATTAGATGAATAAAGTTACTTTACTTAGAAAATCATTTATGCGACCATGTTTAGTACAAAAAATTAAGCTCCTATTATAGACAAACGTAAAAATTAAACAACTTCATTTATTTTTTACACTATATATTGCTAATAGCATCATTATAAGCAAAAAACACACAATCTTTATTGATTCAGAAACACATATTTCAATATTTGTTTTCATTCTTGAAGCATCAAAAACAAACTATGCACCAAGAAA
>ERZ794936.327-NODE-327-length-25221-cov-7.319558_pt1 | contig 25221 bp, 15 predicted proteins | sample MGYA00511083_ERZ794936 | MGnify/ENA primary metagenome ERZ794936 (study PRJEB30137, sample SAMN04331409) | food metagenome | isolation source: Y2 must sample point D1 replicate A | place: Australia: South Australia | collected 2014 ... | reverse complement strand
CTTCACAGTGAGTGTGGCGGTAATGTCATCCACCGCTGTGAACGTGATTCTGCGAGGAATTGACTTCTCACATACAAGCAGTAGCATTTGACTGAGCTTAGCCTGAAATCAATTTTTTGGTCAGCTTGATACTCTAGGACACCGAAGTTCTTGCCGAGGAAGACTACTCTTGGATCTGTGATTCTAGAGCCAAATTTCATGTCCCCACTTGTATGCACTCCGTAATGTACGACCTTCTTTTTTGTCGGAGTCCTTTCCGAACGTAGGGCCACGTGTGTAACACCATCTAGACTAAGCTATCAACAAAGCTATGGTGTGTATGGTGGAAATGAAAAGACGCCCACCGGAGTCAATATACCAATGATGTGAGATGGGCATAAAACAGACTAAGGCCGAACGAAGTAAGAATCGTGACAGACTTTTGGCTCAACGTTTAGGGTACTAGTGTTAAAAGGTGAACCCAAGTCTACGACTACGAAACTCTCTACGATATATCCCCCAGGTGGAAAAGGCTGTCCACTGTGTTTGATAACAAGCTCGGTCTTCATGGGAGAACGTTCATGACCAGTGTTCCAAGCGAGAGAAATAAGATGAATTGTACTGGTATCTCCGGCTCGACTTCGTAGAGTTCGGGCGCTACATTTGCCTAGCTGACACTCTGGACAAAGGAGCGACCATAGAGCCTCTTTGACAGAAGCAGATTAGTCTCTCGAATTCCGCAGTCTACTAGCCATATCAAGTAAAGCAAAAGACACAGCATTCACAATTTGGGGATGAGCGTTTAGCGCAGAACGGGAAATCCTTGGGTAAATTTTGGAAGGTCCGAGGAGCTTCAAGTACGTGGAGGCGCTAATCGAGCTGAATTGAACAGAAGGAAACAAGAGTTGTGAGTGATCTACAGACTGAACGAAACTGAACGGTGCCAAGACGTTTGGTTGGACGGCGTGATTCCTATTCGCATGAGGGAGGCCTCGGCCCATGGTAGTGAGCCTCACATGAAGAATGGCAGTTCATTTGTTATCTGGTATTGTATCTCCATTGATGTTAACTCCCATAGATAGAAGTGGCTCAGATTGATACGGCTTCCACAAAATCTGCCACATTCAGAGCTTGCGGGGCTTTCCCTTTTCATAGTATTGCGAATAATGCGCCGGTAGATGCTCGAATCGAGAAGATTCGAAGAAGTTTCTGGAAATTCTAGCCAGTGTAGCCATACGAATCTCGAAATTTTGCCTTTTTGTACTATCTGCAAGATAGTTTCAATTTCTTACGTAATATACTGCAGCTGAATTATATTTTTCAAATGTGACCAACTGAGCGATAAATAGGCGAAGCTATTTCGATCTTCAGTTCTGTATGCTGAGCTCTATTTCAGAAGTTCTCAGCGAGCAGTTCACAATGCGTCAAATTCATCAAAAGGTTCAGTCGTCTCAACACAAGGGGACAAGGACGACTACTGTGATGTACATGTAGTAACATTCATCAGAGGATATTCATGCAATGCGCACACCTATTCAGATTCCCTTCACGTTATTGATGAAAAGGGCGATTTGAGGTACGACTGCGTGTTTGCAGAAAATCCTCACAGGACAGACCTCTACTTGTTCATTAGTATTGTAGTCAACACGCCTGCTTCCATTAAGAAGTTGTTTTGAGTAGTCGAAGCACGCGATCAACAGCAAATTGCAAGTGCACTAAGGCCGCAGAGTATAATATTTTGCCTACCCAACAAGCGCCCTTCCCCTACAAGGCAATGAGCGCACGCCATATGCATAAAGGCATTGATCAGCTACGCGAGATGAATTGTAGAGGAACTCACATTAATCTTGACAATTTCTTTGCCAGTTTGTGATCAATTACAAGGCTAGTGTTTGTGCCTGGAAACTAGGTGGAAAGGGCGAAGACTCGAAGATTCGTACACATACAGGAAAGACTAACTGTCTTCAACAACGACAATATCCAGAGAAAACACAACGCTCACGCCATGTCTTCGATGTGTATTAAAGAAAGCGAACGTATAAATTGGCGTTTCATGAATTCACTCGAGGTGTCAGTATATGGTGTTTGGAACACCGCCAATGTTGGTTTGTGACAACTTTAGCATCAGGCGAATGCGAGCGTCGCAGACACAATGGCAAACGCGGTTCCTATGTACACATAAATGTTTGTGCTGCGTAAGTTTGGCGCACCAGAATCTGAACTTGATGCCACGCCAGAACTGGACGCAGCGGTAGCGGACGTAGAAGGCTTGATATACGTAGTGACAAAAGACAAAGTGGAGTGGTCAAGCCCACTGCCATCGGAGTCAGCTGTACCAGCCGTGGTGGAACTTGCAGATGAACGTTTGGCTCCAGAAGTTGCCCCTGTGCTGGCTCCGATCGCTGTGCCTGTAGTCGTGGTGCTTTTGGACATACCGGAGCTGGGCGCAGTTGTACCAGCTGCCTGGCCCAAAGTATGAGTTGCGGTCCACGCGATGAGCTGATCATTGTTCATTGTGTATGTCTGCAAATAAACAGACAACTGAGAGGGGCTCATCGTCGCAGTGTTGACCGTGTTTGCAATGGTTCCAGTTGTAGTGGTTCCGGTTCCAGCTTTAGTGGTTCCGGTTCCAGTTGTGGTTTTCGCCGCTCCAGTTGTGGCTGTAGTTGCCGTTCCTGTTCCGGTTGTACCGGTTGCAGCGTTTGCGGCAGCTGCGGGAGTGGTTGTGCCAGTATTCACCGTGGTTGCTGTATTATCGGCAGCAACACCAACGAGCGTTGTCCCAGTTGTCCCAGCAGCAGTTGTAGCATCAACAACAGCTGCAGCGGCGGCGGCAGCATCAGCAGCAATAGCGTTGGTGGTTTCTGCCGCTAAAATGGCCGCAGCGAGGGTTAAATAGAAAACGAAGTTGATTTTGAGTGAATTCATGGCGTTGGTGTATGTCACGAATCTCAAATATTTTTTGTTTTTCGGGTCCGCTATCTCCGCGAAGACGCACTATTGTTTTTTTTTTCCGAACGCGCCCATTGTTGACGCCCTAAAACCCCCTGTGCATGAAATGCGAGATTTACGTGCATGCGCGACTTAGCGCGACTGGAGGCTCATAAGACAATGGCTTTTCCTAATAAATCTTCCAGCGGACAAAAAAACCCCTACTTTGTCATGTTTTTTTTTTTTCCTTGATGATTTTGAATAGAAATCGGCGCCTAAATTTTGCAGCAGTGACCTCTTTCAAACAGAGACGCTGCACCTTTTCAGCAGCGTAAATCTCATCGCATCGCAGCGGCGGGCAACAGAGTACATGCGAGGCTTCGTCCAGCTAGTTGATGAAGTCCTCCGAGACCTTACTCATATAATTCCATGTCAATCAAATATAGTCTATCGCGATTCTGTTCTCTGCCTGTACCGCATGGTGATACGTACAATGATTAAAAACCCCATGGTGATGCGTAGAATGATTAAAGACCTCATCGTCCGGGATATGTAACCACGAGGGGCAGGGGAAAATCAGTGAATGGCTCGAGTTTTATATCCAGATGAGCCCAAGGGCAATAAAGCAATCAAAAGCCTTTAATAAATGCGCAGAGGTGATATCAGATGTTGACATTGAAAGACCGTTTCCATATTGTTCTTTCCGGAAGACTAGATACACGACGGCTTTCCTTGGAAGTAACCTATCAGCGTGAAACAAATGGGTAAATCCAGGCCCTGAAGATATCTGAAAGAGCCAAAGATACATGAAGATACCCCGAGGCATCATGAGCACTCACTTTGGGCTGAATCACTTTTTTCGCTTTTTTCTCTTTTCCATTTTGGGAGCACAGTCGGGACAGTACCATATTTCGTCATCGTTTGGTGGGCTCGTGATTCCCACGCATTCCCAGTGAAACCACTCGTATTTGCAGTCATCGTTGTCACAGCCAATCATCTCGCCAAAAGAAACGCGCTGACAAAAGCAGTACAAGTTGTTGTCTGCATCCTCTGCACTTGGCGCTTTCGCGATGCTTGCGCCAACGGACTGAGCACGAGACCCGCTTTCATCGGCAAATCCATCATCCGCATCCTCGCTTTTTGGCCTCTTGCGCTGTTTCATCACGGACGCAGGACGTTTCTTCTTGGGTACAGGTGCCGGTGAGGAGCGAGGGCTTTCATAGTGATTTTCGCCATGTGCTGCACTCTCGTCGACTGGTGCTATCAATTCGTCACGCTCCAACTTTTGAATGTCAGCCTCGAAGTTGCACATGTGTTTGGAAACAAGGAACAACGCTGTGTTTGCGAGCAACATTTTCTCTTTTTGTATTTTTTGCACGAGGCGCATATCCTCCTCGATTTTCTGGCAAATTTGCAGCTCCTTCGGGTGCCGAGTGAGCGTGCCATTGGCGCGTATAAATTTATGTAACTGTGAGTCCTTGGTTTGGTACCGCCGCCGAGCCTCTGCAAGCTGTAAGTCTTTCGTTTTTAATTCCTCAAACAAATGTTTGATTTCGAGAGGCAAGTTCAGTAGATCTTGCGTGTACTTATCAAGCACAGCAGCCGTGTCCATTTTGATGACGTTCGGGAAGTGAGTGACTGCGGAAAGGAAGTGAGATTTATGAGACGCACCGGTCGTGCATGTATCGGCACATCAAGATCGCGTTAGCTGATCTCCAATACTCTCAGCTTTGGAGATCCAAAAAATAATAGTTCAAACAAAGGCTTGACCGCAAACACCTATCAAGAATCCTCGTTAAAGTAAATTGCGAGAGCTTCCCTTACTAATCATACATGGGCGATGCACAACTAAGCCTAGATGAGGCCGTGATAGGGCAATTGGAGCTGGGCAAAGTTCTTACACGGACTCAGTTCAACCAAGTCTCAATTTTGTTGAATAGCCGTATCATACACAAACAGATAAGTGAGCTTTTTGAGGCGGTACCTGATCAATTTCTCGAATCATTGGCCGTCTCTCTCGACTCACCGGCGGCGGCCTTAAGAATTCCCGAGAAGCAGCGTATCATCGCACAAGTCGTACGCGTCGCACAGGCAAATGATATGACAAAAGCGCTATTAGCCTGCGAAAAAAGGATTAAAGCTATTAAAACTGCTTCCCAGTTACATTTGGGCTTATATTTAAGTCTATGTGTGGATTCTAGGCACGCAAAGCCTGAAGTGATCCCCAGTATAATTTCGTACCTTTCCTTGGACGCAACCATTTCCGAACTCGCAGTCTTGATTCTTGTTTCAATGCTTAAGTCAGCGCCTGAGATCGGATCTCTGATTGCCTCATATTTGCAGAATCTTACGGGAGATGCGCCCGAAATGTCGCCACAGAGCTTTTTGACACTCACAAAGGCGCTCGAGACATTCTTCCCAATCATTCCTAAAGAAATGACCTCTGTCTATGTTTCACAAAAGTGCAAGAAGGCTTTTTTATCGCGAGGATTGTCGCTAGATCCAGATAATTCGCCCCTTGATGTCTTGACGGCGGTGCAATTACTAGAAGTATTGTCCACATCTTGCGTGAGTGAGCCTGCTCGCAAATTCAATTCCGAACATTATCTTCCACTCCTTATAAGCGGCACTAAAACTGAAAGCTCTCAGCTCATCAAGGCCACAGCTTTTCTTGGTATCGTGAAACTCTGGAATTTCAGCGCTATAGAACATCAAATCTCGATGGAGTCTGTATTTACACAGATACTCTCACTTTTTGGGTCTACGGACGCACTGTCTGCAGAAACAAAGGCTCTACTTGAAGCTTTGGCATACTTGTCTTTAGGCACGGCCACCAAAAATGCCATTCGCGGAAACGAGCTGGCTGTGGAGCAATTGATCTTGATTATGGAAACTTCACATGATCCGCTGGCGATCTATGGATGCTTGCTAATATTTCGCAACTTATGCAATGTGAAGAGTGATGACCAGGATAAGGATACTAGCACGCTCACTTACTTAAAGTCAATGGCGGCAGAAAAAGAGTCCCTCAAAAACAACAGGGAAAATATTATATCGTTCAACGTGGACTTGGTTACGAATTATAAACTAGTGGGTTCTATTGCAGGATTAAAGCAAGTCAACGCAAACCTGGAATCGCTTTTAACTCAAATTATTCATTCATTGACCTTGAAACAAAGAACTTCCACGCATAGGGAAATGGTGGCCCAAGGAGGTTTGAACTTAAGCTTAAAATTTCTCATCAACCATAGCCGGGTTTTAGAGGATCTGACCATCGCTCCTTTGTCGGATGACGAGGACTCGATCGAACTCAGGGTAAGTTCACTCCGCACTTTGGCCACATTATGTCGTTGTACAAATCCCACGTTGGCATTCCTGAAGTACGATGTGAAACTGTGTGTGCCCTTCCTTCTAGAGCTTTTGGGATCGGATCTGACACTTATGAGCTCTTTGTTGGGACCCGCAGATAAATTGTTGAGTTTGCACGCACTCACAAACATATCAACATTACCTGACTCAAACCTCCATTCGCTTATTATAAGCAGGACTTTTGAGGAACATTTGAAGAACTTGATGATCGACAGCTCCTTTCCAAACGTGCAACAGGCTGCGTGGGAGCTTATAAACAATGTAGTAGCCAATCCTTCGATGCTCGCAAAATTTTTCAACTTGGAGTCCTTCGAGAGCAAGCGAAATTTGGAAATTTTGGTGAAGATGCTACATTCGAAAAACGAAGCTTTACAAGAGGTGATTGCCGGCTTGATCGCAAACGCCACGATGGAGTATGACTTTGTGTCTGTGTCGATACTTTCGCATACACCGGCTCTTCATGACCTTTTAAGAATTATGGCGGCCATTTTTACCGAACAAACACAAAATGAGGGTTTGATTTTGAGAGTTTCCATATTCCTACGCAATTTGGTTGCCGTGGCAAATGAAACACAAACTGATGCCTTGGGGCTCATAAGAAAAGATGCAGCGCTCAGGGCTGGACTAAAGGCAGTGGTAATCTCAACAAAGAGTAGTGAGATCGTGTCTGTGCTTCGGGACATTATACAGTTGGCAGAATTGAAATTTGACGCAAATAATTAATCGGGAATAAGAAGGAAGCATCATGCCATAAATCACTTGCTCGCTGACCGCTTAAAGCTCATAGAAGTAACCCCCTTCCAGACTGAATCTGTGGCGCTCTCCCAATTTGACACATTATATGGCATGATCGTCTTCATCTTACTTTAGCTTACAGTTTTGGCTTTTTCAGAGCGCGAGTCAAATGTGGCTCAAATTCGGAAAGTCCTCGACTGTAGCAGCTACAGGTGGGATCTTTGCACTGCTGATCTTGAAGCTATTGAACTAGTACATTCTAAATAAGTCACACCACCTTAATTTTGTTTCGTTAACAGGCATGCCAATCAGAAAAGCAGCACATAAGGCAATAACTTATCATAGGTTCACATATTCACCACACTCGACGTACGACTTGTCGTTCGTGAATTCTTATGCATGACTTGGGCCACTCACATTGAGAATATAGGAGAAAACACCCAAGACTCTAGACTGCGTGGTGTATAATTGACCTTGTCGTAGAATCTTTTGATCACTGGATATACAGGGCCGTCAAATTCAAGTGGAGAGTAAGTGGGCGTATGAACATCTCGCAGTGTGCAAAGAATTAAGGTACAAACACGCATATATGAATCTCATAACATATCTAGTGGAGGCAAGGGCTGACCTTGTTTGAGCTTTTAAAAGTGAATCATTCTCTGAGCCAATGTCTCATTTGTATGCATTGTTTCTTTTCCTTTATGACGAGGCTTCTTCTCGCTCTCGAGCTTCACCCCGACGGCCTTGTGCAAAGACGACAAAAACTCAACGTAGCTGGGGCTTGTGTTCAAGGCCGTTGAAGCAAATTTATCGTCCACAAGACAGTCTCTAAAGTCATGTGAAGTCGGATCAATGCCCTCTCTAGCCACAACAATAGCGCATGACCCGATCTGGTCACTTACAACAATCTGCTCGCGGAAGAACTGCACCAAATTTCGTGCTTGCTGCGAGACATGCGTAGGTAAATCAGGTAAAGAGTCGAGCAAAGGGTCAATATCATCAATTGTCTCAACGTGGTCGCCAAAAAGGTCTTTGAGCAATAGCCTGTTTGAGTTTGGATGCACTCTCACATACACATGCGAGCCATTGCATAAAAGGTAAACGCCTTGTTCCAAAGTCGCCGCAGTCAAGGGTTTGAATTCCGGAAGCTTGAGGAATCCGTTGACGTTCTCTGGGTCTTGATAAGGTATGCCCTCGTCATCTGCCAAGGAATGTAATTCGATCAACGCAGGGTACAAATGAAACACTAGCTTTTCGAGCGGCATGTATAGCATTTGAAAGATATCGCATAAACGCGAGTCCAGCGACACTGCCGATGAATCACGCAAGGCTTTTGACTTTGTGAGCGAGAGGAAAAAATTAGGGAGATGCTTGAGCGCATCGGGGAGGATCAACTGATTTGTCAATGTACTGTTTCTGTTGTGTTGTTCCTCACTCATGGCGCGAAATGCTGCAAAAATGTCAACGAGTTTTTCGTTTAGCGACTTGCGCAACTCATTGGTCGATTCCTTACCAATGAAAGATACCGTGTCCCTGACTATCGTGGCGACCACAGCATCCTGATCCACAAAATCAAATACATCCAGCAACCGCTCGGTCACAGCAAGTACCAAGTTTATCACACGCACTTTCCGCACACCTTGCGGGTCAGTATACAAAACTGCTGCCTGGAAATGGCAGTCGTATTTCGTGTTCAATTGGCCATCGTACTCAAGCAATACTGTAAAGCTCTGGTCCTCGGTTAGAACTGGAACGATCGGGTCCACCAGGGAGCCACTGGCTAAGCCAACGACCCCGCCTTCCGAAGTGGGAAAACCATAGTACTGAGCCACCTGCAACCCGTTTGAGCAGCGCAATTTCAATTGACCCTGGTACCCCAGACACTTCTTGACGGAATGAACAATTTGGGCCGTAAGCGCACGACCGTCACGTTCGAATGCGAATTGCAGCCATTTGTTTACGTTACCGCCCGTGGCCGATGCGAGCCAACCTATATTCGCCAAATCCGCTGGCGTATCCAGCACGGAAAAGATATCGAGTCCCACATTAGCAGCAAGAAAATCCTTGGCCAAAAGCTTGTAGTATTCATTATCCGGAGATAACATGGCTTTCTCGGCATCCGCCAGTTGCGTGCGGCCCACGGCCCTGTTCTCCTTGATCTTGGAGCGGCCTGGGCCCCAAGACAGAAGCGTCAGCAACACCGCAGTGATTTTGCCACCACCCACGGGCTCGAGGCAAAGCGCTGCGGTTCGTAGCGCCACGGAAAGGCACGGTTCTGGATCACGCAATTCAGGCTCAAGCATTTCAATTTTGTTGAGCGCGTCTTCGATCACAAGCCGACTCTGTTCCGGGTCAGCAAATAGGCCGTGATTGAAGGGCACAAATGGATCTTCTAAGTCTCCGGAAACGCAGATCTGAGCGGCGTCCAATTCCGGCGCAAGATTGAAAAAATGCAATCTAGTGTCAAACAAGATGATAGCGAACTTGGCTGAAGAAGCCGCCGCGCCTTCTTCACCAAAGTCAAACATTGCCGCACGCATAGCGTCGGCCAAAAGCGTGGGCAACTGCTTGGCCATGCTCTGGTGGCTGATGTCCACCAAAAACACGTGATGAAGTCCGAGGGCTTTAGTCTCGGCACCGCCAAAATTATAATACTTTGGCACGACAATGTCGTAAACTCCCTTGTGCAACTCTGGGCGCATCTCGCGGTCTATGCGCTGATTTGTCATAGGATCAATTTGCGCCACGTATTCGGCCGGTACTGTGTTGTTCGGAAACTGACACACATTGCACGTGTACTTGCCCGCGCTTGTGTGAACCATGGCCGGGTTCATGTATGTTCTGCAACGGTTACACCGAGGCGGCCCGACCTCTAAGGGGTCGGAAGCACCCATTTCGCCCAAAAGAGACATATCGACTATTGGCACTGGCGCCTCTGTGGGTAAAAGCGGCGCAAATGGTCTCACGGTGACGGCCAATGGTAATCTTGTGGCTTTTCTTAGAGACTCAGATTCAGGCACATTGTACATTGTTGCCCTTATATGTTTAGGTGTGGACGTGCCCTGGTCTACGGCAAAATACTGAGTCCCCGCCATTGGAGGCACGATATTTTGGAAAGAAAGGAAAGCTTTGTAAGAGGAGTCACCGCTTGTGTCTTCAAGAGGAGTGCAAAATACCTGTTGGTGCGCGTAACGTGCCGCACTAAGCGAGAGTTCAGTTGGGGGAGCCATTTCGACCGGATTTGTAATGTTCATTGCCGCACTGCTAGGCGAAAATATGCTCAGTGAAAACGGAGTCGGCGTGAATTGGCCATGCTGTAATGTGGGCGTGCCTGGAACCACAGGGGTGAAATATTGCAGCTGATTGTGGGCGCCCGGACTTGAACCTCCAGCGCCACTGAGAGCGGGCAGTGCAAACGGCTGTGGCGGCGGAGCAAACTGAGGCTGCGGTGGGAGAAAGCTGGTGTCATGAAATGCACGCTGGGTTCGTTTTTTGCGGCGTGGGTCGATGTACAACCCATTCACGTCTCCCAGCAAATCCGTCATTGAGCCATTGAGCGACATTTCGGGGGTCGTAGAATGTTGAGTTGAAAAGTCGTGAAAACTACTTTGAATGAGTTATGTCAAAAACTTTTGGCCGCTTTTGGTAATTGATGCTCGTGCCCTTTTTATAGACGCCAAACGTGCTGTTGGAGACTAAATTGTGTGGAGGTTTCACACTGAAAAAGCGTCGAAGTGTTTGTTCACACTAAGAATATGAGTTGTGCCAAGGTTGTGACTATGGCTGCAATATCACTTGACTGATAATCTCTCTGGGACCAAGAACAAATTCAAATCTCTTGCTGATCGGATCCGGTGCCCTTGAGCCAAATCAATGCACACGTAACGCTTTTTTTTTCGGCCGCGGTGAACACGCAAGACGCGATCTGCCAAAAGGTGCGACCTGGGCGGCCCACCTAAGACGATTTGACAAGCGAGGGAATTCTTGAGCAATGTCAACAAATAGAGGACATCGCCAAAAAAGCTACAGCGCTTCTCGGTGTGAGATCAAGAGGGTTTATTTCGTCTCGAAGCAAGCTCATCGGAATCGCGCAGCTTGCCCGCCCGTGCTTCAATTTTAATGAGACGGTGCTCATGTCTTGAGCGGAGACTAACAGTTGGGTGCGAAAAATGGAACTTCGCGTGGTGAGTACACACGACGGCAGCAGAAATGTATTTCCCACCAAGCTTCTGCGTTGAGACACTGTTGATGAGGAACTCTAGGAATGAACTTTGGTATCCTATCACATGATGGTAGTCCGACCTGTTCATTACGTGTTGGTGTGCAATTCCGCGTGTGGCTTCATACTAAGAATGATTAAACCACACCGTTTAATTGCCGAGTGCTTAGCATGTCACAGTTTGTTTTTCTTCCATCACTTACACTCTCCCATCCAAGACTTACTTATCTGCCCAACAAATGTGTCTTGTGATGTTGTCGACGTCACAGATTCTCAAATTCATGTAAAAAGCATATGTATAAAATGGCACATGTGCCACACTCTTTCAACTACGACATGCGTTTATTCTAACCTGATCCTTTTTCATTTTTTATTCGAACCAGGCAGAATTCCATATGACTTCGACTAAAATACCCAAAGGATTTCCAAACAGAACATCGGAGTCATCCTCCAGACCGTCCCGCGACTCACCACTTGCAGCTCTTAACAACCTCTCTCTCTTCTTAATTCGATGATTCTGGATTCAGATAAGTGAGCTTTGTTTTGGCAACATCACATGTTTATGGGGACAGTCCATCCTCCATCTTGGTATGGACAGGCCGCGTCTTACATTGACACTTGATTGAGCACTTGGCATGTAAGTGCTGCCTGGTGCCGCAGACAGTGCACCTTCGCGGTTTACACTTGGAAAAGGAGTGTGACACCGAGTTACATACGTGGCATAGCTGCCTGTACTCGAAAATCTCACAGATCATGTCGTACTCGTCATGAGTAGACTTATTTGCGTAAATGCGGGGGAATCGCACGTACTCGTTCACAGCGTTTTCCTTATCCTCCTTTGCCCGCGCACGTAATGCCCGGTACATATCTTTCTTCTCCTCTGCTATTGTACCTTCAGCAGCCTCATCTCTCATACACTGCAAGCTACAACGATCTCTGCATCGTCCGTTCTCCTCTGCATCTCGACGTTTAGAAAGTGCATATTCTCGTGAAACGCCATGAGATCATACTGATTCGGGGGTGCGTTTTCCTGGCCCAACACAATAGTCACATTGCATCTCGTCCTTTCGTTCTTACTTCTAGCCATCTTTTGCACCCGAGCCGGTCTTGAGGAGTGAGAAAGTTGACCCGGAAGTACCTAAGCGCGTCTTCTGTGCGACGAAACGTGACCATTACAAAAATTTCGATTTCCAATTTGGGCTCTTCGAGCGTGGTCAAGAGAAGTGGGTCCTTCCCGTCAGTATCGCGCGGAACAAGACTCATTGTAGACCGCAGGCGTCGTTGTTATCACGTAATAGTATGCTACCTGATCAGAATCCGCCTCTGTGTGTAGAGCACGAATTTTACAATACCGTGAAGGTTTAGCTAAGATTACCGAGAAAAAATATATTTTGCTGACGAGTTTGGTCAAATTACAACGTTCTTGGGTCTCGGGCTCGTCTGTGGAGCCCTTCAGGTCTAAGACCGGAGATCTCATCAAAGATTTATGTACTCTCACACATCGCCTTGAAATCCATGTGACGGGCCTGACTGCGATCCCCGCACGGGTGGTCCAATGCAGCCTTCATTCGTGGAGCGTGATAGATAAATACACAGGGATAACCTAGCATTGTCATTGAGTTAATATGTTTACCTTAAGCTCACGAATCCACTCGGGCCGCTTTTACTATTCATCGAAGGCTTGCACAGATAGAATATTGATCAAAGATGGCTGGTCCCTTCCAAAGACAAGCTCTTTTGACTGGCAGTGAAGAGGCGGATGTGTGAGCCGTTACTAAGTTGATAAGAAAATCAGATACTACGAGCTCTTAATAGTTTTTATCCATTTGAAGCTCGATTTCAATATGTATGTTGTGGTTGTGTCAAACTCAGATCAAGTGTAGCCGCACCAATTGCGGCTTGCGCCCCGTAACGGTAGTCAGAACCGAGAGAAAGCATGACTCAAGATATTATTTGCCGGATTATTTCAACAAGTTCTCCATAAAATTTTAAAAAACATCAGTGAATGAGTTGTAAACCGACAAAAATCGTACATACCTTTGAGACTTTGTTTTAATGAAGAAAGTTTTGTGTACGAAGGCATTGGAGCTAAGCCAAGGTTTTTCTGGGCTTGCCCCGCAGCGCAAGCCCGAGATGGTAGGTGCAAACGATGACAGTTAATACAGAGCCACCAAATTTCTACATACGCCAGTTGAAAAAATCTTGCGTTGGAAATTTTATTGTTAAGCGGGGCGGAGTAAGTCGATGCCCTCCACTCCATTCTTCATACCTGTATCAGCCTCATTAATCTCATTATACCCAAATGAAGAGCGGGCCCCCACGCATTGTCGCGGCCTGCACGCTAACGCACCAAGAAAACCAAGAAAAAGCATGCCTTGTGCGTTGACCCGTGTCCGAAGTATACTTAAGCGAGCCATGTCCGCGTCATATCCGGAGCCTGACGTAGTGGCTATGAGCAACTATAGCGTTTATTTTCTACGGCAGAACCTGCACCTAGATACCAACTGTTCCGTGTACTCGCTCACGCTGGGCCTGATCCGGTATCAGGACTACACCTCTGGCGGATGGCTGCAGAACATCACGAAGTTTCTACCAGCTTATTATGTGACAAACTGTCTGATTCCAGACTTGTGGGCGCAGATCGCGAGCCAAAACGTCAGCCTGACCGACATTGCATCGTGGCTCGAGGAGTATAGACAGAATCCGTACAATGAGGCTGACAACGGCGACTCCTTCGTGGCACTCTTGTTCATGCTTGTAGGCCTGTGTGTGTCGTGCTGGATGCTTTCCTTGTTGTTTTTGTTGCTGCCAAAAAACAAACAGAAGCCGGTTCTAACACAGCTTGCAATGCTTTTCTACCTGGTTTATCTCACCGTCATCTTCTCTCAGGTGGCGCGCATCACCGAGCTGGAGTACTACGCAGACTCTTTAGATATGATAAGGATCTTGACCACGATGGCCGATGTGCGTTACGCGGTGTTGGCCTTAATTCTGACTGTTTTAACGCAGACCGCATACTTGCAGCTCTTCATAAGGTTGACAAGAAAGCACTGGCGCGCGGCTAATTGCGCTGTAGTGGCGCTGTTGATCATCGCTACCTTGATCTCGGGTGCTTTCTTCGTACCCTTATTAAGAGATCCATATAAGTATGCTACGCATTCAACAACTGCACCGGATCTCGTATTCATGGGCATCCAGGCGATTTTCATGCTCTGGTTTGCTGGTTGTTTGGGCCATTACACGTTGTATGGAACAGCCACCCCGCCCAAGCAGGTTTCGTACCTGAGGAAACTCTTGCCGTTAGCAATTCTCACTTGGATTTTCGTGATAACCTATGTGGTGCTTCTCCTACTACTAACGACATATTGGCGCACAGACTGGCGAAATAATTCGTGGATAGCATTTATCCCGAATTTGCTATGTATGTACATTCTCACTGCCAGTTGGGAATGGTACTATTCTATACGGCACCTTGAGCTGCAGCTTGAGATTGTCGACATGTTAGGGCGTCGCATCAGTTTGGAAGATGTGATGGATTTCGACAACGACGAAAAAGTACGACGAACGGCGATCCGCGGGCGGTTCGCCTCTGTGTGGGATTTTCTTTGGGGCCGCAAGCTCAATTCTCAGGAAAGTAAACATGGCGAGATGTCTGACACGTCTTCTACTCCAGTAGTAGTGGACTGTGGTGAAGCTCGCGTGACTCATGGGGTGTCGAGAGACGACGAGAGCTCGGAGTACGAAGTCCAATACATGGACACAGATTCTTGGGGCAATTCTGACAATCACGAAATGGGAACCCGTGGATTCCATGGTGCTGAAGGTCTGTCATCTGCCAACGAGATCCACGAGGATACTTGTTCGAATCACTCACCCGGAGAAAGAAATGTTGTGCAAGGGACGTCGAGAGACACACAGGTGCCTAATCACATTGTTGTCAACTCTACCCACGATGAACCTCGCGACGAGCTTCCTCCGTTCAGGCCACATCCGGGGTTCAGTAGAGATGATTACTGGGACGAGAAATGAGAAGGGCCCTCAAACTGACATGTTCGTTCTGTGCTTATGTGAAGCAGACGTTACAGAGCTACTGTATAAATAGTTATTAAATGATATATTTGGTTGGAAAAGAATATTTTGAATGAAGAGGAAACTGAGGACCAAATTTCTAGCGTAGTCATTGAGAGGGAGACAGGTATGTCTTCAATTTTTGCGCTTTAGCCAATTAAAGTCATCTCAAGCATGGAACATTTATAGCCTAAAAATCTAAAAATTCAATTTACAAAACTATTTCCCGTCAAACTTAACTTTCTATCGATTCTCATACTTACTCCTATGAATTTACTTCCTACTAAAAGTTCATATGACTTTGGAGAATTGCTACAATTTTACATCTGCCTGCACTAAGTAGTTCAAGAGGAGAAAACACTAAACTCTTCATTAAATGATTAATAGAATAATGTCATCAAATAAAAAGGAGCTTCGGAGCCGCACGAAGCAGTCGAGTTATGCGGCATCTAAATATGCATGGAGGTTGTGTTTTTAATCATGAACTCCAACATGAATTTATACAAGAGACTAATTTGAGACTGAAAAAGAATTCGGCACAGAAAAAAGAATGCGATTTCTGTGGATCGAACACAGGACCTTCAGATCTTCAGTCTGACGCTCTCCCAACTGAGCTAAAGCCGCAACCAGAACCCATGCCGGGACTCGAACCCGGAATCTTTTGATTAGAAGTCAAATGCGCTAACCATTACGCCACACAGGCAGATATTGCATTTCAAAAAGTGGCTGAGTTTGCAATATGAAGACTACGCTACCCTAAATTGTAAGTCTCGTCCGTTGGAACGAAGTAAAATACGGACAAGTTGACACTACCTTATACAGCGGCTAGGATAAGGAGGAAGACCTAAGGCTTGGGAAAGTCGGGGGACTTCATTACTCAGTGTTCTAACCAGACGTATGCAGGTTTTTTGTCTATAGATATTTAGATTTTTGACCGTTTAACCGCTGTTTTCTGTTAATATCCTGTCATACTCGGACGAGAGTGTCACATAATGTGATATATCTCTAAAAAAAAAAAAAAAACGATTTGTTTCTATGGAAAAAAAATAAAATATTACGATATGTTTCTTTGAAAAAAGAAAAAAAACGCCTAATGATCCAGACGAGTAAGTTGGAGACCAAATCATTCTTGTTTTGTTTCAAAGAAAAATTGATACATCACTGCTCGACGCATCTGACTAACGGCCATGAGCCAAAATTGTTCATCTAGCCTTTCACAAAACTGTCAGGCTCGATGTTTTAGTAATTACTAGGAACGCATGACTGTAATGTGTTTTATAGCTGACTGCCCCTTCCAGGCGGTTCTCAACTCGCCTTCTTCTATGGTACTTGAGGTGAGTGTATGTGAGAGACTTTACCGGTTGAGCCAGCAGCATTACTCGATACACACTTCACAAGTGTGCGAACCCACGCGTGGTACCGAGCTGAGCAAGGAGGAACCGGAGATGACCGAGTATAGTGTGAATCACGATATAGGGGCCCTGACAAAATGCTTAAAGCAGTCCATGCACTCCTTGATCGGGGTATCTCATAGAACAAATAAATTGCTTGCATCTAATCGAGAGTACGCATGCCTTCTTTTATTATTCTGCGGAACTGCTCAATGGCTGTGATCTGTCAGTACAAATTGCTTCTTCTGAAATTCGAAAGTTCACTTCTGTATGTTGATAAACAATTCTGGCTCCTCAGTCCGTGATCAGATGTATCGATCGGAAAAAAAAAAAAAAAACATAAAGTATATTAGACTCTTCCGTGCGAGCGCCCCATGACGTGATACAATTCCTGGAAAAAAAAGAGAGAAATGCTTTACCTTCAAAGCTAGAACACAACTGCGCTTAAAGGTTCCGTGCTCGATATAGTCAATGCCACACGGCTTATTTCCGAAAATGAGGCTTCGATTTGGTTCCTGAGAACGGGCCTGACTCGGAGTCATGTGACTTACATGGCTGCGAAATGGGAGGCACTCGACATGATTAGTCCAGTTACATGTGCCTACAAATAAACCCACAAGCAATCGCATCGAAGAATGCTCATCTACATTGATGTGGGCTCTTAGTAGTTTTAGATAACGGTAAATGGCAGAATTTTGGAAAGAAAATGTACTTTCGGGATATCTCGGCTCGGAAGTATTACATCTTCTAGCACTTTCCAGTACCTTCTAACAGTCACGTGCCGTCGGCCCGGGGCGCACACTATATAACCGACGCGGGGCCCTTCATATTTCCCTACATTTATTGAATCACTTAAACCTTTTTTTAATTACAGATGTTAAGATCCAGAAATCTACATCGCTCGGTGCAAAGGCTTTCGCACAATTACGAGGCAGCCAGGTTCGCCCCGTTTAACACAGTTGTTTCGAAGCATACACTAGTTAGCCCCATCTTATACAGCAAGGTGTCATGTCAATCCGCCCGGCCGACAGATGTGGCAGAAATCTCCAACAAACTAAATTTCTACCGAGGTTTTCACTCGAGCGCGAGGAGTGGGCTTCAGTTTCAAAAAAATGAGGACGATAATAAACCGGCATTGGAGAAATATGGCGTAGACTTGACTCAATTGGCAAAAGACGGCAAGTTGGATCCTGTGATAGGCCGTGATGAGGAAATCAGGCGCACTATCCAGATATTGCTGCGGCGCACAAAGAACAATCCTGTGTTAATAGGAAATGCTGGTACAGGTAAAACCGCAATCATGGAAGGCTTGGCTCAGCGGATCTTGAAGGGCGAGGTTCCTGAACTGATGAAAGACAAGTCAATTATCACATTGGACTTAGCGGCAATCATTCTGGGAGCTAAGTTCCGCGGCGACTTTGAAGAGAAATTGAAGAAGATATTGTCGGAGGTCGAAGAGAAAAAGGGCTCGGTGATCTTATTCGTTGACGAATTACATTTGCTCATGGGCCTCGGCAAAGCTGAGGGGTCCATAGACGCACTGAACTTGCTCAAGCCGGCCTTGGCAAGAGGAAAACTCTCGCTCTGTGGAGCCACTACTACCGAAGAGTATCGCAAATACGTGGAAAAGGACGCTGCCTTGGCACGTCGGTTCCTGCCCGTGCCGGTATCCGAACCTTCTGTGCAAGACACCATTTCGATCCTTAGAGGGCTCAAAGAAAAGTATGAGGTGCACCATGGTGTAAGAGTTGCAGACTCCGCGTTGGTCACCGCGGCACTTTACCTGAACCGCTACATCACCGATCGGTTTTTGCCAGATAAGGCAATTGATTTGGTGGACGAGGCTTGCTCAACTTTACGCTTGCAGCATGAGTCGAAGCCGGATGCCATTGCGCAGCTCGACCGCCAAATTATGACGATTCATATCGAATTAGAGTCCTTGAGAAAAGAGGAGGACCAGATGTCCGAGGACCGGCGCAAGAAATTGGAGCATGACTTGGCTGCAAAAACGGCGGAGTTGCAGGAATTGACCGCACAATGGGAGGCCGAAAAGGGCGTCATTGATAGCATCAAAACAGCAAAAAGCGACTTGGAGCAGGCGCGCTTTGACCTCGAGATGGCGCAGCGCACGGGGGATTACGGCAAGGCGTCGGAGTTGCAGTACTCGACAATTCCACGTTTAGAAGAGAAAGTAAAAGAGATCACGCAGAAGGAAGATAACATGCGCGCATCGCTCTTACATGATTCGGTGACACTGGATGACATTGCGGGCGTGATCTCGAAGATGACGGGAATTCCGCTCAACAACTTGATGAAGGGCGAGAAGGACAAATTGTTGGACATGGAGGTCATTTTGCAACAGCATGTTGTTGGCCAAGACGAGGCGATTCATGCCGTGGCCGATGCGGTTCGCTTGCAGCGAGCAGGCCTCACCAGCGACAAGCGGCCGATTGCGTCTTTCATGTTTCTCGGGCCCACAGGTACGGGTAAGACCGAGCTTACAAAGCAGTTAGCAGAATTTTTGTTCAATGATAAGCTGGCCGTTATCCGTTTTGATATGTCAGAATTTCAGGAGAAACATTCGGTTCTGCGCTTGATAGGGTCACCCCCAGGCTATGTTGGATACGAGGACAGTGGAGAATTGACCGAGGCTGTGCGTAGGAAGCCGTATGCGGTGGTTTTATTTGACGAGTTTGAAAAGGCGCATAAAGATGTTTCAAAGCTTTTATTGCAAGTGTTAGACGAAGGCTCGTTAACGGACTCCCACGGCAAACACATCGATTTCAGAAACACGATCATTGTTATGACGTCTAACATCGGACAAGAGATTTTGTTGGCTGACAAAGACGCTAACAGTGAAGGCGTGATTAAAGACTCGGTGAAAACCGAGATTATTGAGAATTTGAGGTTGCACTACCCACCTGAGTTCTTAAATCGGCTTGACGATGTGTTGGTGTTCAACAGATTATCGAAGTCGTCATTGAGAAACATCCTCGAGATCAGATTGGATGAAATCCTGGAAAGACTCAGCGACAAGCGAATCACCTTGTCTCTCACCGACGAGGTGAAGGCGCATTTAGCCGACAAGGGCTACGATCCGATCTACGGCGCCCGTCCACTCAACAGGACATTGCAGAAAGAGGTATTGAACCCACTAGCCATGCTTTTGATCAAAGGGCAGGTGAGAGAGGGCGAGCATGTCAATGTTAAGTTGAAGAACAGCGAAGTCGAGGTCGAGCCAAACCACGCGGAGGAGGTTGTTGGCCGTGGTCTTGAAAGTCAGTAACGTTAACTGTATATGTATTTAGAGCAGATTGAAATTGATGATATAAAGATTTTCATGTAGCAAGACCGGCGTGCACTACAAGACTCTGCCAACGACGGCTGCGTCTGCAATGCGCTTCTCGTCGTCACTCACTTTCTTTAATGATTTTCCACCTTGTATTTGTCCGAGCAAGGCACCGATATCCAGTGGCCCGCCGGCCATTTGTGCCGAAATGCCCCCGTTCAGCGAGGAAATCATGGGTGGTGGGGGAGGCCCTGGTGGAGGCGGTGGAGGGGGCATGTTCACCGAGGGAGGGTGTACGTCGTTCGCCGCCACGTTGTCAAGTGGCGCAAAGCTGAGGCTGGGAGGCACCTCAGCTGGAACTGGAGGTGCTTCATTTGGTAATGGGGGCGCTTCTGATGGTATTGGCGGCGCTGCAAATGGGGCCGGTGCTGTAGGAACTGGAGGGGCCTCTGCCGGAATTGGTAGTCCAACTTCCAGAGCTTGGGCTGTCATGGGCTCCTGAAGCAGCCTTGCAGATGATGAGCCGGGCGGGGGCGTGGCAAACTCGTCGTCAGAGTCCGACTCCAGAGTATCAGGTGCAGCTGCTTGCGTCGACGCTGCTTCCTGAGACGCAGGCTGCGGTGGAGCTGGGGCTTGTTGTGCTGTAAAATTGCCAGTGGGGTTTCTTGATACAGGCTGTGGCATTCCACCAAATAGCAAGCTGGCTAACTTCGCAGCGCCTGCTCTGCTTGGCTCCTCATCATCCGAACTCTTTTGCTCATCATCGCTCCAGTCATCATTATCCAATCCCCGTTGTGAGGCCCTCTGTGCCTCCAACTTTTTCTGATCAACAGGATGGTCTGCCGATTGAGCCTTGAAAAAGGGGTTTGTATTGGATGAGGGCACGGCAGCGGCAGATGGTCCCGTACTTGTGCCAAACCTCGAAAAAGGATTGCTTTCATGAGGTTGTTTGGTGCCGTTATTAGTATGCACGTCACTGGAAATATCAGGCTTGGCTTGTTCTGCAACCGGTATTTCTACCTTAGCTTGCGCATGCACTTTAGGTGCTGCCTCAGTTACCTCCGCCTTGTCTAGTGAAATGTTGCTCGCGTTGTACAGAGGGACATTGGGCTTGTTCTTGACTTCATCGTCACTCCAATCGTCATCCTGACGCTCCATGAGCGCCATTTCCTTTTTCAATTTTGCTAACCTGGCTTCTTTTTCTTGCTTTCGTTTCAAATCGCGCTCCTTTTTCCTCTGTTCCATTTCTTTCTTTTGTCTCAAAAGAGCTGCATACTCTTCGTCTGACTCGTCGGCGCTACTCTCGCCCTGTTCCATTATAGATTCTTGGGTCTCTTGCGGCTTTGCTTGTCCCTCCAAATGCTCAGGTGCATTTTTACGCTCGGCTTCCTGTGGCTTTGGCGGGGACTGTGATTTCAGCTGTTCATTGACCTTCTCAGCCAACTTCGGTGTCTGGACAGCCTGGACAGTGCTATTCAAAGATCCGCCACTGTTATTTCTGTTTCTTGAAATTCCCAACTTAGCCAATCTCTCATTCATTCTCTTCTCGGCTTGCAGCTTTATGTAAGCAGCCCTCTCTTCAGGCGTATTGTAGACAGGCTTAACACTGGCAGGCGCATTTGGTGTAGGGCTTGATGTGCCCAAAGTGGGCTGATGAGACGCCGAGGGGGCCACGTGACTTTTGGGCTGAGACTTGTCAAAAGCCTTTAACTCATCGATGAAGGATCTCAATGTGGCCGACACACCCTCGCCCATTTCCCATTTATTCGACCCTAGTTCACTTTTTGTGGACACTTCTAAATGTGTAGACGCGCCCTCCTCCAAATCCTTGATGCTCGCATCTATGTCTTTGATTATAGCTAATTGTGCTTCGCGCTCCTTGTTTGCCGTCTCGGACATCTGTTTCCAGAGAAGGTCCACATCAGAGTTTCCACCTTCAGAGTATGGCTTTCCTGTCAAAGCGGCCATTCTCTGTCTCAAAAGCTGCTTCGACTTGAACTTGCGCCTGTCACTTTCAGTGATTTCTCCATTTGGGCCAGTAGCCTCGATAGCTCCGTCAGAGCTCTCAGGGTTCCAATTAGGGTATTGTTTCTTCAAGTTTGCCTTTGCCAACTCCGACTTTGCTTTGAAAATTTCAGTATTCACCTGAGAAATTTTCGACATCAATCTTGGAACAGAGTCCTTGGTGAGATGGTTCAACTTTTTGAATAACTCGGCCTTTTCTGCGTTGCTGCCACTGACAGTCAAGGCATTCAATTGTGACTGAATCTCCCGAATTTTGGCTTTTGTGCTCTCTATCTCGCGAGCATTGTTCTCTTCCACTCTTCTTGCGGAGATTAAATTATGTTGATCCTCTGAGTCGGCTGCCTCCAACAAGATCTTCTTTTCGCGAATCAACTTTTTGAGATCCTCAATTGTCAAATCCTTGGAGGATGAGGATTTTACGCTGCTGTTGGTAGCGTCTGATGGGTTCCTGCTTCTATGGCGAGAGCTGGAGGTGTACGCAATATTATCATCGTTGTTCTTGAATCTAGTAGCACTCGATGCTGCCTTCGATGCCGTAGCTTTCTTTGCAGATCCTCCCCTCAATGATGTTTTCAACGAGTCCATTGAATCCTGGAGCAATTTGGCCGAAGGCGGAATTAACTCTGGAGGAAGCCTCAAGGGGATCTCAAGCCCGTTCAATCTGCGGTAAACGAGGTGCATCGCCACCGCAAACTCGTCTTTGTTCAATTTGCCCCGGTTATTCGAGTCGCACAAGTTCCAAATCGACTCAAGATCTGGACGGCCCAATCCAGACTTGTTAAAGATCGAAATAGCAACATCGCCGTCTATGTAGCCCTTTCTGGATTTATCCCATGCAGCAAAAACGCCGTCATAAATCTGCTTCTCCTGTTTTGTTATCGCCCACGTAACGTTACTCTTCAAAGTGCCGCCCATCACGTCCTGAAGGTTGTTCGAAGAGAGTTGCGCTGAAGGCAAGAAGTGCTGCTGCATAGCGTTCAATCCAGGAAGTCCACCTGTTGGGGTATGCACGAATCCCCACTCTCCGGGCTTTCCCGTAGGCTGGGCCTGTAACATACCCGTCGCTTGGGCCTGAATACCAGTTTGTTGAGGCTGGAACCCTGTCAACTGAGGCTGGAGTCCGCCAGTTTGCTGAGATTGTAAAGAAGGTATCTGTTGCTGAATGCCACCCGTCTGTTGCGGCTGAAATCCTCCCGTAGGCTGGTTTTGAAAGCTGGTGAGTGGCTGAAAACCCCCAGTAGGCTGAGCCTGGAAGCTAGTCTGGGGCTGAAATCCACCCGTGGGCTGCGCCTGGAAGCTTGTTGACGGGATTGTACCGGTTCTTTGCGCAGTCAACTGAGGTTGCTGGAACCCGGTAAGCTGTGCAGTCAATGAACCCGTCTGCTGCAGCTGCAAAGGCTTTGATGCGGGTATAAAGCTGGACGTCTGCTGCGGCTGCAACGGGATCAAAGTACCACCTCCTGTCCTCTGTGCAGTCAAAGTGTCTACACCCTGGAAACCGCCAGTAGGCTGAGAAGTGAAGGACGTCTGCGGCGCAGCCACTTGTGTGGTGGCCTGCGAGAGCCAATCGTTGCTCTGCTGTTGGCCCTGCGCATAGGAGGAAAACGGTGTATTAGCGAGTATCTTGTTCGGGTCTTCTGGTATAGAAAATGAAATCGCGTCCACAAAGCTCTGCACTTCGTTGTTCCATTTCTCGGGCAACACGCCGGGCAAAGGCTCGCCCTTGAGTGCCATGTTACACAAGTGCAACGCCAATGCAAACTCCGGAAACAAGAGCGAACCCAGTTTGTTGGTATCGGCTAAAGCCCACACCTCCGCCAACGTGACCGGGCTCAACCCGGAACGCAACAAAATGTCACGTGCCGCGTCTCCTGATACGGCGTTATCGCCTTGTGCGACCGCCGTGCGGAACAAATTTTCAAATTTCGTCTGGTCCGTCACCGTGATGAAGGAGAGCCGCATGCTGGGGATATGCAACTCCTGGTTCTGCTTCACGCTTGAAAGCGCCGCGGAAAACCCCGTCTTTTGAGCTTGAAGCGGCGGCGCGTAGCCAGTCGCCTGTGAGGTCAATTGCGAGATGCCCTGGAACCCATACCCGGTCTGTTGCGGCTGCTGGTAACCCAGGTTCTGCGGCGCCAGTTGCTGTGGCTGATTTCCCATTTGTTGCGGCTGGAAGCCCGTCTGTTGTGGTGGCATCAGCTGCTGAAAGCCTGTCTGCTGACCCTGAAACAAGCCCGGCTGCTGCGGCTGACCATACTGCCCACTTGGCGCCTGCTGTTGGTAATACCCGGTGGCCTGAGGCTGTGCCAGGTACCCCTGGCCGTACTGCAGGTAACCTTGGTTCTGAAAGCTTCCTTGCTGGTAAGGATTATACATTGGGGCCCTTTGTATTGGATTGTGATTTTTTGTGATTTTTTTATGGTGTTTTCGTTTGTTTGTGGTGGGTACGCCGTGAGTCCGCTTGGCTATGGACGCTCGTGAGCAGGTTCTGGACGAGCGTTCGGCTGTGGCCCAATAAGTTTCGACGTTGCGGGTAATTGTGCAGGATCACCAGTGTGAGGCGGCCCCATGAAAGCTCGATAACTCTTACAGATGAAGGGGTTCTGTTTACGCCTCAGGGGTTTGTTTCCTTGTTTTTTTGATTTTTTTGCGAGACAATGTTGAAGATATTTGTTATTAGATAGGTCTTTTCGGGCATCGTATGTTGTGATATAGCTTTGTGCAACTAGACTATTAGCAATTAGTCGGCCCTACAAGCAAACCCGAGGGGACCAGGAGTCTGTTTAGCGAACTAAGCTTCGAATCTTCCAAAGTCAAATTATACGTAAATCAGAGTCATATTAGTGCCAATATTCAGGGAAAATAACAGCAAGCAGACGATAGCAGACACACGTTTGTGAGAGGGCGCTCGAGGCCATCTCTCACGAGATAGGACGAACATTTGCCAAAGCAAGAACGGAAGCAGACAACTTTTTTCTTTTTTTCGTAAGACTTGGCAATTGTCAAATTATCTGATGTAATTAATTGCAGATACCTCAGCTCTTACAGGACTTAATATTCTCCTCTTTCATGTCGCGATTGACGCCCTAGACACATCTGAAGAAAAAAATTCACTAGACCCGCTTTTCTGGTCAAAAATTCTTGAATTTCCCTCAATGATGCGCATGAGTTTATTGTCCAACAACTTTAATGAATAAGAATGCATCACATCAATC
>ERZ794936.324-NODE-324-length-25639-cov-33.162758_pt1 | contig 25639 bp, 14 predicted proteins | sample MGYA00511083_ERZ794936 | MGnify/ENA primary metagenome ERZ794936 (study PRJEB30137, sample SAMN04331409) | food metagenome | isolation source: Y2 must sample point D1 replicate A | place: Australia: South Australia | collected 2014 ... | reverse complement strand
TTGTTATTTTTTCATCAAGAACCGTGACAGTTTTGGTGAACACTTGAGTTTTATGATTTTCGGAGAAGTGGGACGAAACGGAAATGGCTTTCCCAACGGCACGACCCATGCCAACGACGCTAATGTGGTCTTTCAGATTCTTTTTTTCACAGTTTTTCAGCATTTTCTTGATTTGTTTCACAGTCGCAATGAAGGAAGCATTAGGTTTGACGTAGAATTTCGTATGAATGTCATTGTATGACACTGGCTTCGCTGTAGGTTTGTGGATGATGTTCTTTGAACGAGTGTTGTACGATTTTGACATTGCGTAAATCCTAAAGCTCTTGCCTCTTTTCCTTAACCTTTTCTTTTTTTTTTTCTGGAATAAGTATATATCTTCGGTTTGCTACACGCTATTCATGAATGTCTTGATGAAGCAATCTCAAAAGCAATTTCCATAAACTGATTTTTTTTTGCAACTTTTTTTTTTTTTCTTCTGAGCGCCAACGATAAAAACTAAGGAAGAACCGCAAAAAATGGCAACATGAAAGCAAGACTAAAAATTCCAAAGCACTAAAACTAAAGCAACCTAACACTAGCAACTTCTCAAGCCGACAGCTCAAGAAAACCCTAGTTTACAAATATTGAAATGCGACCTTTTGTAAATGGGTTTGTTCTCTTCTGTATTATTGCCCAAAACAAAGGTGCTCGAACCTTTACCTGAATATCAATCTCAAACCCAGCTTCTCAACATACAGAATGACCACACTTTGGAAGAACAACAACTGCGACTAATAAAACTTGGCAGTGAACCTCTGGTTGATGTGAAGTTGCTGTACGTGTTGTGCAAAGCTTCACCCTTTTTAGCACTTATAGACCATTTACTGTCAAGACTTTTTTGGGATCCTCAAAAAGTTGCGGTGCACAGGCAATTCTTTCACTTGATAACAGCCATCTTTTCTTTCAAGTGCTGCGCTCATGGCAAACAAAAAGCCATTTACGTTTTCGCTATAGGGTACTTACTGCAGCTATGGCTTCTTGCATGTGCCTACGTAAGATACCGCCTGATCATGCGCGACCTATATTCCAGAGAACTAACACTAAAAAATGTCACTTACACAGTACATGATTTGAGTATAAACCTGAACAAGCTAAAGTTTTTGTGGTTTCAAAAATCGTACAAACTACTGATAATATGCGCTTTTTACAGCTGGTGTGCCAATTGTGTGTCTCACTCAGTTTCTAAAACAGAATACTTTTTGCTTTTTATTTCTTTCCATAGTAACTGGTTTCAGACAATGACTGCTTTTATTTGAATATATTTATGTATGTATTTAGTTTTGTTATGACGTGTATGATTATTTCGTTTACGCAACGTTTTACTTGAAAGTGCAAGTCGGAATTCAAAAATGAGAGATAACAAAGGCATTTTCGGCACTATTGTTGTTGCTGTTGTTGTTGTTGTTGTTGTTGCTGCACGGGTGAAGATGTATCTGGGTGCAGCTGACGTTCTTGTAGCTTATGAAGCTTTTCAGCTGCTTTCTGCTTTTCGAACCTTGTAAACTGCTTTATGAACTCGGGTGTAACGTCCTCTTCAGCCTCCGTTTCTGCAGCGGCTTCGTCTGCTTCCCTCGCTTCTTGCTCTGCAGCTTGTTTTTCTAGTTCGGTTTGGTTCAATTGTGGTGGAAACTGAAAGGTACTCAGCCGTCTTTTCTTCGAAGCTTTTTCCTTCAGTTTCTTCATGCTCTTGGGTATGTTCCGCTCATTTAACAAGTGAATCGGTGGTTTTAGATTTTCTGGCCATACTTCGTCCGTTTTGTTGATCTCTTTAGCTGCAATTCTTCTCTGGTGTTTCCAATTTTGCAAATCGTCCTGGTACATTAGCCACACGCAGTTCACGCATCCGCTCATGCAGCAGTTATCAGGCTCTATTGGTTTGTATGGGATCTTGATCGATCCTATCTGGTAATAATCGTGTGATCGTGAGATAAAACGGCTGGTTTCTTGGGCCGACCCTTGAAGCTTATCCGCAGTGTACTTGTTTTTATCTCCACCAAACAATGTGGCCATTCTTTCTTCTTCAGTCATTTTCAGACCTGCTATATTACCTTGAAACGTCATTTTTCTTGGTGCACCCTGATGGAAATGCTCGACTGTGGTCCTTGAGGACCGTGTGAATAGTAACCTTGCACAGTGACGTCCTGTTGTGTACATCGCTAGTTGGAAGTTGAATCGATTTTATTGACGTTGGCCCCCTTTTTGTTTTTATTTTTTTCACTTTTAACGTGCAATTTGAAGAGTCAAAAACGAGTGCTTTGTTGATTTAAATATCCAAAACCTAAATATTAGACTCTAGCTCTGCTCTTAAACGCTTGTCTCTTACCGAACGTCAAATGGTTGGCAAAAGAAAAAAATTGAAATCTGGAAAACCGAACACGGAAACGCACCAACAAAAGTCGAAAGGATTCAATTATACCAAGACAGAAATATAACAACAAATGCAATCAAAAGCATAAAAATTATTTATAAATTGTAAAATAAAGTAAATAGATCAGAAACATAGAGGCACTAGAGAGAGTTCAGATGTTGAACACCAAAAAGAAAAAAACAACCCCTCCACCGCATAAAGATCAATTACATAAAGCATTCCTCCAATAAGAAAACCTAATCCATTTGAACATCTTCAGTTGGTTCTTCTTTCTTTGGTTCTTTTCTAGAAGCTTGCAATTTTTCAGCCAATTTGGCCATTTGTGCAGCTTCCTGCTTGGCTTTACTAGCTTGAATTTTTTCTTGTTCAGCTTGTCTCTTTCTACCAGCCAACAAGTTGGAAACAGAAGCAATTTCTTCGTATTTGGCAACGTATTTGGCTTTTTTGGCGTCTTCACCGTCATCGCTGTACAACCATTCTTCAGCACTGTTGACCAGTTTATCTAGTTTGGCAATTTCAGCTTCAGAGGCAAAAGGTTTCCATTCATCAGAAGAGATTTTGTCTTTGACGTAGTAGATGGTTTCTTCCAAATGGTTTTTGGCGTCTTCGGTTTGTTTGACCAAAGTATCAGCAGAAGTCAATTCCAATTCAAAAGCAGTCAATTCGGCCAATTTGTCAGCTGGAATTTCGTATGGAGATCCACCAGAAACGGTCAAGTTGTGTTGGTGGGTTTTGGTTGAGGTTTTGGTGATGGTTTCACCTTCTTCGTCAACATCTTCTTCGTTGATTTCTTCAACAGTTTCGTAAAAGACTTCTTGGACAGCAACGAATCCAGATGGGTCGACTCTGACTTTGATTTTCAAATCAGTAGCTTCTTTTGGAACACCGGTGATGTCAAATTTAGCAATAGTTTCGTTGTTAGAAGCGGTTTTGGCTTCAATAGAGAAATCTGCATCTTTAGTCAAAGTGACCAATTTGGTGGATGGGTATGGAGAGGCTTTTTCGAAAACTGGTTCAAATTCGTTTTCCCCAAAGTTGATGGCAATGGTGTCGCTAACAACATCGGTGTATTTGAATGGTCTGACTCTAACCAATGGGTTGGCAGAAGCACAGATAAAGGCAGCACCTTTACTGATACATTCTTCAGAGTTCAAAGTTCTGGAAACTTCTTTGTAGTTTTGAGAGATGAAATCTTTCAAACATGGGATTCTGGTGGAACCACCCAACAATTCAATCGAATGGACTTGGTCAATGGTGACACCAGCTTGTTCCAACGCAGCGTCAATTGGACCGTTGGTTCTTTTCAACAATGGAGCAACCAGTTCTTCTAGTTGTTCTCTGGTCAATTGAGAAGAGAAATCGTGGTCGTTCATAACACTTTCAACGTTCAATGGAGCAGCAGAGTTGGCAGACAAGACTTTTTTCAATTTTTGAGCAGCTGTCAAGATTCTGTAGTAAGCTTTTGGATTTTCTCTTGCATTGACTTTGTATTTAGCGTTGAATTCATCAACAAAATGTTCAGTAATGGCTTTGTCGAAATCTCTACCACCAAAATGTTTGTCAACACCGGTACCCAAGATTTTCATTTCACCTTTTTTGAAAGCTGCAATAGAACAGGTGTAAGTGGAGTGACCAATGTCGACAAAGGCAACAATTTTGGCTGGTTCTTCACCTTCTGGCAAATCTTGTTTGAAAATACCGTAAGAAATCCCGGCACAAGTAACGTCGGTGATGATTCTGACTGGGTTCAAACCAGCAATTTTGGCAGCATCAACAACGGCGTATCTTTGTTCTTGGTTGTACCATGCTGGAACAGCAACGGCAACATCGTGGATTTTCAATTTGGTATCGGTTTCCACAATTTGTTTGGATTTACCAAAGTACATGGCAGCCAATTGGACAGCAGAAAAAGTTTTTTGTTCACCTTTGAATCTCAATTGAGCACCAACTTTGCCATCGTCCAATTTGACCAATTTGGATTGGAAGTATTGGGCTTCTTGTTTGAAATCTGGATCATCGTAGTTCAAGCCAATGATTCTTTTCAAGTTGGCAACAGTGTTTTTGATGTTGGAAGATTCTTTAGTTTTACCGGCTTCACCAATAAATCTGTTTTTCATACCAAAACCAACAACGGATGGGGTGGCTCTGTTGGAAACATCGTTGACAACAATGTCAATACCTCTGTTTTTGGCAACAGCGTAGACAGAGTTGTCGTTACCGAAATCTAAACCGAATGGGGAACTCATCTTTCTTTTTTTTTTTTTTTATTTTCTTACGTGTAAAGTGTTTGAGTACTTTGGGTTTGGTTTTCTGTATTTAGCAGAGAAAGAGAAAGTAAGCAAGAAACAAGTGAGTTGGATGCGAAGTGTCACATTCCGAGGGCAGCATTTATTATATAACCAAACTGCTGACTGATATACTTTCAACATTGACAAACATGCTATTCAAACAGTATAATATCATTGCACATCATGCTCCGAAAAGGGTCATTCCAAGAAGAAAATCTTATGAAATTTTAGCTTCCTGTACTAGTTTTATATACAATACGTGTGTGCATTGGAAAAGTTGTCTCTAAGTCCTCAAAAACATGCCAGAGAACAAGAAAAAAGAAATGACTGAAATTTCAAATGAGCCTTTTTTCACCATTCGGTCACTTTGAACGACATACAGAATCTTCCAGAACATTCTATATTTAAAAATGAAAAGCAGCGGGTAAGTGGTAGTTGTGTTTACACGTGACTCGCGTTTTTGGAGAAAGAGACTCAATAACTATGTTTCTTACAGGTATGGTTAATGATGCCAGGTTTGCCTATTTTACAATTTAACAAGAGAAGGCGTTGATTATAAGCTCCCGAATAAAACATCATTTGTTTGTTCCAATGGTGATTCTATCATTCTTGGGGTTTTTGTACTTGCATATACACTCTGTTTAAATGGACTCCTGCATAATCATGGCTAGTGTTTGCCATCCAGGGGAGGACACAAGTTGCAGCATCTGGTCGTTGATGTTGTTGTTGTTGCTGTCATTAGTAGTGGTGCTGTTTTCTGGTGTTGGAGTGTTGGCCTCGTTTTTCACTATAGACACTAGCAACTGCCACTCTTCTGGTCCCAAGATCTCACATTTTTGCAAAAACAACAAAACGTGGAAATTTGACAGTTTGATTCTCAAACTCTCCAAGTTGTCAAAATTATTTAAATCATTGCCCAAATATTTTTTCAACTCATAGTAATCTTGTTTAAATCCAACATGGGCTCTGTTTGCCCATGGGAAACCAGACACGCTTTTAAATAGCTTCAAGTCGTGCTTTGCATCTGTAAACCCATGACTCAAAGTGACCAACAAGTACTCAATAGGGAAAGCAGGCTGCGCATTCTCTTTAACAGTCAAATTGTATTCGTTCTTTTTCATGTAAAAAATCTCAGGAACATATCTTTTATCGGTTGTGTCGTTGATCCAAGCCAAAGATGGATGGGTTGATCCACTGATCATGTCGGCATAGACCAAAGCCTCGGCTTCCACAGACACCTGGTACGTGTTGATATCGATTTCGTTTTGCAAATTCCCCGTGACACAGCATGTTACAAACTTGGACGAATAATACCCTTGTTCGCTTTCGTGACAAACATTTTTGTGTTGCAATTGGAACTTGCTACTCATGATGACTTCCAAAGATGACAAAAAATAGGAATCTTTATGTCTTTTGCACAAAACAGAACCATCACCCTTCCCACTGTCATCTAAATCGGTGAAAATCACACCCACAGGATATATCCCAAATTGCGCAGCAATTTTGTTTGTTTGTTCCAATTCATGCTTAAAGTTCTCAACATCGTACGTCAGCCCGTCAACTTCGTCATGCTGTGTTGGCTCGTAGATGGCTTGCACTAAAGCCTTCACACCTAACGGAGGCAATAGCTCGTCCACCAGTGTTGCCCCTTTCACCGTTCCATTGTATTCTTCGTACGTGCCGTACAAAACACCAAGTCTTTGAGTCCCGGTTTGCCTCCAGCTATCAACAAATTCATTGATCAGCCCACTTTCCACAAATTGCACATGATCACACATTCTGAAAGGCTGCTGTTGTAAAGTGATTGCAGAAGGTTGACACTTGGAACAAATTCCTCTTGGCCAAGCATCATGTGCGCAGGATATAGTTTTGTTTATTTTGAAATTTGGCTGGCTTAAAGGATGTATGTAGGACGCACCCAAGTTCTTTGATTTGTTAGAAACAGATTGCTCTTCCAAAGATTTCAAGTATGCATGAAATGAAATATGTTTGAAACCGTGATCTAGTTGGTACTCTTTATCCCACGGCGGCAAAGGCGCACAGTACTCACACATTCCCTTGTCTCCGTGTTTACACAATTTCAATTTCTTCCTTGGTATCAATCCTGTTTGATTTTTTAAAGAGATGTCAACTGGTAGTTCAGGCAGCTTTTGTTGATTGATGTTGTTAACGGTTACACTTGCAGAATTGGAAGCAGCAAAAGCGGGGGAACTCTCGTTTTCTTTGTAGTTCATTGTCAACATGTCACCATGTTTTAAATTCAGTGAAATAACAGTTTTAGCACTGACGTCTTTCAAGTTTATGGAATCCGATCCATTGCATTGTATGTGAATGCTGTTCAAATCAAGACTATCGACTGTTTTTTTCAACTCATTTGTTATTACTTTGTAAACAACCGATTCAAGTGTCTCCTCTGGCTGGCACGGAACCCTGAATGTTCCTTCTTTCGTTCTGAAACGTAAAAGCATGGCTGTATCTTATAAATCCTTGGTTTGCAATTGAGATGGTAGATGCACGGTGGGCTCTCTTCTTCTTTCTATAACAGTGTGTTGTAGCTTAAAGTGTCTGAGGTGTTCTTGTAAAATGCATTTGAAAAAAATCATGGCATCCGCCCAAAAATCAAGTGGCAAAGACTGGTTTTGTATTGTAGCTGACCTTAAAAAGTGAAGAAACCGCGTCGTCACGGGGAAACACCTATGAATTAACGGGGGAATGTAAAATAGTTACCCGCTTTAGGCTTGAAAGTGAACAACATTGGAAAAACTTGATCCCCATTCCAGATGCACTACTTGACCTACACAACTTGATCAGGACACTTGTTCTTTAAAGCTAAACTGTTGTAAATAGAGGGATAAAAGCCTCAAAACAAACAACCCATAGAAACTGGAAGAAGCTTTGAGAAGATACTAGCCAACAATGTCCACCAATTCCACCTTTGAAGAAACGTTTGAAGAGACAGCCAAAGCGTCCGCAGCCAGCTTGAAATCCAAGATTTCCGTCTACACACCTTTCATTTACTTGGCCATTGTCATCATATCGCTATACGTTTTCAGCTCTAGGTACAGAAAAAGAGAGCTTGTAAAAAAAGCGACACTGCCATCCATATTTGAAGACGACGAGCCTAGACAACTTTACTATGAAATAAAAGCTTTAAAACAAGACCCTGAACACAAAGTTCACGACAAAGTTTTGCAAGCAGCCCTTTTGAACAGAGGTGCAGAAGCCATCAGAAGAACTTTTAAGTTGAAAGAGTCTCAGCCCCAATTGGAAATTCTTTACAAAATGGGTGTCATGGGAGACGAATTCCACGAAAGGTGCGAACGAGAAATGAAACTTACAGATCTGGAATTCAAAGAATGCGTTCAAGAATCAGAAACACTTCAACCTGGTTTTGCGCAAACTTTTGTCAATTTAAGTCGGGAAATTTGCTTTAACGAAGCATTGAGAAGAAGATACAACAGCATAGAAATCAGAAAGAAGGTTTTGAATGCGCAGCTTGAAAACTAAATAGTCCGCTTTATAGAATGCTATTATCTGGCCAAAGCTCATATATGTACTTAAATAAATATATTTATATATATATATATGTATGCGAATCTTTTTGAAAAGCTCTGAAAAAACGATTAAGCTATGTAATTTTACATGCTCCAAGCGAGAAAATGCAATTATTATTCTAAACTTTGGTGCCGTTCTTTTTTTTTTTGGAAACAACTTGGAAATCCCAGTCAACATCGTCACCATTTTGGAATAGCTTCAAAGCTTCACTCCAAGACAAAAAGTCCTTGGAATAGTTTTCTGCATCCCTTCTTTTGGTCAAAAAAAGAAGGCCAAACCTCTTCCCATTCATAGTGTTGCTGTTAGAGTTGATGGTGTCTGCAATGATTTCACATCCGTCTGGGCTGTCTGGAAGACTCAACAAAACTTCAATAATGTCAGCAAATTTGATCCCCGAATTCAGTTTCATTTCGTTTTTGCACCATGCCAAAAAACTTTTTTTGGGACTTTGAACATTGGTTTGTTGTTGCAAGTTAGGGATAGAGATATGATTCCCGGTGCTAGTTTTTTTGTTTGAAGCAGTTGTGTTGCTTTTTTTTGCAACACTTCTCAAAGTATCTGGAGTATAACTGTTAGCCGTGGTATGGATGTTGATTTGTTTTTTCGCTTCAGTAGCAACTTTTTTAGCTTCCACGGTCGTCCAATTCGAGTCTTCTTGAGCTGCAGCTTTCTGAGCTTTCTTCAACTCTTCCCAAGCTTTTGCTTGTTCTTTGACAAAATCCGATTGCTCTAATTGTTTTTGCAGTTGCAACTCTTTGTCAATGCCGTTTTTGAGCGATTCCAATTCTTTTTTCTTGGAAGATTGAAATTCTAGTGAAGCCCAAGGTGCTCCGCTTTGCTTTTTCGCAAGCAGTTCTTCCTCTTTTTTAGCTTCCAGGATTTTTTTTTGCAACAAAGAAGCCCTTTGCTTTTCCTTTTGCATATCTTTTTCCTTTTTTTTCAGCATTTCTGCAGCCAAGACATCGGCTAATGACGAGACTTTGTTGATGTTAGGCTTCTGAGCATTTGCCCACGGAGCCAAAAAAACCGGCTGGACTTTTGCGACTTCCTCTTTTGGTTGTTCACCTTTAGTTGCGGTAATTTTGTATTGAGCAAGTGGACCTGTCTGTTTTGGGACTTTGTTTTTTTCAGGCTCAACTTTTTGAGTTTTCAAGGAAGGTGATGGTGAAGAAGAAACAGGAGGAACAGCAGGCGCAGTGGATGAGACAGGAGACTCGGTTTTGCTTGAAGTAGCTTCTTTTTCTTTCTTAGCATTCTTCTTGGACTTTTTCGATTTTTTCGACCCAGTGCTGTTGTTGGCTCCATTATTATTAGAGGCAGAGTTACTATTAGCGGACTTTTTTGATTTATCCTTTTCACTCATTTCAATCAACTCCTGCACAATTTTTTCCACCTGTTTGTCTTTCATTTCTTTCTTCTTCAGTTCTTCTTGTTCCTTTTTCAATCTTCTAAGTTCTTCTTGTCCTTTTTTCTGTTTTTCTTCTTGCTCCTTTCTTTTAGAAGCAGCTTGAAACTTCATCATGTCAACCTTCTTGGTTTGGTATTTTTTGAATATTTCTTCATCTTCTATTTTCAATTTTTTGATACTTTCAGCCAAGTCCTCCAATCTATCGTCCATTTCATAAAAATCCAAGGGCCACTCGTTGTACTCTTCTTTAAGGCCCTTTTGAAATGGAATTTGTAAAGACGATTCTATGTAGTATGATTTTTGTTCTGGATCATACAAATGCATAATTTCTTGATAGTTCAAATCTTCTTCTCTTTCAGCCAAATTTTCTTTGGTATTAATCTTGTCACTAGGAGTGTTCAATATATACTGAATGGAGAATTCGGGAGGAGAGTGCTGGGACTGGATGATCTTGGTGCGTGGAATTTCTTCTGGTGTTGTTTCTTGTTGACCGTTTTTTTTCGTGTTCAACGCTGCTTTTTGAGCAAGCTTGTTGTTTAGTCTAGGTGATCCTGTTTTGGTTCTGTCGTTTGGGGAAAACGAAGACTGGAAATCTCTCGTGGCTTTATTGCCCAACACTGGCGTTTGTGTCCCACTAGCGTATTGTAAAGCACTTTCCGACATCGATGTGCCCATCAAAGACGGTGATAAGAGACTACCTCTATCATTACGGGAGTTCAAATTCACCTCCTTCTTTTGAGTATCGTTGTAGGATTGTACCACGGAGTCGGTGTGTTGTGGATGCAGAATTGAGTTTTGGTTCTGAGAAGATGAAGGTGGTGTTGGTAATGGATTCACAATTGTGGCGTCGTTGGCAGGGCTCATAATACCAGGAGGCGGCGGGTGAGAACTGACAACGGCTGCGATTTGAGAGCATACAGTATCAAAATGTTGGAAAGGCGAATACATGGTCGATGTGGGTGGGATCGAGTAGTGCTGGCCCGATTGAATCAAGTGATTGTTGTACTGAGAGGTAAGTTGGCCCAAATAAAAAATACTTCGGTTCTTAATACCAAAGGGCAAAATCGGTTGGTCAATTACATGTCCTTGATTTCCGTCAACTTCCCGCATGACTTGCAAGCTTTCCATGAAAAACCCCCCTCTTAACCAATTGTCCATGTTAGCTGAAGAAAACGGACCTTGCCAGTTTTCTTGCGTATCAATATACTTCCATTGTGAAAAAACTGGTTTTTGGGGAAATGAAGATGTTGATGCCGGTGGAGGTTGAGGAGGACCTGAATGAGAACCCAATGGTTGCTTGTATGGAAAATTACCAACATTGCTATCATTTGTTTGGGCTACCTTGTTGTTTTTAAAAGGCTCGTCGTGACTAGCAGTAATGGTAAGGTTTTTGAAGCTTGTGCTAACGTTTGTGTCAGCTTCATTTTGTTCTTGTGGAAAAAACAATGAAGGAGTCCGCGTTCCGGAAACCCCTTGTTGTTGCTGTTGTTGTGAAGCCTGGAAATTTGCAGTTGGGTTCAATTGCTGCGGCATATACAAAGGAGTTCCAGGGTTAGATCTGTAATGCTGTTGCATTGGTTGTACAGCTGGACCTGCAGCAGGTTGAGTCCATCTGTTGTAAAATCCGTCAATAGGAGGAACGGAAACAGGCGTGTGTGACGGGACCGGAGAAGGAACTGCTGGGGAAAAAGATGCTAGAGATGATGGAATAGGTAACCCCGAGTTTCTATTGTTGTTGTGGTTGGTACTAATATTTCCTGAAAAATTGCTGCCGCTGTGATTCATGTTTGCACCAGAAAATGCAGGCTGTTGGTTGACGGGAAGCTGTGGAAATTGTCCTTGTGGTGGGGCTTGAGATTGTGGTGAGAAAAAGTTAGATGGTTGTCTGGCAACTGGCGTGCTCATTCCGGAATGATCAAGGAAAGGCGAGTTTCCGTTTAACGGTAGTTGGCCGTGGAAAGGTTGGGGATTTTTGGTAAAGTCGTTGGAGGTATTAAAATTGCTGTTCATGTGAATGGTTTTGTCAATTGATTTAAATTCCAAAATTTGAGAAAAAACTTTTAACTGAGTATTGCAGTAGAGGATTTTTTTAGCAGTTGTTTGCAGGATGAATAAGTGGTTGAAAGAGTACAGTGGGTAAACCAAAAAAACAAAAAAAAACGTTTCAAAGAGGTACTCTAAGCTTTTCGTCGTATGCTTTAGTTCAATGTTCTTACAAAAGAGGTTGGCTCTTTTGTCAATTGATGAGTTGATTTTGGTTTTTTCGGGATTTACTTTTCAGAATTTTAAACGATATTGACAGTTGATATCAGAATAACGCAAGTCCACCAGATGAAAAGAGTAGTTGGACACTGAAGCAAGCACTTAAGAATCTTCTTGTAAGGTAAAGAAAAGAAAGGGAAGCATGAAAAAGGTCCATACATTTTAAACTAATTATGCCATGCTAGTTTTGCAAAAAAAATAGGGCATTTAAAATTATCAACCTCGTTATAAGCGTTAACGTTGGATCTAAACTCTCCATGGCGATCTTACAGGTGAAAATGAATGGAAAGAAAAAAGATTAGGCTCAGAAAAAAAAGTTTGAACAAAATTTTTTTCTTCCTAAATCGGATAGATGTCCTTTTTTTTTTTCTTTCCATTCATTTTTTTTTGCAGCTTTTTTCATAAATTTCCAGAAAATGTGAAATTAGGACATTTTGTTTCGTTTCTTTTTTCCTGTTTTTGATTTCTTTTTTTGTTTTTTTTAATATATGCTACAAAAGGGGTTACAAAAAAATAGCGACATATTCTTGAAGCTGAGTTGTCACGTGTAAAAACCAACATTAATGTGCGGGTACTTTTTTTTTATTTTGTGCATCATGTAAATGTAAAGTTCACGTGACTAACATTTGAGATTCAGATACGAAGAACGTTTACTCGATAAGAATTTAAACAACTAACTTTCAAAAAAAAAAAAAAATTATAAAGTATACATTCCACATATTCTGGTGCCAAAAAAAACAACTAGAAGGAAACCCCTCATACTCATAAGCCCAAGTGGTTTTCAATTTTAGTGTGGACGTTGTTGTTGATGGTGTTGAAAGTAGACAAACAATCTGGGTTGGTTGATGGATTGTACACGTCTTCCCATTCAATATCAAATTCTTTGTTTTTCACAATGTCTTGGTGTATGGAGGTAGCATTGGAGTCAGTAAGCAACGGTTTGAAACTATCTGTAGAATCGATGATTTTGGCTTCCATCACTCTTTTCATTGGTTCTGCCAACCCAAAAATCTGTTTGTATTGTTGCAATTTTAATTGTTCTTGCTGGTTGTTCCAGTTAGTGATTCTGCTTTCCAACGGATGTTTCCCGGCATTGCTCAACTCTTTCATTTGCATAGGAACACACCCACCGTCTTGAGATCTTAGTTTATCAGGTAAACTAGGAACCGCATTGCTGGTATGGGTGGTTTGGTGAGTAGATATTGAGGATTTGAAATCGGAGCCTGGAATGAAGTTCATGACAAAAGATCGTTTGTGTTGGATTAGATATTGTTAGTGGTTTTCGTTATGTTGATTGCTTTTTTTTTTGTCTAATGCAAGGTGAGTAACTCCTTTAAAATTATCACACCTTAAGGTAAAAAGTGGCAAAAGACACCACCATCCACACGGGACGGTGTAAATCAGTTGAAGGAAAGAAAACAGAATAACAGGCGGGTAAATAAGTATTTTTACAGAAAAAAAACAGAACGACGAGACGTTTTGGAAAACGCGAAAAGACAGTGTTTTTGGCAAACATCAAAAAAACAGCAACGAGAGTGTATTCACATGTGAAGTGTGCATCAACAGCTTCACTTATTCTACAATCAAACAGAGACAATCTCCGAAAATACAACGACAAAATTCTAGATTTCTGGGATATGCTAAAAACATTAGAAAGCTTGAAGCTGCCAAATAACGAGGACTGCTGCAGCACCAGTCTTGCGATCTCCCCTAATGGGAAGTACGTTGCTACAGTTATAAACACTTATCATATCATTGTCTATCAGCTCAATCAGCATAACCAAAGAGATGCATTGGCTTCTGGTGACAGCTCAGTTGGCTATTTCCAAGAATTCAAAAAATTTACGACCGATCACTCCAAAGGCATCAACTCATTGACTTGGTCGCCTGACAACCAATGTATTGCAACGTGTTCGGACGATTGCTCTATTGAAATATACCACATGTCGTTTGGTAAACTACAAACGCTCATGGGTCACACAGCTCCGGTGATCACAATTAAATACTCACCCAAGGGTAATCTTTTGTTTAGTGGATCCATGGATGAAAGTATCAAGATTTGGAATCTTGGCTCATCGGGTATAGTACAGCCCGAGACATCTTTTCAAAACCAAAATGAGCACGATAACACGGGGGAAAATTTGTATCACACTTTGTTGTTGACTCCACCTATGAAAACCATGAGCGCACACTCGGACCCTGTTGTTACCCTTGATATACCGCTTTTAGACTCCAGCATCATAGCGTCAGGTTCGTACGATGGGTTGATCAGAATATTTGACACAAAATCAGGACACTGCTTGAAAACTTTGACCTATGATAAAGATTGGGCCAACGACGGTGTGTTGCCCATCATTAATGTCAAGTTTTCCTATAATGGAAAATACCTACTGGTGAAGTCTATGGACGGAGTGCTTAAGCTATGGAATTTCATAACAGGTAAGGTAATGAGGACGTTTGTGGAGTCTTTTACGGGAACATTGGATGGAGAACTTCCAGATGTTGATATGGCAGATGAGCAAGCATCTTCAAGTAACATAGAACGCGAAAGTAAAAAACACAACACAAAAGATCAAATGGAAGATGTTGCAAACGTAAATGACGACGAAATATCTTTGACTGGAAGACACTGTACAGGTATGGAGTTTCTTTACACCGAGTCTGGAATACCATTGATTGTGGACGGAACAGAAACTGGAGATTTGATCGTGTATGATGTCAACAGCAAGAAAATCCTTTCGAAAAAAAAGCTGTCCACATCATGTGTGATTGATCTTCAGGTTTACAAGCAGCTCGTGTGTACTTTGACACTCGATGGCAAGTTGGAACTTTTTCATTGGAGCACTAGTGATGATGTTGCTTAACAGCGTAGGTCTTGATGAGTTTATAGATGTTTTTTTTTATCAAATCACGTATAAGGTTTATAGAAGCAATCTTTCAGCATTTTATCGCAAAGTACCGCTGCCTGGAAGAAAGGCACACGTCTTACAAATCACGTGAAGTTGAAAGCATATTATTTTTTTTTTGCACCTAGAAAAATGCGTCTTTTTCGATGTTCGAATTAAAAATTAAGGTGCCAAAAGTTGCCTGTATCTGTGAAAAAAGTAACCTTTTTTGATAATGTTAGAGTCCAAGTGGGCAGCTTTCCAACTTTTAAGGCTACAAGCAAAACGCCACAACTTAGCAAGAAACCAATGCTTAGAAAAACAGTATTTAAAACAGTGGAAAAAAGGCTGCAATCGACACAGTCGCTATTGAACTGCGAGGCAATCAAGCAGAAGTTCAACTTCAAAACCACACAATCTACCATTCAATTGGCTTTATCTGACTTTACAAGCAGCGATAAACGTGTTTGCTTGAATGGTTGGATTGAAAGCAAACCAAAGAAGATTGGTAAAAAACTTATATTTGGTAAACTTAGAGACACCAATGGAGACCTAATTCAAATTATTGATACCGATGGTATTTTTTTGAAAAATTCTAATACGGAGGATTGCATACAAATTGAAGGTTTTTTGAAGGAAAAGCATTTGAAAAACCAGGATTCTGGAAAGAAAGAATATGAAATCAGTTTGGAGCACCTTCAAGTTTTGAACCACGCAAACAAAACCCCATCTCAATTGAGAGAATTGCTGAATGCCAGCTCTGCCCAATTAACGATTTCTTCCAGCTCAATATCGTTTCCCCAAGAGTACAGATATTTGCAACTAAGAACAAAAAAATATCAAGAAATCATCAAAAAAAGATATCAAGCAAATAAATCCGTTAGATCAGTGCTTGACCAGCATGGGTTTACGGAGATTGAGACTCCGTTATTGTTTAAGAGCACCCCTGAGGGAGCCAGAGAGTTTTTGGTGCCCACGCGATCTACTGAGCCAGTTGCGTCATCTAAAGATGGGAAAACAGCAAACCCGTTGTTTTATGCGTTGCCGCAATCTCCACAACAGTACAAGCAGTTACTGATGGCCAGCGGTGTGCACAGGTACTTTCAAATTGCCAAATGTTTCCGGGATGAAGATTTGAGAAGCGACAGGCAGCCTGAATTTACTCAAGTTGACATGGAGTTGAGTTTTGCCAATGCAGACCAGGTCATGAACGTGGTGAGCGATGTTGTTTTGAGTACTTGGAAGGCCGTTACTGGCGAGCATCTATGCACTATTGGGCCTTTGAGTAAAAAGAAAATTGTCAAGTGTGCAAACAAGGACTTGACTAAGATGACGTATCAGGAAGTCATGACCAAATACGGGATTGATAAGCCGGACATGCGGTTTGTTGATCTTGATTTTGTAAATTTGAAAGAGTTTGGAGTAAGCTCGTATGCACATCCTAAATTCCCTGTTTTTGAAGTTTTGGTACTTCGTAAAGCTTTTGTCAACAATGAGGAGTTGGACAAATGGAAGTCATTGTTGACTGACTCAAACGAGTACAACAACAGAAGACCGCATTTTATACCAATCAACTCAAAGAAGGATAGCCAAGAATGGTTTAATCACATTCCTCAAATAAACGTTGAAAATCCAACTTTACTCAACAAGTTTTTGAAATTGCAAGAGGGAGATATTCTTCTTGGATGTGATAGAGAAAGTGACTTGTTGGTCTTTGAAAATCCAACTCCGTTGGGTAGAGCCAGACAGTTGATAACATCTAGTGAGGTTGGGTGCAAGAAGTATAAGACCACAGATGCACCAGTGGGTATTTGGGTTGTTGAGTTCCCCTTGTTTACGCCGGTCAGCAAAGACGTCAAAACGGCAACCGCAACTGAGCCTCAGCTGTATCCAGAGTATGAGCCACACAAGTACAGTGCGACGCATCACCCTTTTACCATGTGCAAACCGGGGCATTTGGCCGCGCTACTTTCTGACTCTTCAAACGTAGAGGTCATTTTGAAATGCAAGAGTTTGCACTATGATTTAGTGGTGAACGGCGTAGAGCTTGGAGGCGGCTCAGTAAGGGTACACGATCCTGTTTTGCAAAAAATGATTTTCACCAAGTTTCTAAATGTGCACGATGATAAGTTGTTCAAACATTTATTGGACGCTTTTGAAATGGGATGTCCGCCCCACGCAGGCTTTGCCATTGGATTTGATCGTATGTGTGCGATGATGCTGGGACTGGACAGCATCAGGGACGTAATTGCGTTCCCCAAATCGGTCACGGGCCAGGACCTGGTTGTAGGATCTCCAACGGTGTGCAAAAAAGAGCAATTGCAAGAGTATAATATTCGTGCCAATAATTGATTGGGGCTTTGATTATGTAAATAGATGTTTCATGTAAGTAGAGTTAATGTCCACCAACGATGATGTTGAGCTCCGTCACTTTAGCTATATTGTACCACGCGCTTGATTGTATTTACGTATCGTTCTGTTTTTGATTCCCAGCAATCATCTTTCAAGGCGGGTCTAAGTTTATTAGTTAAATTATACTTTTCTTTTGTTCTTATTGGAATATGAATTTAGTTATATACGCATGTATTTTATCTAATGTACAAATCTATAGTTACTGCAAAGCATTACCGATTTTTTGCAGCAGTTTGCCTAATGAAAAAGTTAGGTTTAGTTGATTGGTGCACTTGAATATATCATCTCATGTTACTTTACTCGTGTTCAAAATTAAACGTGTAATCTTTTTTCTGTAACTTGAGAATCAGTCATGTGGGCTTCATCTCCAGTTCTCTTTGCAATCAATGCAGGTCTCATGGTTTTGAAGAAATCACAAACATCTCTGACATATTCCGAAGGTCTTTCATTCAAGATGAAATGGGTAGCATTGATATCAATGACTTTGTTATATGGGAAATATTCGTTAATAGCTTTCAACCCGTTGGCTCTAACGAAATCAGATTTGGTCCCTCTAATAAACCCAACTGGACCCAAATATTTTTTACCCTCGGTTGCAGAAACAGGCCATGCGGCAACGTCATCAACAGCAACTTTGGTCATGTGTTGGATAGGATTTTTCCAATGGATTTTCCCATCGTCGTAATTGACCAGTGGGTTTTTATAGTCTTTACCCTTTGGTTTATGGTTGATGACGTTATTTAGCAAGTATCCTCTAATTCCTGCGTTTGGAATGAATTTTTTCAAATTTTCTGAAGCTTTATGTCTCCATGATTTGTCTGTAGCTTTAATATTTGCTTTTGTTAAAGTATCAACACAAGCTTTTGTGAAAATTTTCAAAAATGGAACGATTTCCGGTTGTACTATTGGAGAATTATCAATAATGCATGCAGCTTTAACCATTTCTGGGTTTCTCAACATGGTCAACATGGAGATTTTAGCTCCCAAAGAGTATCCGATCAAATTGACTGAACCCAATTCGTGTTTTTTAATAAAATGAATCAAATCATTAGACAAAGTGGTGTAATCAAATGGCAAAGCGTGTTCTGTTTGTCCATGGTTTCTAACATCAACAACATAAACTGGGGTTTGCAAGTATGTAGCAATTTTTTTAGCATCTGTTTTGTAGTTTCTTTTGGATCCGTATAATCCATGCACAAAGACAACAGGCTCCTGAACGTGGTATGGCAATTTCCCAATAACAGATCTTTCTGGTAAATGAACATCGTATGCCATTTCGACAAGAGGCTTTTCTGGCAAAGGTTTTAGAGTAGAGGTGGTGGCTGGACCAGCAGTAGACATCAGTCTCATGTTTCCTAAAAGCATGTTTCTGGAAGTGGTGGATAGCATTTTGGTGGACAACATTTTGTATAAGTTTATGATGGTTGTTTTTTTTGTTGTTTTTATTTTGATTATTTTGGTTATTTTTAGATGTGTTATCTATGGTAGATAGATGGTTAGAAAAAAAATAATTCATTTAAAGTTGGCACATTTTCTATATCAATATAAATTATATCAAATAATGTGCTCCTTATATATGTACTTAAAAACATTTACTTCTTGTTCAACTTTCCCCATACTTTTCTATTCCACATCGAAAACATGGCAATCGATAGATTTACACAGTTACAATTGTTGACATCAAGAATAAGAATTATTATGCATTTTCTTTTCTTTTCTGATTGCAGTTTGTTTTTCCAATTTAATCGCTCATTGGTTCACAAGTGCTTTCTGTTACTTATTGAAACGTTGAGAACACCTATTATTGAGATAGACTTGGACTTTAGGGTGTGAGTGTATTTTTTTAATGCCTTTATTGTATTACGTATTTAGTCTATTGTATTACGTATTTAGTCTATTGTGTTATGCAATCAATCTATTGTTGAGTCTTTTGTTTTTTCGTGCTATTATCCCATTTCTGCTATTAATTTCCGTCAAATGTAGCTGTACATTCAGGCAGATAAATAATAGCTTATCAATTGGTTTGCCTGCTAAAAGAATAACAATAGAAACAACAACAAAAAGAATAATTTAAAAAAAAAGATCTGTAAAAGGTACAACAAACATTCTTTCAGAGGAAATTAAGGTTGTTGGAATGTATTTGCCGACCCGGACTTGTACTCTCTAACTTTAGTGAACAAATATATATTCAAATAGTGTCAAGCAGATCATGAGCATAGAAAGACAGAGAGAAAGAGAGAGAAAGACAAGGAGAAAGACAAGGAGAAAGACAAGGAGAAAGGGACAAACATCTATATTCATTCAAGAGACAGACCTGAATACATTCATTTTTTAGTCTATTCAGGTTTTTATTCAAACAATTTACATATGAACATGAATATATCGGACTTTGTAATGAGTTTAGACTACTGTTATTATTAGTAGCAACGACAGAAGTAGTAGTGATGGTACATTGATCTAAACTCCATTACCGAAAATTCGGAGTTGCACTATAAAAAATTTGTTTGGAACAGCAATGATCCCGATATTCATTCTTAGTGTACAGTGATTAATAGTTTCTTAGCGAGGAACAAGAACATAACGATTTGAGACATTTTAAAGGACAAAAACGAAAAATAGTTTATACTGTTTGCTTGATATTACTCAATTTGTCTAATCAATAATAAGTCATAAAAACAGGACTCAAAAATATAAAATAAAAAGAAAAAAAAAAGATATATTGTCTAATTTATAAAATTCAGCAGGAAATGGAAATTATAAAAATGTATAGGAATCAAAAGAAAAAAAATGACAAGAAAATCCCTCAAATTTTACAATACATCAACTTTTATTGTGCACTGATGTACAACGATTTGATGAAACTCTATTGTATAACTGAGATTATTCTGCACTATAGCATTATCATTATTATTATTATTATTATTGTTACTATTACAATTATCGTTACCATTATTACTATTGTTCTTATATCTATACTGCACAGCAATTTATTATTTTATAATCCGTAATTTCGGAGAATTCGTTTTTTTCCATGTCCCCAGTTTTCTCTTTTCTTTTCTTTTCTCTGGCTGAGTTTTTCCGTCTTATTATTGTTTTTAGCGCCGACGGCGTACACTACTACTCCATATATGTAGCGTATTCAGTGAATATAGTGTACCGGGTTAAATAAATATATGTGGAAATAAATAGTAGGTACAACTAAACAAGGCGTTGTCACCTGACTTGGTCTGCTTCTTGCTTTATTTCAAATCTAGTTGTTTTCCCCAGTTCCGGACAGTAGCAGTTTTGTGGATCAAGTCCCTTCCATTGGGCCAATGTTTCTAGTTTTTCCTTTGGTTCTCTGAAATATTCTCCTGAAAGCAAGAACGTGCCCCAGTGTACTCCCAAAACTTGTGTGCATTGCATATCCTTCATGATCTTTAACACTTCTTCTGGTGAAATATGTCTTGGACGTTGGTGCCACTGTGGGCAGTACTGGCCACAAGGCAAGATCCCTAATTGTGTGCGGCCATAATTTTCTTTGATAATTCGGAAAAGATCGTGAACGTATCCTGTGTCTCCTGCATGATAGAATAGGTTTGTATTACTTTTTGTGGCAACAAGGTAGCTGCACCAGAGGGACTCGTTTGTGTCAAGCAGGTTGCGCCCAGACCAATGCATCGTTGGTGTGCAGTGCACAAAATAATAGTGGCCCCGTTCAGTTGTCAGTTTTAACGATTCCCACCACGACAACTCTTGGTAATTGGATATCTGGAAAGAATCCATGTATTTGCCCATTCCATGAGGGACGACCCACAATGGGGGTTTTCTCAGTGCCGCTTTGTTTTTGTTTTTGTTTATGTTTATGTTTCTCTTTGTGGTAGAGCTTTTCACTGAATTAAAGTGTCTCAGACTCTTTTCGTCCAAATGGTCCGGATGGTTGTGAGAAACCAAAATCATGTCTGGCACAGGCACGTCTTCGATGGCGCACGGAAGTCTAGTGATTCTTTGTGGTCCAAACTTTTCGTTGATTAAAAAATCGCTGAAAAGTGGGTCCAACAATACTTTGAACCGGTTTTCGTAGATAATATACGTGCAAGATTGGCCTAACCAGGTGACATCCATGACTTTGCATGGAGACGGTATGGTCTTCTTGTCATCTTTAGACCCACTCTCATTACCATCCAGCTCACTCTTACCTCTATTATCTGACCCACTCCGGTCCAAAATCTCTGAGTGCACTATCCTATCTTCTTGTATCTGTCCCTGAACAACCCAGGTCGGTTTGTGCACGGGCATCAACTCTTCCATCCGCGCGGAAGTCTTGGGAATCCCGCCCCGGTTGGTTTCAAACAGCTCCACAAACCTGTTGAAAAAAAACTCATACAACGTTTGGATCCGGTACTCTTCAAACGGATTTTCGTACCGCCCCAGTATTTTCAATGGTGTGTATTTTGCAAACAAACTATCTTTTGAGTCTGCCACATCGTTTCCATTTTTGTAAAGTTGCTGTCTCTTTGTGATCTCCTTGTTGCTGTTCAACGTAATGTAAAGAGCATACCCTGAATATGGAACCAAAATACCAAAAAAACTGTATTTCCCAAAAGCTCTCAGTCTGCGGAAAGAGCGTGCATTAGCTGGCATTTCTTGATTGGTTTGCTATCTTCCTAATTGACAGATGTAAGCATGGGCTTTGAGAATGACATAACCACAGTGAACTCTATTCGTAACCTCGCAATAATGCATTATTCAAATCATTAAAAATTCAACAAGTTGTTGCAAAGCATTAACGTCTGACGTTTTGTTTTTCCGCCCGTTCAAGTTTTCCATAATTTGCCTTTTTTTTTTTTTTTTTTTTTTTTTTTTTGGACCCATCGAGTCCCCCGCCAATGACGTTTCTTTTTTAATACGAGTGTAGATCTCATTGAACACGCTGTATAGTAGGACAACCAAAAATCCCATCAAGGAAAAAAGCAACAACACTTTTAGCAAACAATGTCGTTCAGAAAGAGAAATGATCTGCTGGCCACAGGAGGAGATTCAACAGGTTCTATGGGTGGTTCCAGCTTCAGCATGAAAAAAACACCTCTAACAAACAACATTTTACCAAGTAGAGGAGCCGTGCCAAATAGAGCACCGTTGGGAAGAGCGCCCTTAGGCAGAGACTTGGGGAGAGCTCCACCAGGAAGGGGACCTGTTGGAAGAGCTCCAACCAGCGCAATGGGCTCTCACCAACCAGCACCCCACACCGACAAGATAACCCAAGGTGTGGAAAATCTTTCCCTACAACAACAACAACATACTCTATCGACTCACTCTGGTGTGAAACCGTCTAGCATCATTACAACCCAGCAGGTGACTTCCACGGGGTGTTCTGGGTTGGACAGAACGTTGATGCACGGCGGGTTGCCTTTAAACCACTCTTTGTTGATACAAGAAACCGGGGACTCAACAGATTTCAACAGTGTTTTGGGAAAACTATTTGCCTCACAATCAGTCCAATACAACAAGATCCAACCAAAATCCACTCATCTAATTGTTTTGACAAAAAATCAGCATTTTGCAAGCGATTTGCCTGGGCTATACAAAACCAGCTCAAGAAAAGAAATGAAAAAACTGAAAGTTAGCGAACACGAGTCGAAACTAACTGTTCAAAACTTGATTGACCAAACAGGAAGAACGCCAAAGGATCAACCACAGGCCTCAAAAGATTTGAAAATCGCTTGGAGATACGGGCTTCAGGGGAACCCATCCACGTCCTCTTTAAGCACAGGTAGCTCAGTAGACTACACAGACGAAAACTACGTCAAAAAATTTGACATCACAACAACTATGGTTCCTGCACCATCGAAAGAAGACATTTCAATTATATCACCATTGAACGTCACGGCATGCATATCCAAGATCAAAGAAACCATTGCCAGACATCCAAACAAACTAATCAGAATTCTGCTCCCTAATTTTTTACATCCAGCCCTTTACCCTCCTTCTTATTACGAAATATCCAACATCATGCAAATGGTTACAAATTTGAATACTATTGTGAAAACCTCAACTTTTCCTGTCGTTTTGATGACCAGCATCTCCACCGTTTTGTTTAAAGATCAATGTCCACTAATAGTACAACTGATGAATCAGTTTCACGATGCTATCGTGGAACTAGAACCTTTTCCTCAAGAAATGCTGGATTATTTGGAAGTCTGTTACAAAGCACAGGGCCAGCCAAACAAAGTGCAGCACGGTTTGTTAAATGTTTACAAAATTCCAATCCTTTCTGACGCTAGAGGAGAAATGCACATCAAAAAATCAGAATTGTGCTTTAGAAACGGGAAAAAGGGTTTGGACGTGGAAGAATGGAGTATTCCTGTTGACGAAAGTGAAACCAAAAATAACGAAGAAGCTTCCAATCCGTCATCATCAATCATGTCGTCTCAGGGATCATCTTGCTCTTCGTCTGCGGGCCACGATCACGCCGCTCATTCTCACTCAAACGAAACTCCTGCCAAAAATACAAAAATTGATCTTGATTTTTGAAAGTTTAGTACGTACTTTTTTGTATTTGCCTTAGTGATTATAATCTTTAAATGATCAGTTGCAATATATCGTTTTTTTACATCTTTGCTAAAAACGTTGCACGTGATACCTGCTATCTAAGCACTTACGACCAAGGGGATGTCGACCGATAAATAAAAAAAAAACTGAGTCGCAAAGCTTAACCAGAGGTTTAAAACGTTGTCTTCTTGGGCTAATAAGCACTAAAAAGCAGAAAGAGCAATAAAGCAAAGTGACCAAATCCTCCTTTTATGAAATGAGTATTCCTCAGCAAAATTTTAGGGCCCCTTTGAAATTTAACCAAAACGGTACCTATGTCGCCGTGACAGAGCAAGATAACTTGAGTATTTTCAATATCAACCCCTTTGGAAAAATCTTTGAGCTGCAGGGAACATCGAGCGGGTTGTACAAATCCATCGATTTGAACAACGCATCTGGAATAATGACCCGTGAAGAGCTTGGTGGTGTTCTTACTGGAAGATACTTGATAGAGATGTTGTTTGCAACAAGTTTGATTGCAGTGGTGGACACCATACAACAGCCAAAGAAACTGAAAATCATCAACACAAAGCGAAAAGCGGCTATTTGCGAATTGAAATTTGACCACAATGTGCAGCAAATATGTTTGAACAGAAAGAGGCTTGTTATACTTTTGCAAAGCAAACAAATATTCATATATGATATTTCTTGCATGCAGCTCTTACACACCATAGATATTATGGAAGATAAAGTGATCAAAGAATTGGTGTTGAAACAACAACAAAAAAGTTGGCTACTGAAAAACATGGCTGTTAGAGGAACAACATCCGAAATGGACGGCAATCAAACAAAAGAAGACGACGCTTACTCGTATGAGGTGAAAATGAAGTTGTCCGGAGACGACAAAAGTATTTTAGTGTACACAACCTATTCTTTGAGTACAGTGGATCCTCGTGAAGACGAAACCGAGATTACAGAAAGTAATGAAAACATTCAGAAAAATGTCAATCCCAAAGGGAGTAGTGCTAGTGCAAATAAACTCAAGATAACCTTGAACAACATCATGGTTTTTGACGCTCTTAACCTTGCCCAGTTGAATTTTTTACCAAGAGTCCACAATCGGAACGTGCAGTGTCTTTCACTTAGCCACGATGGAAGCACAGTGGTAACGGCGTCCACGAGAGGAACAATTATTAGATGTTTCAAAACGTCGCAAGAGCAATCTTGCTTCAAAGAGTTTAGAAGAGGCAATAGGCCATGCACCATCACGCAGTTAGAAATGGATCATGGCATCGCACTGTTGGCTTGTGTGGGAAACTCAGATACAATACACATCTTTCAGATGAACAAAGAAAATGCCGCTTCTTTGGCAGACAAAAATACTCCAAATAATTCAATTCCGTCTTCCTCGTCTTCTCCCGGAATGGCTCTACCATCGACTATACGACACGAAAGCAAATTTACAAGGGTTTCCAAGTTTATTTCTTCAAATATAGTAAGTCATCTTCCTAGGCAAAACCTCGAAAGAAATTACGCATACATCAAAAAGCAAAACGAAAAGGAAATAGTGATGATTGGATTTTCAAATAGCTCACAAGATAAGATGTACGTTTGTTATGGAGATAGACTCGAAGTGTACGAATTGCCTTCCCAACCTGGTAGTTGTTTGTTAACCCAAACACATGTTTTTTGAACAGAGAGTTTGCAAAAAACAAAATCTTGAAATTTCTTCCTTTTTTTTTTTTTTTTTTTTTTTTTTTGGCCCCACCGGGTCCCCCCCCCCCCGCCAATGACGTTTCTTTTTTAATACGAGTGTAGATCTCATTGAACAAGCTGTATAGTAGGACAACCAAAAACCCCATCAAGGAAAAAAGCAACAACACTTTTAGCAAACAATGTCGTTCAGAAAGAG
>ERZ794936.323-NODE-323-length-25684-cov-6.123142_pt1 | contig 25684 bp, 13 predicted proteins | sample MGYA00511083_ERZ794936 | MGnify/ENA primary metagenome ERZ794936 (study PRJEB30137, sample SAMN04331409) | food metagenome | isolation source: Y2 must sample point D1 replicate A | place: Australia: South Australia | collected 2014 ... | reverse complement strand
CTTGTCAAGGACATCCAATAAATGTCTTTGCAAATCCAGATCTGTGTCTATACGCATCATTTGCGCAAGGGGTCTGAAAACAGAATACTCTATGGAATAGACCGGCGATTGTAGTCTCAGCGACTTTTTGCTCCTACCTTTTGTGATCCAATTCGAAGAAAAAAGCGGGTTTGACTTGGATGCATTATTTGGGTGATTCACAGGTTCCCCACGCGGAATTCGATAAGATACTGACGCTCTCGGTGTGGGACGGGAACCCTCCAAGAAGTCGGGCAAACTTCGCAGAAGTTGATCGTATTGGATTTCTTTCTTTCTCGAGCCAGGCACCGGGATTGGAGGTGAGCCATTGGCTAGGGAGTCGGCGATATCGTATCCGTTAAAAGGCGTTACTTCCCCTTTTGAAGACAGAGAGGTTGATGCCTCTCCGACACTCTCTGCAGCTGCCTCCTCATTGACAGAATCAGTGCTCACAGGATTGGTGGCAATGCCATCTATGAAAGGGCTGAGAGATTGAGTTTGGCTCATAAAAACCTACTCGACACCGGGTCTATGTGCTGGTTTATTGCAATATAATGTATCCGGGATCTATATGGTCCGCGCGCGATCTCGCGGTTATCTAATAGATGTGGAGATCTGAGCCGCGAAAAGAGTCTATGATTTACTTCGCCGCATTTAACAGGTTTTTCTATGACCTGATTCTAAGATTGTGCTGAGGAGTCCCTACATTCTAGACGGCGTGCCTCTCTATCAGGTCAATGTGGATGAACCGCCACTGTCTGACTACTTCGCTCTAGGGTAAAGCATACTCAAAAACCCGCACTTGGGGAACATAAGAGAAAATCAGTCATCATCATATTCAATGAAATAAAAAAGGAAAATTTAGTTATCAGAGAACCAATAAGCCACAGAATAAGAAGGCGTGCACGAACAATATCGCGTTAGTCATAACATTACGAGGAGCTGAGACAGCCCCCTTGCTCTCCGGTATTGCAGTGGAGACTGCTCTTTTTCCTAGGCTTGTTGATGTCGCAGTTGATGTCCCACCCAAGGCTTGTATTATGGCAAATAAGCCGCCTGAGCCAGTTGTTGTGCTCAGCTCGCTTTCCGTTAGGTATGAAAAAATATTGCTCTCGGTCTCAGTCTCGGTGACCAACGCACTACCGGAACTTGAGTCCATGCCTTGTAGTAAAGAGATGAGAGAGGCAACTTCTGCAGAAGACAATGCATTCACAGTTCCCAGCATCGTTGTACTAGTGGCAATTGTACTTCTTGTACTTCTGGTACTCCTTATACTCCTTGTGCTTGTGGAAGCTGGCGTGGTGCTTGCAAATGAAAACAGTATCTTTGACACACTGGAAATGTCGCTGAGAACTGCGCTCAAAATTGGGTTCGTCAGAGATGATCTTCTTTTTGTACTCGTGCTATTCCTTGCAGCTTTAGTTGTGGACAGAACTGACGTTGTTCTCGGTACCACGATTTGAGCTGTAGGCAAGAGTGGCTTCGTGACCGAATGGGTTTCAGAGAATACATACTGATTCAAATCTGCAAAGACCCCTTCGTTTTCCACTTCTTTGAGTATGGCGCTCACAGCCGAGTTATATTTGCCCAAGGCAGGGAGCGAAATCTTGCCGGAGAGTAAATTGCTCACGAGAGTAACAAGCACTTGTGGTTTGGAAAGCGCTTTATCAGCGAGACTCGTTATATTGATCATTCGTGAGTTGAAAGTGATGTCTCCACTGTTGAGCATGTCTAATACTAGTTGAGCAGTCATGTTTTGGCAACCCTCATTGGCAAGAAACCTTTTCACAGTTGTTGTGAGAAACTGCGTCTCGTTTAATGCAACAAGAACGTCGGATGCCACGTTGCTCACTAACAGCGATGACAACACTGTTGAGATGACGTTTCCGACAAAAGTCTCGAGTGTACCACTGTTTTGTCTTTTTGAAAGAATTTGAGCTCTCTTCAGGCTTTTGAAAACATTTCTGATCATGTAATTGACGAGGTTTTTGTTTCCCTCCAAAAGACGTGAGACGATTCCAGCAAGCACAGGTCGATAACTAGTATCCAACAAAATCCCGTCCAAAAGGCTGTTCACAACTCCGGAGTCCATCACCTCGTTATATATGGCACTTGCATTAAGGTCTAGATGGACGTCGAAATTTTTCGTGAGGTTTGTTATGGAGCCTAGGTCTAGACCGCCTAGCAACTTCGATGTGGAGTTAGCCAACTTCAGTATCCTGCTCGGATTGTATGCGATCTGGTCTAGAACATCGAACAAAATATCCGAACTATTCAAAAGCTCTAGAATATACTCCACGGTGGACGTTGTGTCTCTTTTTTGAATCAAGATGTCGAATCGATCAAAAGATGGTATCTGTTCGATATCTCCAAATATGCCAGGCATTAAGTCGCTCACATCGAACGATGTATCATCCACTGGCCTTGCATGCGGAAGAGCACAGGTCAATGTTGCACTTGCAGCAACAAGCACCAGAAGAGAAAGAACCTTCATTGATTGGTACTCAAATAAAGTTGCGTTAAAGTTTGTGAAGAAAAGAATTGGTGTCGGAAACTTCTTTCCAAATAGTTTACTGTGTCGACGACCAAAAAGCTGCGAGGCAGGGATATATAAAGAGAAGTGAGCCAGGACATATGTTGGCAATGTATGGACAAAACAAATTTAGCATTCGTATGGGTGCAAAATTGCCCAATCGGTCATTTTTGCGTCCGTTGCCTTTTCTAGGCTTCCGGATTAGGCAAAAGATAGAGTCATCTATATGCCGGCAAACTTCCAGATCGGGTAATACTAGCGAAGGCCATTCAATGATGCAATGATGCTTGCAACCATATAATCAATCTTTCGCTCGGAGCAATTCGAGTATAGTACGTGACTTTTTGCGGACCTAAGTGACCGGAAAGAAAGTGTTTGTGGTGTTATACGGATAGTCTACTCTGAGTAGGTGAAAAAAGTGGGGTTTGGAAGTGGTTTGGTTATCGCGTGCGACCGGTGGAACTCAATTCACAGTGCGAGCCTAGTGCAGCTAAGTTTGGCCCGCCTCTTTGCCCCAAGATGTCACCAAAATAGGAAACTTGTTTTTGAATTAGACATCGGAATGTGATTCCCTTATATACGACTATTGTACCCGGAAGATGGGCTTGAGTTCAATATATATTATCTATTGAGATATTTATTGTTGCCACGAATCAAGCTTCAAGTGCACATCCGTTGAGCTTCACTTTAGTTTCCGATCGCCTCCCAATTGAACTCAAGCCACCTTAGGGCCCTATAATACAATTTTATACGCTGATTTGAACTGAAATGAGAATCAAATTCTTAGGCTTCGTGATGCCTCTTTTGGCTGCAACGTGCATGGCTAAGGTTGTTCTTCCGACATCCGGGGTATATCTAATACATGGAGAGCAACTAGAGCCTATGAGTCCATCCTTCACGCTGCTCTTTCTAGATATACTCAAATGTTACAATGCCCAAACCCGAAAACGAGATGCTCTACAAGACAATCTAGAAAGTCTTCTTGAATCACTCCAAAGGTCTGGTGTTATTTTGGATGTTCTTCATGAGATCGCAAGTTCGAGTGACCAGATGAATACACTCTCTAATTACATTTATCAGGCGCTTGTCTCGATATCCACAAACACGGCAATATCTGGCCTCAACATCACAGTCAATGTGACCGAAGTCCTACAAAAAATTCAAGACTCCGGCATCATCACAAGCACGCTAAGTGGTCTACTCATAAACGAGACACAGAGAAACACATTCAGTGATAACTTGGGTGAGGTATTGGTGAATAATACATGGATTTCAAAACTTATATACAACACAGGGGAGACAGGAAAAATTTCCTGGGAAACTATATTTGACCTTGCCCGGAACACGAAAAGCCAAGACCCCTTCTTTAATGGTACGTCCTTCACTTATAAGGCAAGGTTGCGCAAGCGCGAAGATGCGGGTCTGGGTAACTACAGTGGCTCTCTTCTGTCTTTCATTAACAATTTGGTCGGGAGTGTGATCGGCTCAGACCTCGCGGCCAGCTCTTTTGACTCGATACTAGGCGCTGTACAGGGCAGCGGAATACTCGTTCCCACAGTACAGGAGGTTTTGGGGGACCAGTCAATCCAAAAAATGGTTGGGTTTATCGCAAACAAGTTGTATAATTACGGTGTGTTTGACCAGATACCCATCAACGATTTGTTCCAGAGAGTGAAGAATGATGGCTTGCTCTCTGACACCCTACAGAAATCTTTCGCAGACAATCTACAGTCGTACGTTATCGGTAACGTGCTATTTAGGTTAGAACAGCATGGTGTCTTCACGCAGATTCAAAGGAATCTCTACGGTTCCAACTGAGGAGTGAGTCACTGCGTTCAAAATGATGTATTTATCCATAGATATAATCTACACGCTCTTAGCATTTGACATCGCCGCTTGCTCAAATTCTAACGTTTCTATTCGTGATATGTTTTTATGTACCTTATTTTTATGTCTTAGAATGACAAAGAGCTCATGATACCGTATCCAACGGTAATAACAAAGACATAGGCAATGATGGATGCGGGCACTCCCCTGGTGATGAAAGTGCTCACCGAAAGGTATCTCTTGCCGACTTCGTCCGTCATACTAATGGCTGTCACATTGGGGAATCCAGATGTTGGCAAACCCATTGCACCGGATGCAATCAAAGCAGTACCCATGACCAAAATCAAAGGATGAGGATGTTCCATCGCATCGCCCACTTCCTTGACCAATGGCACAATGATGATAGTAGCAACAGTGTGTGAGATGAAGGTAGCAACCACCAAGATCAAAAGTCCAAAAATGATCAAGATGGCAAACACATCAAGGTCCATCACCTTACGCTGCAAGCTAATAGCGATGGTGGCCAACAAGCCCGAGCTGGTGACCGCTTTGCCCAATGCAAGACCACCCATAGCCAAAAGGATAATGCTCCAAGGGAAGTTGTTCACATCATCCACTTTCAAGAGCCCTGTACCAAAGAAGATGACGATGGGGAACACAGCAATGATACCGGAAGAGCCAATGACGTCCTCGATTTGTTTTTCAACACACCACAAGATAATAGTGGCAATGGTGATGGCGCTCACGAAGACTTGTTTTGTGGTAAACCTGTCAGTGATAGGCTTGTAGGCCTTCACCTTCGATGCGGAGATCTTAAATGTGAGAATCAATTCCATCCAGATTCCAAACAACGAGCAAATCGAGACTGGGATTGCCACAGCAAACCACTTACCCCAGCCCGGGTTTGGCGACATGTATTCGATCGCAATAACGTTTTGTGGAGATGCAATTGGGGAAGCCATACCTCCGATGTTGGACGCCAATGCAATACCTAGCACCAAAGCTTGTGCAAATGCAGACTCTGTGGGTAAGGTTCTCAACACAGGTTGAATCAAGGAGTATGCCAAAACGGGGGCAGCAACGTTGGAAATCCACATGGACAAGAACAAGGCCACAGACATGATGGCCAATAAGACGTTCCGCGGCTTAGTACCGGCGAAAGCCAACATGAACGAGGACACAACCTTAGCGATATTGTACTTCGACAACGCAGCAGCCAAGGTGAAGCCACCCAACAAAATCATGATAGTAGCAGACCACATTTGAGCCAAAATATACAGCGACGCGGCCGCAGCGTCCATGGGGCCGTTACCATCGGTGGCCTTTAACACTTTACATGCGACAACCAACAAGGGAACCATCATTGAGGTGACCCATAACGGCAAAGCCTCGGTGGCCCAGGATAAGGCTGCAGTGGCCAAAACGGCCAAACAACGTGCCTGCTGCTTATCGTGCATGGTGGGGACGGTCATGAGCACGATGAACACGACGATCACGAGACCAAGTTTGATCATCTGCGACGTGAACAAAAATTGCGGCGCCTTCACATGATCCCTGTGTAAAATAGTGACCCCGAAGGGGAAATGCAATTTTTTCATCTGCATGTGCATCAAGGTAGTCAAAAAGCCCTCATCACCCATCTTGCTTGATCTGACGGCATTGTCGTCGAGGTGCAAATTGTAGTTTTTCTTCTCCAAAGACAATAAGTCCTTCCACACGGTGTTCCTCTCCCACACAATGTGGTCTCTCAAGTAAGATTTTAACTCATCCCGAACGGTGTCTAAGGACTGGGTCGACTCGGCAGAATATCTTCCTGACAAGAAGGCATATACCTGGACCATGTGATCGATGCTGTAGTCAAGCTTCTCGGACGTTTCCGGGAAAAACGCTCTGGAGTTGTTCGGGAGAAAGTTGTTGATGAAATCCTCCTTGACAGCGTAATTGCAAGTCTTGTCGAACTTCTTACAGATTTTTGTGAATCCAATTTTGTTCAACTCAATGAATGACTTGAGCTCACTCAACGAAATGAACAAATGCACAGACCTTTGTTTCAAAGCAATACGCTTTTGCTTGTCAATGTCGAAGTCATCCTTGCCCAACAAAGCGGAATTTGAGGCAGAATGGTGGTCATCGTCATCATCATCATCTTCATCATCTTCATCCTCATCAAGAGGACCTTTTTCGATATCCTGATCCAAATGGTTGACGGTGTCAAAAACCGAAGCATTCGTGGTGGTTCTCTCGAGCGTAGATTTCACGTTAAAGTTACGGTGTTCATTCGACTCATAAAAACCTGGGTCTTGGTTATTGTAGGCAGTGGTGTACAAATGATGGTCGATATGAGACTTGTTTGCCTCTAAATCCTTGATGAGATTGTCGTACTGTTTGTAAATTTCGGCCTCCTTGCTCTTGAAGAATTTGTCGATTTTTGTCAACTCCTCGATCAAGTCCTTTGTGAACACAGGCAAAGGGTCATGGGGACTATTGCAGTGGACGGTTTTGGCTGCAGCTTCCCAAACGTCTAAGTCCAAAGAAGGCGCAATTGTGGAGTTTTCGAGGTCAATCAGATACACATCAGCATCGTCTTTCTGCTTGATTTCATGGGTGACTTCTTTCTCCACATCGGCAGATTTACTAGCTTTTCGGTTTTTGAATTTATTAATGAATTTGGATGCAGTCAATTTTTCAACAGCAACGTCGTCATCATCTGTCAAATCTGCTGCAGCATTTGCCTCTCTTCTCTCCAATATTGCCTGGTTTCTGCGTACGATTCTGACCAAATCGGAAATCAAAGCATGATTCACCTGAATGGAACCATCGTTTGGTTCTTGGTTTTCCAACTGATTTTGCTGAGCCAAATAAATGACTTTTTTTAATGCTGGGTAGTTCAAGTAGTTGTCTTGCCATTCGGGCACAGCATTAAATTTCAACGAATGTGAGAACTTCATTGGGCTGCAAAGGTCTAAAGACTAAAGTTCTTGGCAAATGTGACAAAAAAGAGACAGGGTTCAAAAAATCTTAAAGCGGGAATAGGTCGTGTGACAAAATTTTCTTGTGATTTCTTTTTTTTCTTAGTACCTGAACCTCACGTCCTATCCAGTTCAAGATCTGCCAACCGCTTATGCGGAGCTTGCACAGAGCAACACCCACGTGGGGACGAAAAGCTGGTGATTAATTAATTAATGCGATGCGCTAGCATGCAGGTGATTTACTTGCTCAAAATTAGAGCCTCTTTCACAAGTATGTAGGTGGGTGAGCAAATTTCTTGGTGTACTTCTTGGATAGCGCTTATTTATGAAACTGTAAAAAGGATTTGGTCCTGTGTTTACGAACTAATTCAATTCGCTGCACAGACACACAACCTTTGTTGCGGCCAATAATTATTATCTCTTCTCCGACATCGGCGCGGCAGCTTGCTCCGTTCTCACACATATTTTGGGCAATGGCGGCAGTGACATACCACTTGGGGGAGTTTCCATGTTTCACAACGATACTTGTAATCTTTTACCAATTTCATGACTACTGACTACTAAACTAATGGGGCGTGATTTCATCTTCTCGCATTGTTTTTTTTTTTTTTGTTTTTTGCCCTTTTCATTTGGGCAATGCGAGTGCATCGGATTGTTTTCGCTGCCTCTGAGCACACTTCAGTTTAATGAGTCAGCGCTATCAGGTAACTAGTTCCGAGAGTGTCTTTTGATAACAATGCTTTAATTGCCATTATGATTCTTGCAATATTAATTTTCAGAAAGCTTTTTGTTCTTTGATTGTTTACGCATCAATCCTCATGAATTTCGTAGCGTTTAAAATTAATGAGTAACAAACCTCATAATTTCAGCGGATTCTTTTGGTTATAGTGAGAAACGAAAGAAAAATCGAATGCCAAAAATCAGCTAAGGGTGGATTCCTTCGAAAAGATCAAGATGCACAGCATACGCCACTGAAGGAAATTTTGAAGTAACTAACAATAGTTTACCTTGGCGCACAGTTCAATTTTTGCTTTTGCACTAAGATTCGTCAGTCTCGAGCCATTTCATGAGCGACAGAAAGACTACTTTGAGTCGAAACTTTAGCAATTGATCTTGATGAAGTCATCAAGTCCGAATGAAGCCAATAAAACATGAGTTTCGAATCTCATATTGAGTGATATAGACCACAAGTAGGGTGGTTGCTCACGGTCTAGTCAATTTATGCTCTAAGAGGGCACCAACATCATGCCTTGTTTTAAACGCTCATCACGTGATACATCGCCGGTTTTCATATAGTTGTTTGCTTCCATGAACCTATTCTAAGTTTCTATAGTCTCCAAGCATTTGATTGAAGGAACAAAGCCAAATACAAAAATCGGAAGTCAATAAAAGCAACCTCAATTGTCAGGTTAAACAGGTAGTTTTCATCTCCAAACGAAGTGGACTGCACACAGTTCTACGTTGAGAACGTGAACCAAATCCCGCCTCGCTTAGTGGCTCGCGGTCGCAGACCATGAGTGTTGACGTTTTGTATCACGTGTCATTCTTATCTCGCACGTGATCGTGTGAATCACATCGAGTAAGATTAGTCCAGCACTTTGCACAGATTTTGTCTCCCCCTTTTTCACATTGAAGTGGAATTCATATAAAATCAGCTACTAGTCATGACAGGATTCCCTTGTGGAAACATTCATGAAGGTGAGGCGGGGCCTATTCCGACTCGACCCAGACTTCCCATCAATAGTACATCAAACTCCACACCAAATCGCACCCCAGCATTGTCAGTGCTGCCATTTGCAACCCCAGCAGCACACAATGACTCGATAGACGCGGCAGAATTTGCTGAAACAGTTCAGCTAGTGGATCACAGTGATTCTGAACTGCATTCTCTGGAAGTGCTTCCAATGGTGCATAAATGGTCACATACTCATTCCATTCTCAGCGTTGTGGCTGCCCCCTCAAAAGACTTGATTTTCTGTGGCACGCAGGACTCGAAAATCTTGATTTTCGAAATTTCTACTTTTGCGTTGAAACACGTGATGAATTGCGGTCACCGCTCTTTTGGTGCATCTGTACTTTGTATGACAATTGATCCGACCGAAAACTTTCTCTTTACCGCGGGATCCGACTCATTGGTGAAAGTTTGGGATCTTAGTCCCTTTGATGATAAGTCCATTACCAAGTTCGACATCAAGTGTACTCATCTTGCATACTCGCTTGTCGACATTGGCGACATTTTTTCGATCTCATGGTCGAATTCTTTGCAGACTTTATTCATCGGTGCGCAAAATGCGTCAATTTCATGGTGTGCCCTAGATTTGGAGGCAGGAAGGCAGTCCCAGAATCCTTCCAATAGCCCTTCTTCTACAACATCTGTTAACAAGCTACCGCATTTGCGGTTTGATAAATTCTTTGACTCGAAGGGGCCAGGCGGCTCAATCAATTCGACTCAGAGTAAGCATCAGTTACTCCGCACCTCAGGGACCCCGGGATCAAGAACTCCTGTCTTGGTCGAAATCAAAAATGAGCATGTCATTAATTTCGCTCATAATGGGTACGTTTATTGCATGGAACTTTTATCACCAAAGAATGCTCCCGAGTTTTGTGACTTGCATGAGAACGAGTTTAGCATGTATTTGGCAAGTTGCGGCGGCGACGGCGTGATTAAGGTCTGGGGAATTTCACAAAACCTTGACCGCACTTTATCAATGAAAGTGTGCGCATCTCTCGAGAATGAGGATTCTATCTTGTCGATGCACGTTAAGGACTCATTGATCTACGTGGGTCTTGGCAACTCGAGCATTAACGCCTGGGATCTCACCACATTTCAATTGACCAGATCTTTCCATTTTGTTTGTGATGACGATGATAAGAACGACGAGGTTCTCTCGTTGTGCATTTACAATAACTGCATCTATAAGGCTACAAACGAGGGAGGTCTCTGCAAATTCGAGCTTAAACAAGATTTGCACGATGAATTCAATGAGGACAAGGCAGCCAAGGACTGTCTGATGAAATTAAATATTCATGGCTTTCTCAAGCAAAAATCGATCGAGGTTGAAAAGAGCTCGGTTTTCGCGGTGCAGACTTTTGAACACTCGGGATCTACCTTCTTACTTTCAGGGGGCTCAGGGTCACTATGCCTCTGGAACATCACCAATGTGGGGGACCAAAAGTCCTCAACTCCTAAGAGTATGCCGCTCACCAAGTCTAAAAGCATCGTTTCCATCGAGATCTCGAATGAGCATTTGCTAGACTCGTTGAAAAAGGTCATCACGTACAAGACCATATCAAAGTACCCACGTCTTTATTTGGAGGAGTCCAGACAGTGCGCGAATGTCTTCGGAAAGCTCTTTATGAGCTTGGGTGCTGCTGACACGAAGCTTCTTCCCGTTTCTAATTGCAACCCGATTGTGTATGCGAGATTCAGCAGGAATCTGCCGGAGGTTACCAGTGAAAAACCTACAAGAGTTCTTTGGTATGGGCATTACGATGTTGTTGATGCTATAGAGGCGAAGGATTTTTGGGAGACAAATCCATTTGCTTTGAATGCGAAAGATGGTAACTTGTACGCTAGAGGTGTTTCTGACAACAAGGGCCCCGTTCTTGCTGCAATATACGCGGTTGCGGAGCTCAGAAAGAAGAAACAGCTTTCTACCGATGTTGTGTTTCTCATCGAAGGCGAAGAGGAGACCGGATCAATTGGATTTCAGGACGCTGTGAATGCCCACAAAGACCTCATTGGGTCCATTGATTGGGTTATGCTTTCTAACTCTTACTGGCTCGACAACGACACCCCATGTTTGAACTACGGATTGCGCGGGGTTGTCAACGCGACGATATCTGTAGAGTCCGAAAAGCCCGATCGGCACTCGGGCGTTGATGGTGGTGTCTCCAAAGAACCCACGATGGACTTGATACAGGTTGTCGGTCAACTTGCATGTCAGAAAACAAACAAAATTCAAATTCCCCGGTTCTACGATAACTTGGTTCCAATCGACGAGGCAGAATTGGCTCGGCTAGAAAAAATCAAGAAGTATGCCAGGGCGAGCAACATCGCAGAAGCGGACTTGGATTCGCTTTTGGCGAAATGGAGGAACCCCTCCTTGACTGTACACCGAATTGATGTCTCGGGGCCGAAGAACAACACTGTGATTCCGCAACGCGCAAGAGCGTCCATTTCGATGAGAGTTGTTCCTGGACAGGACCTTGTGATGATCAAGAACGAGCTTGTAGCTTTTGTGAGGGATAAATTCGATCAGCTTCAAACGGAGAACGCAATTCTGATCGAGTTTTTTCACGAGGCAGAGCCCTGGCTCGGAGATCCGGATAACTTGGTGTATCAGATATTGTACGCCAAAATGAAGAAGAATTGGGGCCCTTCGGTTTCTGACCCCTTGTTCATCCGTGAGGGAGGCTCGATTCCATCTATCAGGTTTTTGGAAAAGGCGTTTGACGCCCCTGCTGCGCAAATCCCTTGCGGCCAGGCGAGTGACAACGCTCATTTGAAAGACGAAAAGCTTCGTGTGGTAAATTTGTTCAAGTTGAGGGACATTTTGAAGGACACTTTCAGAGAATTAGGTCTTCCCCGGCTGATATAGTATGATTGGGTATGGAGACAGAGTTTGTCTCATTCTTGGAAGATGCCCATCCTACTGATTGTACTCTATGAAAATCAAATGAAACGGGTATTATGTAATGTAAATGATGAGATTAGTGTCTATTGTTTTCACATGGAAAACGGGTGAATGCATAAAAGGCGCTAAACCTTGTCGGCAACATCCTGCGAGTTGTCCGCGCTGTAGTCGCTTTTGTCTCCTTTCTCTTCCTCCGCAACCGGAGCTGCAGTCTTGGCCTGAGCTTCAGCGGCAGCTCTCATCTCAGCCATCTTTCTGAACATGGCGACGTATCCATACTTGGACTTCAGTCTCAATTTCACACCCCACTTGTGGAATGCAAATGGAATTGGAACCATGGCCACAGAAATGAAGGCAAAAAGAGAGGTTGCCCAGTCAATGTGCAACTTTTCATACATTTGCACAGTAAACAAGGGGAAAGCGCCTGCAATAAGGTAACGGAGCAAATTGTTGGCAGCCAAGGCAGAGGCAACATATGCAGGCGGGAAAGACATCGAGTAGTAAAGAATGATACCAAAGAAGACCCAAAGCAACCCGAAACCAAATGGAACTGCAGACAACGTGGGGACGATCCAGTGGATGGATTTTCTGGAGGTCCATGCGAGCCAGAACAAAGCGATCGGCAAAAGAAAAGCACCAATCTCAACGATGAGCAATCTCGTCTCCGGGGCATCCCAGATGAGCTTACCCTCGTCGTCACGCTTACCTCTGGTTCCGTCTGGATTTTTGGGAAAGTAGAGGAGCTTGTCCAACACAATATACATGAGAACTGCACCACAAAGTCCGACACCAACAGCAATGAAGGGCAAGCCGGAGACACCAGTGTCCATCAAGTAAACGCCTCTAAAAATGATAGGGAAGGCCTCGAAGAAACCGAACAAAACAGCGAAAACAAAAGCCGTGTAAATCGATGACAAGCCAACAATAGGCTCCACGAAGAGCATTTCAATTGGTCTGACAGCGTGAATCTGAACCATTTGCTTGAAGCTGGGCTTTTCGATAATCAACTTGATACCTCTGGCCTTGGCTCTCTTCTTCAAAATGGCAGGCTTGAAAGTCTCGGGGCACCACAAGACAGCAGGCAACATGGCGCCGTAGAACATCATCGACACCCACATGGTCCACCTCCAACCTTTGTTTTCTGCAACGAAACCACCAATAATGGGGCCGATAACAGGGCCCAAGAATGGGCTTAGGCAGAACAAGGCCATGGCGGTGGACATTTGCTCGGGTGAGTTGGCCCAAATATCTGAGATAGAACCTCCGGCAATAGACAAGGGTGGAGAGGCGATAAAGCCACAGAAAAACCTCAAAATGAGCACGGTTCTGGCGTTTTGCGCCAAGCCAACACCCATGGTGAAAAGGATGGCTGCGGGGAAGGTGGTGATGTAGATGAGACGACGGCCAATCAACTCCGAGAGAGGGGCACCGATAACTGGTCCGCATGCCAAGCCTAGCAAGTAGAACGAAAGACCGGAAAGAGCGAGAGTTTGCGACATGTTGAACTTGACCATGAGCTCGGGTACACCTTCCACGTAGAGGGACGAGCCTAAAGAAATACAGAGACACATGTTCGCGATAGTGAAAGTGATGGCCCACTTCTTCCAACTTGGCCAATTATGCGGATTGGCCTTATCGCCTGGCCCGTCGTAGTCCAAGTCGGAGAGTTTGACAGGTTCGCCTCTGGTGATGGACCTGACCACAGATGCGCCAATAGACGTTTCCGTGCGAGTTGATGCAATTCGGTTTAACTCATTCTCGGTCATATTGGGTGCGATGATATCCTCATTGCTCTGTACGGGCCTCACAGCGGCTTCATTTTCGTCGGTCCCAGTATACGTGTGTGGTGGCTCGTCGACATCAACTGGACTTTCTTGCTTTCTATTCACGAATTCTGCATTTGGCTCAACGTCCTGGATCGTGCTGGCGCTCTCAGCATCGTGCTCAGTATTTTGATCGTGGCTATAGTTGTACGACTGATTGGGTTGTTCGTCATAATCCTCGGGGTCGAATTCCGAAGCGGTTTCGTAAGCGGAGGAGGACGAGGCACCGAACGAGGAGGTCGAGTCCAATCGGCTGATTCTGGTTTGCGAAGACGCAGCTCTCAAGGCTTCTTCTTCAGAGTGTGAAGTGCCCAAAATTCCCATCGTGATGTGTTTTTTTATGGAAACAAGTGAGTGGGCTGAATCGAAATTGTAGACTCCCGGGTGGAAAATTTCTAGCAAGTTGCAGCAAACAGGGGAATTGTTATCGTTTCTCGATAATTAGTTGTTGAGCTAGCGAATATGATATGTCTAGACAGTTATCAAAGCTATTGCCCCGTGATGATTTCAATGGATTCGGGTTATGTCTGTATTCAACAAAACTTCGTCAAAAGTTGAATTTTTTGGGCCGCGGCTTGTACAGACCCTTTATACAAGGGATTGGTGATCGGATAATATTGATGCTCTTCGCAATCCTGACAGGTGCGCGCCGGAGATAAAGTCCCTCTGTCCCTCGGAATTAAGAGAGACGAAACTTGAGCCACCTACTGAATATTTCAAACCTTCGAATAATAATTTGGGAAGACGAAACATCTTACGAGATGAGCTCAAAAGCAGAGAAAAGTATTCACTGGAACTTATGAAACAGATTAGTCAAGAAGCGAGAAGGGCCAGGAATGTGCGTCCGGAGTTATAGACATGCAATCGTTGATTTAGAGGTGTATAATTGCCGAGCCGCGACCCTAGAAGAAGGAAACTCCAGATGTCTATGCATGATGTCAGGAACGCCTAAAAAGAAATCATGAGGGGCACACCTACCCTGAAAGGCCGTCAGCGAAAAAAAAAAAACCTATACCTTCGGTTTTGATTATTTGAGTTTATTTTTTAATTTTACAGACAGGCACGTCACCGACAGTGCATCAAAACTACTTTCGCAAATATCACCATTCTCGGAATGTGGGTTTGTTGTGATGTGCGGCTGAATACGGCAAGTCTGTACATCTCACGACCGCAAAAGTGCATGTTGATTCGTTAAGAGCGGTACTCTCGAAAGTTTCGAAACAGTTCGAACAACATCTTGTATAGCGTCAAAAAAGAGAATCAGCATTATTTATTTTCTCTTTGGTCATGCAAATTGTGATTCAGGTCCTGCAACTTTATCGAACGCCGACATTCTACCGCCGAGAGCCACAGTTGGTGCCCGGATTTAACGCGGTCGGACCATGGTGGCCAGGTCGGCGGCACCTAAACGCGCCGCGCATGAGCCGATGTCCAACCATAATACGTCTTAGCTCGTATGTAGCCAAAGGCAAAATTGCAGGCAAAAATCACAACAGTTGCTGCTGCGCCCACAGCTAGGACTTTAAAGCTCAACGGTTCGATTAGAGAGTTCAAAATCACGCCTATGGTGTGAGCACTGATCAGCGAGCGGTTCCCCACTTGGTAAGGGTCCTGATTCATGCACTTCTCCCAGTAAGCGCACATCTTTTCGAGAGCAGGCACGATTGTTTCTGGCGAGCAGTGATTTTCATTGTAAGACCGTTCACACAGAGCTATTTCGACCAAAAGGTTGTTCGCCTCCTGCTTGAGTTTATGTGCAACATCTTGTCGGATAGCCTGGACCATGGCGATGACAATATGCAAGAAGTAGCCAGAAAGCACCACGTTTATAAGTAGTTGAAGGTACGAAGAGAGCACGTACGGAGTCCTTTCCGCCGGCATTGCCCGTGAGTCCCATGGCGAAGGAAGCACTTCCGAGGAAGCCCCCGTGGATGTGAGGTGCATCTGATGTGCTCTTTGGCTATTTTGGACAAAATTATCTTGATCTCGCTTGATCATGCCCATGCCCGCCTTGGACTGGTCGTAGCTTGAGTGGCTCATTACATTCTGGTCCGGTGGCTGCTGATAGTTTGAAAGCCTGTTCTCTTTTTTGAGCGTTGCTAGATCGGTTGTCGGTGGGTAGTAGTGATGGTGGTGGATCTGTACGGGATCAAGATTTCTTTGTAGTGAGCGAAACATGCCCATTGTGTTTTCATAGACAGGATCTTCCAGCTCGGTTACCGACACGAAAGGCGCTGCCCTGTGAGGTAGACCATGACCCTGACCCATTGGCCCGAAGCCACCAAAGGTTCTCTGAGTGATTACGCTGGAATCCTTGGCTTTGTCAACTCCGGTCAGTAGACTTGTATCAAACTCATAATCGTAGTCCGGCGAAGAATGCAAGATGTTCGGCAGAGACAGCGTATGCGTGTCGTCAACGTCACGAGTCGCGGTCGGAGGCGGCATTAGAAGTTTCATCGGCTTCATGGCATATTTCGCTCCCAAGACTGTGGGGCTCAAGTTGTGAAGGAACAGGCTATCATTATGTTCACCCTCGTCATCTTCTTCATGCACCGGTCCCCTCTGCCCGCGTATCACATCATCTGTCAGTCCCTTTGGATTCAATGTAGCCCCGGTAGAGAGATCAAGTGACTCCATACTATCACTATCGATTTCCATTTGATCATCTTCATAGCATAGCGTTTGAGGCGCCTCGCTTAGCCCACCGAGCGAGAGGGATCCAAGTTCGGCATCAAGCTCTTCGAAAAGACTCATCTAGTCCTTTAAGGATTCTATAGTTGTGAATTGACTTTGACGTGTGGTGGATTTGAAACCGTGTAGATTGACTGCTGGCTGGCGCTATCTCCACTCGTGTATCCCCTTGAGATTCAAAAGAGGCGATGAAGTAGTCAAGGAGTGAATATGAATCTTGGCTTCTTCAATAAGTGCGTAAGAACTTTAGCAGAATAGCTGTGTTGCCCAAAACTAGTGCGCGTATATGACGAATACAAGAGTGGATTAGTTGATCTGACACTGATGTTGATTGCTAGTTAGCTATGGCGCGCATAAATACTTATCTATTCGAGTATTTCGCTAGCTTATCCTTTTTTGATCAACTTATGAATTATATTATATTATATGGGCGGGGACTTAAAAGTAGTCGGGTCGGATTGTAGGTGAGATCTACACAGGCAGATAGATGATGGGCCCCACCAGTGTTCTATGGTGGTGAGGCCCGATGCGCATCGCGGAGATGTGAAATTTCGCCGTGATAAAGATCCCAAGTACATCAAGACAAATACGGGATTCCTTTTCAAACCGATACATCTCTTTTTTTCATCAAATATGGGTTCTAAAAGAAAAAGAAGCGAGAAGAAAAAAGACTTCCAGAAGACAAAGCTCAAAGTCGGCAAGACTCTCGCCAAGCCAGATAACTATACAGATACATCGTTCACGGCCAAGTCCATATCGCTCCCGAACCAAACAATCGCCAAGAAGGGTGTGGCAAATGACGAAGATAGAAATACCACAGGTGATGTTGATCTCACACATCAGCTTTCGCTCGTGAAACACCATCTGGCATCGACCAGAAAAGAAGTGGTGAACTTCATTGAGGCGCACTTGCCTTCAAACACTTCTACGTACAAACAGATCCTCACATTGACCATTTCTCTCGTCACGGACCAGTCTGCATCTGTTCGTGGTGCGTTTGTGTCGCTTCTATCGGCCTGCGCAGACAAACAACCTGGCTTTCTTGAATTGCACATGCGCACAATTGTGCTATTTGTTCACTCTGCAATGACCCATATCAAAAGCGAGATTCGCGGATCGTCCACGAAAGTTTTGGATGTCCTTGTTCAAAAGGCTCCTCTTCCATTGGCCAAGGGCCACTTCGTGAAAACCCTTCGCAGCTTTTTCCCGCTTTTATCATGGACACTTTCTGGAGACAAGAAGGCCTTATCACTTGCGGTGAACACGTCCGACTCACTTGGTGGTGTCAGCAGTAAAGTGCGTACACACCATCTCGTTGTGCTTGAGCGTTTGCTTGAAACTGCGCTCTTCGAAGCGGGGAACGACACAGGCTCATTTGCTATAGATTGGTCAAAATGCTCTGCCGTACACCCACAGAGCCCGAGGTTTCTTTTGCCGTCAAATCCTCAGGCCTACTCACAGCTAAAGCTATTCATTGACGAACTTCCCACGAATATCGGCCAGGGCTCGGATACTGCTGAGGGGTCCTTTGCTCTCTCGGACATAGACAACGTGTCTACTGAGGACCAGGAAACAAGAAGAAAGATTACTTACGACGTGTTTTTGCTACCTTTACGCAAGAATCTTGCAAACGCCGTGAGGGAAGGGGGCGAATTTGGAAAACAGGCCAACAAGTGTCTTGGTGTATTGGACCGGTTTGCAAAGGCTTACGAGGCATCGCTAGACAAGTAATTCACACATTTGTATATTGGACATGATATCTGACAGCGATTTATAGAGTGAATCGTAACAAAAAAGTATAAGCTAATTAAAACAGACAATCTGGAGTAGACAAAAGTATCATTTTAGCATCTAAGTCATTTTATTGTACGAGCCTTAGTTTGCATACCTCACTCGATCTCATGTGCGAGGGCCATGAAACGGAAAAAAATATATAAACATCACTGGTTTCTTACGACACTCTTCGGAACCTTCAAGATACATGATGTTTCGTTCATTTCTTCTAAACCCCATCCAAAGGCTCTCGCCAAAATACGCATTGGCCCTCAGATCCCAGCCCTATAGACGTATCCATTGGTCGCCCGTGCTTCTCAAGAAGAGATCAAAAGACCCAGTGCCTGAAGAAGTGTCAAAGGATGGTGCAGCACCGGCTGACGTGAATTTTGAGGAGCTTTCTCAAAGATTCCAAACTGTGCTTGACAAGTTCTCAAAACATGCGAATGAGTCCAAATTGGGGAAGACGAATCCTCAGATTTTCGACAACTTGCAGGTTGAAACTCATGACGGAGAGCTTCCGTACACGTCTGTGGCCATCACCGCCGTGAAGGGACGCAATTTCATCATGACTGTCTTTGATCCTGCCAACGTGAAACATGTTGTTAACGCGGTATTGGCATCCAACTTGAATATGAATCCCGTGGCTGACCCTGCCAACAAGCAAATGTTGAAAGTTCCTTTACCCCCAGTCACCACTGAGTCGAAGAAAGAGAGTATCAAACAATTGAAGGCTGTTTACGAGAAACTCAAAAATGGTGCGGGTGGATCCGGCAAAAACGCCAGCACTCTTTCTGCCATTAGAGCCGATGTCAAAAGCAAGATCTCCACCAAGAAGAAGATGTCCGATCAGGAACAAACTCTCTGGCGGAAAGTGGAGAGTGTGCATAAAGACTACGTGAAAAAGCTAGAGGACAGCTTCAAAGCAGCCGAGGCGGCCATATTGAAGTAATGAGCTAGAAAATGACGCCCTCTCTCACAAAAAGTCTCTTCTTGTAGCGATCACACCACCTGATGATGCGGAGACTTTCGCTGATGATTGTGCGAGACGATGTCGTACCTTCGCATAAGCAGTAGAATTCATATGCATCATCCATCAAGGAAAATCCAGTCAAGAACTTGCCATTCAGTTGCAAGCGCGTGTAGGTGAGTTTCTTTGTCTTGACATTCTTCGTGCCTTCTTCTTTACCTCTTGCAATGATGAGGTTGGAATAAAGTGATAGGATTTGTAAGGAATCCCCAATTCTAGTCGTATCATGATGAGTTGCATCGTCCTCACAGTCCTCTATGAATACCTGATCAAACTCCTTACGTTTGTAAATGAAGTGTTTGATGCATGTGACACGTAAGCTTGCTGAAATAGGCTTTTTTCCTTCTTTCAGAGACAAGTCAGATTCAAGTCCCTTGTTGAGCAGCTTGTTGTGCTGGACCTTTGCCACCACGTGATTCGCTGCTTCTTTCATGTTGTAAAATGAATTCTTGCTGCCACTGATAAGAATAATAGTGATTGGCTTTTCACAGTATCCTAGCGAGAATTCTTTGACGTAGCAGTACACGAAGCCAGAGCTATTGAAGTTTGCCATGCAGAGCGGAATCCACAAGTCGGTGCCCTTATCCTTGGGCACGGTCGAGCAGTTCAATTGAATTGCGGAGAGTAACGTTGATATGTCTTGGCTTTGTAGCTTATGGTTTCGTGGACGCATGTGAGCAAGAACTTGATCATCAATCGTGAGAAAACCAAATAGTAGATCAGCTGTCAATTGATCACTTTCTTCGGTTCCCGTGAGTCTATTTGATATCGAAGACACGAAGTCAGGGTTGCCGTTCGATCTTCGCAATTTTTTGGTCGATAGGAGAACCTCGTTTAGCTTTGTTCGACAGGTATTACTGATTCTGAGGCAGCGCATCGAGTTTCCTAAAATGGCCCCAAGGTAGTAGGATGTGTCGATGAACACGGCGTCTTCGTCATGCAGAAATCCATAAGTGAGTTTCATGGCCAAAGTGTCAAGGGCGTGGAAGTCTTGCACGCTCAACATCCTTCGGAGGTCGTAATTCATGCCGGATCTGAAGTTTTTCGTAATCACAGCTTTAGAAAGAACAGCGAGAAGATAGTTGTGAAGGCATTCCAATTGGTTCTCCATGATAGATACACCTCCTGGATGGACCGAGGTGATTTCGTGTGGAATTTTTGAGATCGCCACCAAAATCAAGGGGTATTTATTCTTCACAACTATTCTCAGCAATTCCAGCGATATAGAGTATACATCCTTTTTCATACCCTCCTGAAAACTGGCTATGATCGTGGTGATGAGCCCCATATATCCCATAAGCACATCGTCATTGCCGTTTAAAGAATATATTGGTTTCCCGGCGACAGACAAGATGAAGAACTGCTTGAGCTTTTTCTTGAAATCGAGTTCCAGTTTGTCCACGAGCACTCTCAGGCGCAAAAAGCCGTCGTCAAGCGCTGTGTTGTCTTCCGTGAGCGGATTGTAGCCGGTGAGGGGCCTTTCGCTCTTTCTCCCGCTACTCGGAGCCAACATCAACTCGCTGAGCAACTCTGGTAGCTGTAACTCGGCGTGATCAGAGCATGCCTCGCCGTCCGAGCTCTCTATGCTTTCGAGATGTGGGCTGAAGCTATCCAAAAAAGAGGGTGCCCGCAGGGAGACAGGCGCAAGCTCGTTTCGCCGATGAGTGGCTTCGGAGGCCAACTCTGCGTGAGTAGCGCTTTCCAAAGTCACTGCGGTAGTAGCACCGGCCGCATGTGAGCTCGTATCTGGGAGAATCCCGCTATGAGAAATGAATGATCGGGCGGTTCGTAATGAGGGTGCCTTTGGGGAGGGAGTTCCATCCGATATGGTCATGAATGTGACGATGGTTGCAGGCTTGGGTTCAGATTTGTTCCCTGACTAATGTATGCTTATCAGCAAGATGTGAATGAAAATGAAACTTTGATTGTGAAGTATGATGCGTACTACTGTATATTATAATCACGTCCTCGAGAATTGGTTCATTGACAAATACCAACACAGGCGGATGAAAAAATCAGAGGTAGTTTTGGATTATAATGTTTCACAGAAGTTGGAGTTTTAGTTCAGGCCTTCTAGAATCTCAAAGCGTGGGGGAGGTATTTGGGGCGCGCCTGGATCAAGTTAAAGACTATAGTAAAGCTAAGGCGAGAATCCTGTCAATTGCAAAAATAGCGAAGGGGCCTTGTCAAGTCTTACTAGTGCCGCGGGAAAAAAAATAAGTTTGCACCAATAAAATTTATGTGTTGTAGTGTATTAGGTATAAAGGACGTCGTAAGACAAGCCTCTGGAGAGGCTACGAATATATGATCTGCTATTCAGTCTGACAGTCAAGCACAATCGGGTCCATGGACACGCATCCTTCTGCATTCCGCAGAGAGTGTTGATCTAAATACAGAGCTTAGCGGCGAAGAAACACGTACCAGATCAAAAACACCACGAACAAGCCTGCGCCCACTATGGGCACGTACTGCCTGATCATGGCCTCAAAGTTGATGCGCTGGGCCTTTTTCCGGTACTTGATCGAGTCGTTGCGCAAATTTGATGACAAATCGCTCATTTTATCCAAGGAGTCACCGCGGTACAATAGGTCCTCGATGTTTTTTGTCATGACTTTCTTGACGTCGGCCAAGTCATTGTTTAGACGATCGAGGTTCAGTTGTGCACGCTGGTCCTGGTAGATTTTTTTCGTTTTGCTGATGAAGTTGTCGAACGAGCTGAACCCAAACGGCCTCGCCGTGTTGCTGAGCGCCTCACGCCCGTGGATGTGGCCAAACTCATTGCTGATCTCTTTCAAGTACAGGAAAGCCAAGTTTCTAGGGTAAGACTTCTCACAGATCGTGAGATAGATGATGTTGTTGGTGATGAGGTAGTGGATGTTATAGCGGCCGGACTCGATTGTCGCCTGCGGCTCGGAGTTCGGCGTCACCCTACTGATGATGATCTTGCATTTCTTCTTTTGCTCATTGAGTTCTGGGTCGACAGAATCGTCCACGGATCCGCAAAGTGGGAGCGCTGTGCGTTAGTATAAATTTGGGAGATGCCTGTTTGATATATACCAGCCGAAAGTTGGTGCTTGACAACTCCATCCTCAGAGAATCACCAATCTGATGGACAGGCACAGATCACCGTGTCGACTCCAAGTGCAGTCTCACGGAAACCACGGCGCTTCTTACGTACCGTCGTATCGATATATCAACGTAGACTTCACCATTGTAAATATAAACGTGGAACAATGTGGATATAGATAAGTGTTGAAGGCGTTTGTTGTATTACAGGGTAGTTGTATGGCGGTTGCTGAGGTGTCCCATTGACGCGGCATGGGCGAGCGGCGCATCCATCGGTCTGGGGAAAATTGTTAGGGAACTTAGGGCCACAGTGCGAATTGAATGTTCCTGTTGGCCCCGGAGCTTAGATAAGCCACCAGAATGAAATGCATTAGTCACAGCGAATATCCTTCATTACGTTGGATTTCTTGTGAGCTTGATTTTTAACTGGATATACCGTGCAATATAATGTGCATGCTCGATCTAATAAAAAAATTAATGATGCAGACCATGTCTTTACTCGGGCGTTCACCGCCTCATATAGCCTCCCCTAGCAGACAGACAGACCGGTCTGGCATGTTCGCACTAAATGCTTCTCTCAGGCAAAACTTGAGTCAGGCCGCACACAGCATCACATTCGTTACACCACTTTGAAAAAGCTTAGCGGACTAAAATAAAGCGCAAACAGAAAAAATAACAATAGAAAAGTGCTCAAATTCACCTCTTTGCTTCATCAAACCTCAAGCTGAAAAGAAAAATGGATCTTTCGAATTTGTCTAGCACACTCCCACCTACAAAACTGCTCGAGCTGGTCTCGCTCATGAACCTCAACCATGAGCTCACGGATGAGTTCAAAACCGCCGCCAAATCCGTGGCCGCACTTTACAACTCAAGCTCGCCCAAGGCCGAGGACCAAAAGGGGGTCAAGGTCGAGTTTGCGTCGGCGGCTAAAGCCGTGGCTTCGCTCTACCGCTTGGGCACAAACCTGAACGTGCTTCTGATGCATAAGGGGTACCTAGAGTGCCTTGACGACCTCCTCAGCGTGATCGCCAACGGCGAGGACATCGAGAACTGGGCGCTTACAAAGCGTGCAGAACTCACAAATCATTACAACCACAAAGAAGCGGGGAAAGACGACGTTAATTCTGAGCGGGACTATTCGCCCGTACCCAAGTCGGCGGACTCAGACCTGACCGAGCTCGTACTCCCCAGCGAATACGAATTTGCATTTCCAGATGAAATGGCTGCCCACACAGCGTTCCGCCCCAGTTTCGCACCCCTTTCTATCTCGTATAAGCGCAACAAGAATCACATTGACGTAAAACACCGGAAGCCGCAGAATTTGGCAGTGAGCGACTCAAATCCGGCGCTGTCGGAGGCGGAATACGATACGTCGGACTCAAATAGCGATCTCGAAGTGAAAAAGAAGCGCCGCGCGTTGAAGCCGCAACAGGATTCTAAGAGGAGAAAGCGAGACGCCGTAAAACGGGACCAGTCTTCGCAGGTTGAATAGACTTCACTCATCTTTACAAGGTTCGAAGTGCGGGTCATTTCTTTAGCCTTGAGCAAATTTCGCTTCGCCCTTTTCATCTACAGTTTACAGCATCTTGGGTTCTGGCCAAACACGGTGGCCACGGTTATTCAGATTTTTCATCAATGCATTCAGGTTTCTTCAGTAGTCTAGTAGCCAAACAACCCGTCGTCGTTGTCAGCGAAGTCGTCCTCGTAGTCGTCAAAACTGCTGTCGGAGCCGTCATCTTCGGAGCTTGAGCTCTCGATGGCAGACTCCACTAGTCCCTCTAATGTCAAGCAGAGCAACGTGTCCCCCTTTGACTGGGTGCCTTTGAGCACGTCATGTGTCGACTCGACGTAGCAATTTGTCAACCGCGACTTACTGTGGATGACGGCGTCGTGGCCAACGATCGTATTCTCCAACTGCACGTCGTCCTCAATCACGGTATTATCAAGTATAATCGAGCCCGTGAGCTTGACCCGCTTGCCAATCGTACAATTTGCACCCACGACCGAGCGCTTCACGTTTGTCTTTTCCCCCAATTGTGTGCCCTCGCCAACCATGGAGTCCACGCCGACATTAGCGGCTGTTTTCTCCTTTGGCGCAGCCAGTCTTCCAGCGCTGTCTCTGGCCTGCGATTTGAGGAAATGACGGTTAGCTTCCATGTACACGGGTAAAGTGTTTGCGCGGAAGAAATCAGCCTGTTCAGGCACAACCAAAAAGCCAATGCTCAGGTTCCAGTTGGCGCTCTGCCACTCTCTTCTGGCCAAGTCACGAACGATCTTGATGAGTGGCCGCGAAGCAAAGTACAGGTCGGTGAATTTGTTTGCATTCTGCGTTAAGCGTTCGGCAATGAGCTGAGAGTTGCCAAAGAAAATAGAACTGTTCAAAAGTTTGGTACTCACGGTGGTCTTGGGGTGTTTCCACAACAACTGTGTTCTCACCTTGAACCCCTTGTGGAAGTCCACATCCTCGGCGGAATAGTAGTCCAAGAGTTGGGAGCTGCCGCAGGGCAAATCCGTGTAAACCGTGTAGTTTTTCGGGAAAATCTTGTGTTTCTTGTCCTCGATATCAAGTTGATTCCGGTAATACACAACCACGCCCAAGTCTGAGTCGCGGCGGCACCGGTACGCCTCGATCAACACGTGTGGCGGCAAGTTAGTGATGAAATCGCAGGGCAACAACACAAAGTGCTCGAGTGGCTGCAAAATCTCGTTTTTCGTCAAGAACTGTAGCACCTGTCCGCTCGATGAACCGCTGTACTCGATGACCTCAATTGAGTGAATGAACTTGAGCACGTCGCCATCCATCTCCAGCACATCACTGGCCAGAGCCACACTTGCGGTTTTCTGTGCCTTGTACTGCTCCAACGCGTCCTTGATGGAGTCGGCGGACTCTTCATCGCAGAGAATTGTGACCTTTGGGAAAAACGCCTTTTCGCACCAGTCTAAGACGTATTCATACATTGGTCGCTGGGCCAAGGGCAAGAGCGCCTTGGGAAGACCCGTAGCGCGCTGGCTAGAAAACGGCGTCAATTGCTTGCCGGGTCCACATAAAATCACGGCGTGGAACTCCATCTTGTGGTATAGAGATTAGTGGCTTTAGATGCAATGGCCTGTACAAGGGCCACTTTTCACACGAATCTCGGTCACGTGATAATGTTGCCGTGAGTGGCCACACTACAGCACAAACATTCTCTTTTAGGGCCATTCATGAAGATCGCAGACTGTCTGCGTCAACAAAATCTGTTCCTTGAATTAGCAATCACAGTACCGCCGCTTGAATGATTGTCGGGCAGGGAAGGACACACTAGCAAGAGTTCCTC
>ERZ794936.322-NODE-322-length-25690-cov-33.331578_pt1 | contig 25690 bp, 13 predicted proteins | sample MGYA00511083_ERZ794936 | MGnify/ENA primary metagenome ERZ794936 (study PRJEB30137, sample SAMN04331409) | food metagenome | isolation source: Y2 must sample point D1 replicate A | place: Australia: South Australia | collected 2014 ... | reverse complement strand
TTTTTTTTTTTTTTTTTTTTTTTTTTTTTTTTTTTTTTTTTTTTTTTTTTTTTTGTTTTTTTTTTTATTTTTTCAGTTTGTTTCTTTAGCTCTGCAGCCCGTAAGAGTTTTCCCGCTTAACAATCAAAGCTCAAAAGTTGCTTTCTGGTGAACTTCCACCTGTAGGCAAGCAATCTTTGGGAAATTAACTGGTCGAATTTGACAGTGATTGCTTGGGCAGCTGAGCTATAAAAAAATCGGTCGAACCAGATAATTTTGGCAATTTGCATCCACCCAAAGTGGCTTCTGTTGCCTCACTAGATTTTTTTCAAAAAGCGCTTTTCTGTTTTGAACAAGCAGCATATCAACCATCTATCAACTTTCCAAAGTCTTTCAATAGTCCAGCACAACAACAAAGATTATTTAGCTAGTTTTTTCTCATTTTTTTTTTCACTTTTCAGACGCAGACGAGAAAAATTATCAAAATCTCAACATGGCTAACGCTCCAACATCTTTCTCATACATGAGCGGTTTATTAACGGATACAGTCCTGCAGCTAGATCAGTTGAAAGTCACCGAGCTAAAAGTGGTGGCAAAGAGCTGTTCTTTACCCGTTGGTGGAAGAAAGGCCGATATACGAGACAGAATTGTCACTTTTCTAAACAACTCGCTGACATGTGTACCCATGGACCAGCACCGCATTCACGTGGTGAAATTTCTAACTAGACGAGCTAGGTTGGGAGATACCGTTACACCGTCTTACGATGTGATACATCAAGCACTAGTGAACGGGCAAAATTTAGACTCGCTAATACCGAACACAGAGAACCAAACGCAGACCTCTAGTGCTAGCACGACAACGGGAAACGCAAAAAAGTCTCTGCATACGCAACAAGCGCATCAGCCCAAGGCCACACATCCTGCAACGCTACAAAATGGACTAAACATCATTTTCAAAAAAGCGCCTTTTTACAAACCAAAAAGATTGATAAAAAGCTCTATTTTAAATGCTCGTAAAAATCCCCATGGAAGGGGAACTGTACAAGCAAAGTTTTTTCTTAGCCAAGAAGAAGTGTCTTTGCTGATACAGTCTGAAAAATTTCAGTTGTTCATGTACAGTGCAGAAAACTCCAACACAAACAAAAGTGACGCAGATATCAAGTTCCCGCATCCTTTAGAAATTAAAATGAACAACAATGTGGTAAAAGATAACATTAGAGGTTTCAAAAGCAAACCAGGTACAGCAAAACCCGCCAATGTGACCCCCTTTACGTTCATATCAACAGCTAGGCAAAACGTTTTATCGGTGATTTACGCATGCACCTCTGTTGACTTTGTCATGTGTTTGTACATTGTTGAAATAATAACTCCATTAAATATTGTCCAGCACCAAATTGCAAATCAACCAAAGATAAGCAAAGCATCGACTTTGAAATTGCTCAAAGAAATGCTTCAGGAGGAAGAAGACGACGATATGGTTACAACAAGCATGATTCTTTCTCTGCAGTGTCCTATTTCGTATAGTCGAATGAAATATCCGTCCAGATCGATATTTTGCAAACACTTGCAATGCTTTGATGCTCAGTGGTTTCTCGAGTCGCAAAATCAAGTCCCCACTTGGGCTTGTCCTGTTTGTCAACGAAACATCGATTTACAAGATTTAGCTCTTTGTGAGTTTATTGAAGGCATCATTGGGTCCACAAGCGAAGAAAACGAACAAGTAGAAATTAATGTGGACGGATCATGGAAAGTGCTCCATGAAGAGGATGTGAATCTGAGTGATGGTGAGGAGCAAAAACCAGTTTTAGCTAGTTTATCAGACAATGCATCTGATGCAGAAAAGGTCAAGAGTGAATCAGTTTCTTTTAGCAGTCGACCAAGTGAACCTGTTATCATATCACTTGACAGTAGCGATGAAGAGCCGGAACACGAAGCAATACAACAAAATGGCGGCTTAGAAAGAGTTGAGCCATATCCCCTATTGGAGTCTCCAACCGCAGCCGCAGCCGCACCATTAAGTCGAAACACTTTATTAAATAACAACATCAATGTATCTCCAGCTGTGAACGATAACCACCCTTACAATGCAACGATTGCTGAAGCAATATCTCCGGAACAAAGAACCGTTGATGTGACTACCCACAGCACTCACAAAAACAATAATCACGATACGCTGTTCGGATACGGACAATCTCTCGACGGCTCTCGTGCTAGTGTCAACGGAGAACCTGATGTCAATGGGAATGATACCTCTCCTTCACCATCAAGAACATTGGTTCCGAATGGTGATAATGGTGCCAATCACCCAGAGTCCAACAATTTGAATGTCTCTATACCAACTCCGTTTAGATTTCCAATGTTTGCAAATGGTGTGGAGTCTTCATTAAACTATGAAAATTCAGACGTTCCGTTACCTGAAGAAGGAGCAAATTTAAACGAAGAGAATTCAAACCTTTCCACTACGCATGCTGGCACCGGGACCAAGATTAATGACCAACCCACTGGTGCAGACACAGACAAAAACAAACACCAAAACAAAGAAGAATCGTCTTACGATCGCAACCGCTACACTAATGGGTCGCGTCAAAGACGGAGAGCTCCGCCTTCTATTTTTATCCCAAGAAAACATTTCACGACAATCATTCCGCAAAAAAGGCACGTATCTGACTCCTCAAAAACGTCTCAAAATGAGGTCATTGATTTGACATCTGATTAACAATATTTAAAGTAATGCTGACAAGTTTAATTTTTTATTATAGACATTTTTTTTCCAATCGTTCTGATCACATTATATAAATGAAATGGGGTGTTTTTTTTTTTTGAAAACCTTGAAGAGTATGCTTGAGCAATTTTAGTGAATGCCTGGGATACCAACGCCTACAGTTTCTTTAAAGTCCAAGTACTCTTTGCCAAAAAACTTTATCAAGAGCTGCTCTTCATGCTGAATTCTTTTTTTGAAGAAGGACCACAAAACGACGGTAAACACAATGAATGATATTGGATTCAAACAAATGAGCTGCGTTCCAACGGCCCACCAAAAGAAGCCAAAATAACTGGGGTGCCTGCTGTATTGGTAGATTCCTTTGGTTACTAGTTGGTGGTCGTCTTGCTTTTCTTGCATAATTCTGTGACTGAATGAGCGCCCACAAGTTATCATTGCTGTTGATCTCGCAACTTGTCCCACTACAAGCAGACACACTCCCAATCCAAAAATTAGTTTTGTGTGAAAAGTAGATAGCGATTTGAACGAAAAAAATTGCATTTCGATAAGGCATTCGCATATAGCCAACAGTTGAGCTGCAGAATACCCTGATCCATTTCTTAGCAAAAAAGAATTGCTATCTACTTTGAGCGGATTAAACTTTGCAGTAACGTAAAACTCTAAAAAATGGAAGGCAGAAAGTGAGATGAGGTATAGTGGGAAGCCAACAAACTTTGCATTTATCAACCATGGAACACTTATTCCAAGAACTGTTCCCAATATATATGAAGTGATGGATATTTCATCTAATGGATTCTCTTTGATATCAGGATATGGGTAGTCAGTTTTAGATGAGGTCACTGATTCATTGTCATTCATTGTGGTATTGTAACGCGCTTTGTTGCTTGCCTTGTTTCAATGTTATTTTTAATGATTTACACATTTTTTTCATTCATTTTCCAATGTCAATTGAATACTTTCATGGAAACGAAATACAACCATGTAAAGCCTTCAACTTGGATTGTCCTGATATATTATAACATCTGTTTTTTCCAAGATTCCTAAATTTTTCGCGTTTATTTTTTTTCCGATTTTCCACAAGATGTTTCGCTTTGCCTATTCGGAGCATATCAAGACCTTGGTAAACTTGTAAAATGATACTTAGAAGGCAGGAGACACTGATGAGGTATAGTCTTGTTCTAAATTTTTGCCTATATAAATCATTAGTCGTTTGTGAAGCTATATAAAAACCAGAATATAGAAGCCCCACCTTCAAAAAAAAAAATCACCCATCACATCTAGTCTCGCTGTGTAAAATGTAGCAGTTCACGCTGTTGCAAATCTTGCCATGACACTTTTTACATTGTGATAAGTTGGAGCTGTTCCCACAATTAGAGCAAATATTCATCAATCGCAAAACTTTGAAAAACCTTTTGTTGTACACGTTTTTGAAAATTATTTTGAAGTTGAGCCGGTCTAGACCCTCGATATAGGATGAGAGGGATCTTTTTGAGCTCAATATTTTTTTTATCATTGTTGCTTTGCTTTTGTTGGTGTTTTCGGAACGATTGCTGTGTATTTTTGATTTTCTCAACAAACCGGTAGGTGGCATGGTGCATTTATACAACAGCTTGATGTTTTTTGGCATTTCAAACCGCTTGCTAACTCGCTGCTGGCTCAAAGAAACAGATGAGTCCATGAGCTTGTCTTTGTTTATCCCAGTCAAAGAAGAAAGCAACTGTGGAACGTATTTGAAATCACTTGCGTTTTCTGTGTCAAGCTCAAAAAATCTTTTTTCAGATTGCAGCATCTGTCTCTCTGAAGCTTGATTGGTCAACTTTCCTCCTGCATTTCCTCTATTCCCTGCAACGTTGGTCTTGTTGATGCCAGCACCATCCTCGCTTTCCCCAGTCTCGTTTTCGGCTTGAGATCGCTGATATATTTGAGTTTCCATGTCTGCAAGAGAGTAATTTATTTTTTTCTTTCCCAATCTTGAACTTCCTGCTGATTTGTTAAACGCTCTTTTGCTTACTTTGAAGCTATCTGCCGATGAAAAATAAACATTTGGGTTGTAACTTTTGCGATCTATCTCTTCAATTTCTATCATCGTTGGGTCTTTTGTTGCGTGTCCGTGTTGGCTCTTGATGCTTTTCTCTGATGTAAGTGTGATGCATTAGTTGGCATTATAAGAAGACCAACTAATGACAAAGACTTGAAGCGAAAAGCTTGAAAACTTTAAACCAAAAATACTGCACGTGATCATGAACCGATCAAATAATTAAGCTGCCTCAGTTAATTTTCGATTGTAGTGGTGCGATCAGCCTTAAACACGGCAATTTTTCCCTTATATATTTTTGATTGTATATACACCTGCTGCAATCATTCGTCACCAAGTCTTCTTCCTTCCCCTTTGAACCTTGCGGAAGCAGAAGCTGCTGCATTTGACCGAGCTGAGGTAGATGACTGTGCTGGCAAACTGCCCAATCTTCTACCATGTCCCGCTTTTTTGCTTGTATTTACAAGTGGTTTTTCCTTTGTGCTAACTAAACTATTCCATACAAGATTCGACATTTTATTAAACCATTGAGGATATAATGGGGCACCCCCACCATAACCGTAGTTGTTATTGGACCCTTGTTTGAAGTCGGGGTTAGGCATTTGCATTTCCTTAAACTTCCCATTCAGTGTTTTGGATTTCACAATGATATAAGGTTTTTCAGTGCGTCCAAGTAACTTGTAATTGAAAAATCCATAAATAGGCCCAAAAGAGTGCGTGGCAAGGCAGTGGTACACGTAAGCACTGGCCAACCCTAAAATCCCGCTGCTTGCTACAAAATCACCACTTGAAAAAACCAAATTCAATATAATTTCCATCAAACAACTGTATTTTGCAGGCAATGGGATGATTCCATAAAATCTTATTTGTTTGTTATAGTTGACATTACTCCAAGTATAACTCAAAAACATTTGCAAACATGGCTCAAAACACCATGATAAATTCCAAGGAAAGTAAAAAGTGAAAAGCAAAACCATTATCGAGTTGAAAAGCAAATAGTAAATGAATTGCTGTGGTCTCATGAAATGAGCAGTTTCTAGTTCGTTGGAGTGGGAGTATAATGCGTATATTCTCATAAGAACAGGAAGTGGGTTGGAAGTGTTTGTGATCAAAAAAAACGAAGTAACCACACCCCACCATTGAGTAAACACATATGGTTTAATATTCACAAAAATCAAGGAATATATTGGTACCACATTCAGCACGGGCAAAAGGGTTATTCCTATTGTCAATGTCAACAACGTCTTGGTCACGGGCTGCATAGAGCTCATTGTGTCAGTTCTTCCTTCTTTTTTTTTTTTTGGTGTTTTTGATTGTTTCCAAAGACTTTATTTTGAGTAAACAATTTTCCATCTTGTAAATAAATTCAGTCTCAACACAGTGTTATCTTTATTTTATTTTTTTTCCGTTCTCCGCTTCACAAACCCGTTTCGACAAATCTCAGGAACAATGGCCGACCAAAATTTGTTTCTGACGCGAAATGCGACGCGGTTTGGTTGGAACTTTTCTTTTTTAACCAGCTAAAGCAGCGTTTTTGTGCAAGCACGCAGAGATTTAAACAAGATCGCAATACTCATCGCATCGAGAATTTTAAAGTATTTTAAGATTCTCTGGCATTACTACTCAAAGTCTGAATAAAAAAATAGGTTTTAAAAAAAATACCCAGTGTATTAGCAAAAACGAAAAGAAATCACCACTAGCAAAAGTAGCGCAAACAAGCATGGCTGTTCGGAAAAATAGAGACATCTTGACCAAAGGTCAGAAATATCATGAGAAATCCAAGAATTTCAAAAAAAGGCAAGTGGAGGAAGTTGTGTTTGACAAGTCTTCAAGACTGGACTACTTGACAGGGTTCCATAAACGTAAGGTGGAAAGACAACGTAAAGCGCAAGAGTTTAACAAGGAACAAGAAAGATTGGCCAAAATTGAAGCAAGAAAAAGAACAAAACAGGAAAGAGAGGAAGACACTAGAAAACAGTTGGAAGATTTTAAAAAGGGAATGAAGGAAGTTGGTGATTATGTGGGCAGTGACGACGATGAGAAAACAGATGTTTTGCCGGGATCTAAAGATACTGATGATGAAAGCGAAGAGGAATGGGCCGGTTTTGAAGAAAATGATGATGATGATGATGAACGTGCTAGTGCTGAGGAAGAAAACAACGCTAAATCTTACACATATGAAGATCCGCATGAAACGAAATCAATTTTGAAAAGAAAAACGGTTTATGAAGATGATACAAATGTTGAAGTGGAGACATTGGAACCAAATGACAATTTTGAATTCATAGCGAAACTGAACAATGTGAACTTGGAAAAATCAGAAGACATTTTGAATAGTAGCATAAACAGAGCCAGCAAGTATGCCAAATTTATGGGCATGCACCATGAAAACGATGATAAAGCGGAATCTAAAAATAAAAAGAAAGAACCAAAACAGAAAAAGAAGAAATTCAGATATTTAACAAAGGGGGAAAGAAGGGACAATCAACGGAAAGCTGCACAAAACAAAAACAGAAGAAAGTAGTTGCTTTTCGGCATTAAAAATCTTTTAATTACTATAATGTACATTTATAAAGTTAATACTTAGACTTGGAGTTGAACGGCTCAGGTAGGCATGACAAAAAAGCATTTCTTTTTCTTTTAAGCTGGCATCTCTGTCTTGATAAATCCGTGCTCATACTCTAATCTCAAGCCAATCCACAACCATCTTCTCCATATTTCAAAAAAGTGCTGCAAAAAAACGGGCAATACAACTATTGGAAGGTGGTTGCTAAATTGAGACAAAAATGGATTTAGCCACATGAATCTTAATACCAAATCAATAATCACAATGATCAAGTAATAGGATTCAGGGAAAGTATAGTTTTCTCTTAGAATGTTTTGCATATCGCGATAGCCCCATTTGGAAAAGAGTCTTTTTGAGCGTTTAACGTTCATAAAGTTCAAACCCCAGTCCATGGTGCAATCCCACCAAAAAGTGTAAAAACTTTGAAAACAAAGTAAATAAAATTTCAGCCTTTCGTACTGACCATCTCGTTGGCTATTGCAGTAAAAAATGGGAAAGTTCAAACTATATTTGAAACAATTCCAATAATTTTTCTCCCTAATGCATTGTATAAACCTGATCAATGCTGGCAGCAGTCCAACATAACTCACCAATGATGGTTCCAAGTACGGCATGTTGATTTGGCAAAATTGGGTTATAGGTTTTGAATAACTTGTCAATGTGTCACTGAATAAAATAAACAGTAGGCGATTCATGTTGTGAGACTCGATCTGCGCACCTGCAAGGGTTTTTTTTATGACATGTTGCATTGAGAAGCTGCTATTGTCGTAAACAGTTTTGCAGATGTGAACTGTGGTGACCACGGCAAGCGATATTAGGAAAACATTCGAATAGTAATCTTGGTCTTTGCTTTGCATGTTTGGAGCATCGGTTTCCCCATCCACAGAACTTTTTGGAGAAGGAGATATAAATAGCCAAACGACAGTAGCCAAAATGTAGTTTAAAAAACAAGCAACTGCAAAGATTTTTGTCAATCTTTTATTTAAATATGAAAAATGATGAAGTAAAACGTGGTTTGGTTTTGGTTCAGTAGAAGGGGCATGCACCGGAAGTGATCTTTGATGGAGCTGAGTGTGTGCAGTGGCACCATATAGCAAAGTGTTCAAATGTGGTAGTTTTTTAGCCAAGAAGCTGAGTTGCATGTAGAAAAGCCATAGTCCAACTATTATGAGCAATGGTAATCGAAGGTTGACAGGCAGCACGAATTTATCCACCGTGTACTCGCTCAAAGGTAGTCGATATTTCTCGCCCATTGGTCGTATGATTTGTAGTCTTTTTGGGATCACCCAGATGAGAGCTAAAGATGAGTAGCCTTGCCTTTTACCAGAATACCTTAGCTATAAAAAAAAAGAAAACAAGTTGATTAGTTGTAATTTTAAATGATTCAATAATGGTCAGTTTAAACAGACTGTGTTTACCTTTTTCAAGAAGGAATTTTTTCGTCATGTGCGTAGTTTTTTTTTCCGTAGCGAAAAGAGCGTAATTTCCCCCTTCCCCTGTGAGTAACGTAGCTTAAACCTGCGTGCCAAAAAGATTTTGACAGGCAAAGATATAAGATGAGGTATTGAGTTCAGATATTATTGTTATAATCCTGCTTTTTGGTCATGCCAAAAAGATGTATCATGATTAGCATGAAAAATTATATTCGTTCATCGTTACTCAATTGTCAAGAGATTTTATGAAAAGAAAAACAAGAAGTTGCGTCTGATGAATTGGCACACAAAACAATTTCTATTGTTTTAAATTCCAAACATTCAAACGTCTGGAAGTTTTGATTGATTAAACTTAAAAGTGGCTTGCAAAACCAATTCCAGAAATCTCACACACTCAACAATAGGAGAAAAAAATAAAGATCAGAATTTTCAGTGTTTGGCTATGTCTATAGATCGTTCATTTGGCGATTCCGATTGGGGCGACAGTTGGTCATCTTCTCAATTTTTTCTCCTTCAGTGTACGATTTCTATAATGAAAGAGCTTTCCACATTGCGCATATTTTGTAAAAAAGGGAAAAAAACCCCTTGACAAAGTGCTTGTGAAAGAATATTCAATTCTCAACATCAGAATGAACTCATTCTGGATTTGGAATCTTATATATCGTTGTTCAATTCATTTTGCTTGATTTGGTTTTGCTTTTTTTATTCTCTTTTCTTGGGAATTAGAATATATTAATTTCAAACAAGAATTGTAAAGATTCTAAATCAAGACTTCCATTTAAATGCTTTCTGCTTTAGATGGTCAAAGATAGAATGCATGCGCGAAATGAAAAAGCAAAAAAAAACTCGAACAAAAAATTGGAAAACAATTCAAAGGGCATTTTTTTTTGTGTTTCACATTTTTAACTATTAACACTCACTCTGAATTTTTTGGATTCTATTAGCAGGCACATTAAGTTGCCAATATTTTCAACAGAATCACGCAAATATGTGGAAAAGATAAACACCGAATCTTGCATTTTAGAAATCAAAAATGTCCGCTGTAACAAGAACTACAAGAAGATCCACTCGTCTGAAAACCCCAGTGCAAGATCAGAAACCAAAAGAAATACTTCGAGATGAAACACTCGGAGTCAAATTGGAAAACATAGAGAAAACTCCAGCTAGTGCTTCAAATACATCAAAAAGACATACAGAAACCAGCGCTTTGAAAATATCTACTAATAAAAAGAGAAAGACTGATGGCAAACGAAAAACAAATAGTTTAAAAAAAAGACACAATACTGGCGCTTCCGATGAAGAAAGCGAAGATGCTGATGGCTTTGAAAGTTATGCTGGCTCTCACGTAGAGCACTCGTCAGAGTTTGAAATGATTGAAGGACTTCCATGCTCGTCAGACCTACCACCGGACAACTACCAACAATTTTTCACGCATCCTTTAAGTATTATAGATTCAGCGGTTTTATACAACGCCTTACAACAGTCTCGGAAAACATGGTGCCATGGGGAAATGTTTAAAAAGTACTGGTCCAAAAGTAGAGATGGAAGTACGTATCACATAAAACTATACAGAGATGATCAAGACAATTTGTTAAAGGATTCCGCGCTAAACGAATCACAAAGTTTACTTAATAATGGTCTTAACACGACTAACTCAACCAATAACAATGGAAGTATGCACAAATTTACTGATTGCATAATGGCTGCAGGACCCCATCAATTCAAAATCAAACTATTTATTTTGAAGAATGATGAGTTGGAAGAATCATGGAAAGAGAAACAAGACGAGATCAAAAAAGAGAAAGAACAGCTCAGGGAACAACAAAAACTGTTGAAACTACAAGAACAAGAAGCTAAGAGACAAGAGCAAGAGAAATTAAAAGAAATGAAAGAGCAAGAGAAAGAAGAGAAAATTAAGTTGAAGAAACTAAAACAAGAGCAAAAAGAGGTGGAAAAACATGAAAGAGAACTGAATAAACAAAAACAAAAAGAAGAACGTCTTAAAAAGAAGGAAGAAATGAAAGTATTTTCATTGTTAAAGAAGCAAGAAGATGCTGTGAGGAAACAAAAAATGATAGAAGAAAGGAAAAGGCAGAAAGAGGAAGAAAAAATCAAGAAAAGGGAAGAGAAACTGAAAGCAGCAGCTAAGTTGAGGGAAGAAATGAGATCAAAAGCCCAGCTGAAAAAAGAGAAAGACTCTTCAACTTCTGCCACCAAAACCAAAAGTTCCACAGATTCAAACAAAGGATCAACATCAAACGCATCCCCTCAACCAAGAACCATGTACACCTCTCCAGAGGAGCAGAAAATGATTGTCAATTTAAACAGAATGGCCAAAGCAGATCCTAAATTGGGCACCTTGATGAAAAAAGTGGCTGCGGCTTATGCTTCTCCAGAAGAAATTACCCTTTTTAAAATCCATATTGAAGAAGCCAAAAAAATGGATCCGCCTCCAAATTGGGAACCTGTTGATTATAGTAAAATAAATGAAGCGACCGAATCTGAGAAACCCGAACAAGTTACACCAAAAGAAAGTAAAGAAGAAAATCAGAAAGTTAATACTCAAAACAAGAACGAATTAGTTGAGCAAAATAAGCACCAGAGACCCGTAACAACAAAGTCAGAACATCTTAATAACTCAACAGGAAATATTGCTTCTGAAAATGGGAAGGATGTGCGTGAAAATCAAAATAGTGACGAATCTAACAAAGAAATCACAGAATCTAAAGATAAAGATACAGCGGTCTCAAGTAAAACTCATAGCGAACTTCCAGGAAACACAAATAATTACAAAACCAATGAGGGTATCATGAACAATAAGAGCAACATGGACAAGCCAAAAGATCGCGATGGTGATGAAACCGAGGTTGGTGAAGCCACACTTAAATCTGGCGCTTCTAACGAAAATGCGTCAAAAGAACATTGCGCTAATAGTGCAAGTCTTGAGTCTCAAACTAAAACAGCGAGTCAAAGTGGGGCTGTTAGTGAGGCTAATGAGAAGGGAGGTGATGTTGATAAGCAAGACCCAAAACTGGAAAGTGGGTCTTCTCCAAATCAGCAGGTTAATGAACTTTCTAAAACGAACTTAGAGAATGCAAAGACAGATGGTAATTCTGCAAGAGTTTCAAGCACAGAATCCAATGATGCAGTTGCTTTGCAAGTTAGAAATGTGGATAAAACGCAATCAAGTGATGGAGCAACAACTTTGCAGAAAACAGACGCTACATCAAAAACTTTTATGTCTGCTGACGATATGGACAAGCCAAATCTTTCCAACGTAAACCCCGAGAACTGTAGCGACAAGTTGGAAAAAGATGCTTCAACGAGTAATGGCCAAGAACTTGACAAGACAACGGACGAAAAAAAGCAGGTATCCATATCTAGTAACGATTCAAGCAACTCTTCTGGGTTCGCTCAAGATTCAAAGGGTGTGCAACCTTTGCAAAATAAAATTTTGACTAGTAAGGCAAATTCAGTTATTGCAGATATACCAGACCAAACAAAACAAAACGTGCGAGATACAGAAAAAGGAGCAAGTTCTACGGGAGGCACTTTTATAGTGAAAACTGAGAACACTGTCCAAAAGGAAGAGGAACAATTGTCTCTGTTTCAACAGAAATATGCAGAGAACGCAGATCTTTTGATTGAGTTTAACGAGCATACTTCTGAAAGATTTTTGTTTCCAAAAGATTGCTTCATTGATTACGATTTTGAAAACAACGTCTATACTATTTCATGGATGATTCTTTACAATGCCGCTGAATTTTCGAAATATTGTGGGAAGCGCAAGATTGATTACGACTACAAAAACAATCAATATACATTGTTTCCGTTGGAGGTTCTTGAAAAAGGACCAATCCCGCTGTATTCAAGTTTTACAATGCAATTATCGGATATTCCAAGAAAATTCAGGCCAATAATTATAAACAGCTGTGTTCAAAATTCTCAAGCTGTCAAAGAAAAGATGGAAACTGTGATAAAGCGGGGACAGAGGTTGAGTGGGTATAATTTATGGTATCAGATAGATGCATATGACAATGAAGATTTGGGCGAAGAATTGAGATCTAACATTCAAGCTTATGAAAAATCTTTCAAATATAAAAGGGCTTCCATAAGAAGATAGTGATGATGATCAATTTTATTTTTTTCCCACTGTGAAAAGGAACTTTACAACATTGAGCAAACTCAAATTAAATACCTTTTGGTCAATCACCTATATATTTCAATTCTATACCAAAATTAATAGGATTTTTTATCGAAGTTGCCATGGGCAAAATATGGTCAGAGTTATTGCTAGTATTAACACTTTGGCTACTGCTTGGCGAAACATTTCCCAATGTCGAAGAGGTCCCTAAAGAAATTGGCAAGTTCATGTTGAACCCAGTACTTACGATAAAATTTTTGCTAAACTTTTTGTTCCACGCAACTTTGACATTTCTTGTTTTCATGTCTAACCCAATTTTGTAACCTTGGAAACTAAACCCAAATGACAAGTTACTTTTCAAACTGTATATGTTGAAATAGTATTGAGAGAAAAACCCCACCAAGTTATTAACTCTGTAGTCATATTTTTCGCTGTTTTTAGGTATTTCTTCGATTAATCCAAAGGTTGATTGTATATGGCCCATCAAGGGATTCATACTAATTGTAAAATGTAATGGTCTTTCGTTGTTGAGTCCTGTTATTGTTTTATAACGGAAACTTAATGAGCAATTCGGTACCATGTTCTTGAATCCAACCCACCACTCTGAGCCCAATTGTATTTCATCGTCATGCAAAATAAAGGGCATGTCTGGAGAAGAAGGTATTGAAAATTTGTACAGAGATCTGTATCCGAAAAGTGTTTCGGGACTTGAGTAACAAAGTTCGTGGCATTGGTTTTTGCTTTGGAATTGGTAAAAACTTGTAAAAAGAAAGTTTTCCTTGTTGCTCCATATATTGGTATAGATTCTGGAGTTTTTGGAAAGATTTTTAATATGGGTCCCCTCTAAAACGGAATATGGGAAATGCATTTTCCCGTAAAAGAGGCATGAGTCCTTGTAAGACATGGTTTTTGTTTCGCGACTCAACTTTTTGAGCTCTTTTCTCAGTGCCATATTATTCGTGTTTGTGCCTATGTGACCTGGAGGTTCTTGTGACAGAAAAAGTTTTCCAGTCGCATTATTGACCCTATAAAATGGCTCATTCAAAGATTTTCTTTCAATCTGTTTGTGTATGTAGTCATGCCCGTCTTGATGCTCCGTCTTCCCATTTCCTGTATCGCTCGGAATAAGCATTCTGTAGTATTTGTTGAAACTTTCAAAATAATCATGATGTAAATCTTGATCACTCCGCCTCTGGAGCTCAGTCACCAACTTACCATTCACTTTCTCGTATATGTATGCAATCGATCCATTAAGAGCATTGTCGCCAACTCTGTTGGACAAAACCATAGACGAATACGTATAAGGTGACGTTTTTGACGACAATGACAAATCAAAGGAGGACGGGGGTTTGAAAGCTATGAATTGTTTTCCAACCGTAGCGGCATTGGAATAAGTTAGCTGCTCAGACCAACCGGTTCTTTTGTTGAAATCGCTAACAACTGCTGCGGAATACCAGTCTGACATACCTTGTTTGTGGTATTGTTGGGTTTAAAATTGTTTTTACTGGGTATTAAGCTTTCAATCGCTTTCAATGAAAAACAGACCTCTTTAAGATCTTCTTGTCCTTTTTGAATTTATATAATGCTTTTGACCCTTACTGAGGTTGTAAACTATTTCTCTTTTGGTTTTTAATTATTTCAAAATGCCCGGCATTTTTTTTTTTTTTATTTTTTTCAAATTGCTAAAAAAGAGTAATTCTATGAAAAGTCAACAAAAAAAAAAATGTTCAATGTTTTCTTCGAATTTCTTTTTATCAGTTGTTTTTCGTGAACCACAAAATTCCCAGCATGTAATCATTTTTTAAACTAATACCTCTAATCAATAGGGAGTTTCAAATTAAAAAATCTTGGTCTTTTCTCTCTTGTACCCTCTTTCCCTCTAACATTGAGCAATTTTATGGAAAAAACACAAAATCAAATCAACAACCAAATAGATCCAATTTCACCAACAAAACAAGTTGCCTCACACGACACCTCGTTTTATCACGAACTCAATTCATCATAACGGTCATCAATTCAATACTTTGTAACAACAGAAAAAGTTTGTAAATAAAAAGACTATTTTTAATCTTTTATACACATTGTTTTGTTTGTTATAATCACTGTAAAATATACTGTACAATAGTCTACCTAAAAAAAAAAAAAAGAAAAAAAACACATTCACTTTGTTGAATACTGTACACTAAAACACACTACACTAGGAACATTTTGATTCAAAAAAAGGAAAAAAAAAAGAAAACTGTACATTAAACTAAATTAGTTTACACAATCAACCAAATAGCTAAATTTTTAAACCAATTGCAAACAGAACTTCACTATTAAGAATATGGCTACGCCAACTGAAGAAACCATTACCAAAGCTTTGGACAACCTAGAAATTGATTCAGAGCCAATTGCTCATGCCGGAGCTCGTATTTTGAGTGGAACCACCGAAACATTGACAAAAGACGCCGAGGACAATGCTCAACAAGCTCATCCATATATGGGTTTCCCTCAAATGCACCATCCTTTGATGAATGGAGGGCCGCTTCCACCACTTCCTCACATGATGGCTTATCCTCCTCCACCATCTCAGTACATGATGATGGATTCCAACAATGGCGGTGAATATGCTGGTAACAAGCCCGCATCATCTGCTGGGACCGACTTTGCGATGTTCAATCCATACACTATGATGCCACCTACATCTGGTTCAACAACGTCTCCAATGACTACAGATCCATTTTGGGCACCTGCTAATCACGGAGGCCTTCCTCCTGTAAGTGATCTATCTGTGCCAAAGTCGACTGTGGGGGAAATGTCTTACCCTCGTGGTGCTTCTTTTGCTGGACCATCTTCTAGTGCTCTAGAAGACGCTATTGCGGGGGAAGATGGGGTTTTCGATGAACAATTGGGTCAACCAAAATCAAGAAGACAAACTTTTCACTCTGGCTCTGGAAATGCCATGTTTGGGTCTCAACAACACCCTCAATCAGCATCCATTGCCAACCCCGCCTCTTCCAGAACTCAAAGTATTTCTTTGGACGGTCCAAGTGGGGCTATTTTTGCAAGCACCTCCAGCTCTAACAATACCGTTGATGTTGATGGAAAGAAGGAAAAAACCAGTGAGCTTGCACAAGGCTTTCAACAAACTTCTTTTCCACCAGCTTATCCTTACAACGGCCCACTTTTGCACCCAAATCCGTTGTACAATGGACATCCAATGAGTGGTTCTCCATTTCAACCTTATGGGTATCCGTCATTTCAGTCTTTTTCTCCAATTCCTTCTGGGGTGAAACCAAGTGGAAACGAGAAAGATGTTGTGTCTGTTGGTCTTCCTAGTGCTACAAATGCCACCGGTATGGGGTTGCCTTCCGATGATTTTGCTGCTGCCGGTATTATTCCACCACATATTGATTCTCCTGCAAACATTCCATGGATGTATGGCTCTCCCTCTCCGTTCCCAGCTGGTCAAGCATCTATGATGATGCCTAACAATGCTGGTCATAAAAACGGCAATTTGTATGGTTCCAAGAACTATAAAATGAGAGCTGGTAAAAAATTCAACAATGGGGAAGCACGCTCTAAGAATGATACTTCAAGAGGCAAAAACGATGATCAATACAATGATGGCAATTACAATAGAAGTTACAGAGCCGAACACTACAATTCGATGATCTCAGCTTCCTCTAAATACAACAATGCGACGTTGGCAGATTTTGTTGGTGGAATTTATTCCTTGTGTAAAGATCAGCACGGTTGCAGATTCTTGCAAAAACAATTGGACATTGACGGCGAAGCAGCCGCTTCTATGATTTTTTTTGAAATCAAAGATCACATTGTTGAACTAATGGTTGACTCTTTTGGAAACTACTTGATTCAAAAGTTGCTGGAAATTTCTGGTCAAGAGCAAAAATTGGAGATTGTTACCATTGCAGCACCAGATATTTGGAAGATATCTTTTGATCCTCACGGAACAAGGGCTTTACAAAAACTAGTTGAATGCATCACTACTTTAAAAGAGGTGGAAATAATTCAAGAATCTTTAAAAGGTCACATTGTTGAATTGAGCAAAGATTTGAACGGAAATCATGTTGTTCAAAAATTGTTGACCAAGTTGAGAACCGAAGACTCGGAGTTTATTTTCAAAGAGTGTTGCAATTCTACAATGGAAATTGCAACTCAAAGACATGGATGTTGTGTTTTACAAAGATGTTTTGACAATGGATCATTGGCACAAAGAAGTCAACTTTGCGACAAGATTATGGAAAACATCAACGTTTTGACTACGGATCCATTCGGGAATTACGTTGTTCAGTACATTTTGACCAAAGAAGCCGAATACGGTGAAACAAAATACACTTTTAAAATTGTCGAATTGTTGAAAGGACACGCAGTCAGATTGTCAATGCACAAATTTGGTTCCAACGTTGCTGAAAAACTTTTGAGAACTCCATCTGTTTCTTCTGAAATTGTCACCGAGTTAGTCAACAGTGGCAACGAGAACATTGCAAAATTGTTGAACGATTCGTACGGTAACTACGTTTTGCAAACATCCCTAGACGTTGCCAAGAACAGCGACAACGCTGAGTTGTACAGCACTTTAGCCAACACATTGAAACCATTGTTAGTTGGGCAAATAAGATCAACTCCTCACGGACGCAAGATGATTTCCATCATTGAAGGTGGTAACACTATTCCTTCCCATGGCAACGCGCGTCCCGGGCACGGTAACCGTGGTGGTTATCATCGCAATAAAAACCACCGTGGAAACAATCAAACGCAATGATTTGAAACTATTGTAATTCGTTTTTATTTTGGGCTTTTTTGAATTCCTTTCCATGATTGTTGTTTATCACTTTCGCAAGCTACTTTTGCTAGCTACTGTACAATATATAGTTGAGATATAAGAACATTTAAAGTTTGCCTGTATTTTAATATACCTTTTTTTTTTTTCAAGATCTGAAACTCCAAAGCAATAAAAGCTGGGGTCATCAGCTTCATTTATTCTTTCGTTTAATCATGTGCTAATATACATTTAAACTTTACCCTCGTATAGCTCGTTTAAACGACGTTTGGTTTTTTGGTTTTTTTTTTTTTTTGGTTTTGTTGTTTTCTTTTTTTATTTCGTTTATTGATTAGGTAATTTTTTATACCTAAATTAACTGCAGGAGAGGTTTTCCGAAAGAAACAGAGTGAATAATTTGGATCCTAGCTAATTAATCGTGTAAGCCTTACTTTTTGTGTCTCAATGTTTTAATGTTGTTTTTTTTTTGAAATACGATGAAGGGGTTTGTTGATTTTCAATATCTTAAAAACTAAGTTATATATATTGGTTTTAGCTTTGTCAAGACTCTGTGTGTAATATTTCTTGATATTAATGGACAGTCAAAAAAAATGCAAGAAAAAACCAAACGCAACGGAAGACTGCATTTTATTTGAGTTGATCGATATCGGTTGCTTGCTCGTGATTTGACAACTACACATCCAGCAAAAATACAATGTCTGCCACTAAAACAAGCAAGAAACCCACAACAGTGGGCCGCAAAGTTTTGCCACAAGGGAAATACTTGAAACCGGAAGAAATAGAGTACGAGTTTGGAGGTACTGTTGGTGTTTTGGGAATGGTTATTGGATTCCCACTCTTGATGTACTACATGTGGATTGGTGCTCAATTTTACGGTGGGAAACTTCCGTTACCAGCTGCCAATGAAACATGGACCCAATTTTTATTTCATTTGTACGATCTTTTCAAGCAGTATGCTATTCCAACAAGATATGCATGGACAATTTTTATGAGTTTTTGGGTGATGCAAATTGTTTTTTACTACACTTTGCCTGGTGTTTCGACCAGGGGTCAACCATTGACTCATTTGAAAGGGAAACAATTGCCATATTTCTGCAATGCAATGTGGACTTTTTACACCACCATTGCCGTGGTCACTTTTTTGCATTTTACCAATATTTTCAAATTGTATACAATTGTTGATATTTTTGGCCAAATCATGACGTGTGCCATAATTAGTGGGAACTTGTTTTCCATTATTTTATATCTTTGGACTTTGTTTGTTTCTGGTGATTACCACAGAATGACAGGTAACCACGTGTATGACTTTTTCATGGGAGCTCCATTGAATCCAAGATGGGGAATTTTGGATTTGAAAATGTTTTTTGAAGTCAGATTGCCATGGTTTACTTTATTTTTTTTAAGTTTGGGTACTGCATTTAAGCACTTGGAACTTTATGGTACCATCTCAGGACCAATGGGTCTTGTTTTGTTGGCACATTATCTATATGCTAATGCATGTTCCAAAGCTGAAGAACTAATTGTTCCAACCTGGGACATGGCATACGAAAAATTTGGTTTCATGTTGATCTTTTGGAATATTGCAGGTGTTCCATACACATACTGTCATTGTACACTATTTTTGTATTACCACAATCCAAGTGAGTACCAATGGTCTACCAAGTACAATGTTTTCCTTTATGTTTTCTTGCTAACGGCTTACTATTTTTTTGACACAACCAACGCTCAAAAAAATTCGTTTAGAAAGCATATGACAGGAGATAAAACTGTTAGAAAGACTTTCCCATTTTTACCATATCAAGTTTTGAAAAATCCAAAATACATGGTCACTAAAAACGGGTCATATTTGTTGATTGATGGATGGTACAGATATGCCAGAAAGATCCATTACACCGTGGATTGGTGTCAATCGTTGTCCTGGGCTTTGGCTTGTGGGTTTTCCTCGCCATTCCCATGGTTCTTCCCAATTTTCTTCTTCATTGTTTTACTTCACAGAGCCTTGAGAGACCAAGCCAAATGTGAAAAGAAATACGGCGAAGACTGGGAAACCTACAAAAAGCACTGTCCATACTTGTTTATACCTTATGTATTTTAGATGTTGGCTTTTAAAAGTTGGCATTGGATTATTTTACAATAGATGATACTAGAAGAAATGGTCTTGTTTGTAAAACAAATTACACCTTTCAAAAGGTTTTACCCAATGGATGTTAGAAAATGATCGCGTAATACCCGACCAATAATTGAATGTTTTTTTTTTTCAAAAATAGTTTCTCTTACTTTGGCTTCTTGCTCATTTTTCTTTCATGCGGGAATGATCTTACTAAACAGCGGTAAACCACATTTCTTATCGTGTTTCGTAAGGTCGCGTTGAGCTTGAGAAAAAAAAGATGCAGCAAAAATCAACTTCTCCATTGATTGATCCATTACTAGTCAGGTTTATAATACTTTAGCAAAAATGGCGGAAAACGAAAACAAAAAACCAGTTTCTGCTGATCCCACAGAATACGACGTCTTAGGTTTGAACTATAAACCCGAATATAAGCCGGATGCAACAAACACATTAACATACTACGACACTCTAAGACATTTGCAAGATATGGGCATGTCTTCCAAAGTGATATTTGCACCACACGAACTGAAATCCATGGCAAAGAACTCATTTAACAAAGATGAAATTGAAAAGCAGAAAAGAAGCCCCCAGGTAACAAACACAACACTTGATCCATGTAAAGTGAAGTATCACAATTTTTTGGATTTACAGAATACCAAAAATTCAGGTGTTTTTGACAATGCAGAAAGCTTTCCCTCTTCATCTACTTCTTCACAAAAAAAATCTTCTGAGCAACTTGTCAGTTTGGATAGACCCAAAATGTACACTCATTTGTTGTTGAAAACCACAAACATCCCACCATCAGAACTGAAACAGTATGACACACATGACTTGATGGAATATTCATATGACAATGATGCCAATAGCAGCAGTATCGAAAAGAAGTACGATAAACAAGAGGCTTATCAAGTCTATACAAAATACGAAGGTCGTGCTTTATAAAAAGTGCAAGAAAATGAGTGCTTGAACTTACTATTATTATTATTTTTTCTTTTTTCTTTGAGCATTTTCGTTTAATTTACATAACTAGATAGATGTGCATTGTGCACTATTTCTAAGTTCATCATTTTCAATCTTGTTCAGCAATGGCAACCAATCTTTCTTCGATTTGTTCAGAGGTCAAAGTGAAAAACCCATTTTCTTTTGTAGCAACACCAATTTCCAAATCTTTGAATGTGAAATCGGTTCCCAAAACATCAATCATTTGTGTGATCCCCAATTCAACTGTTTTTTCCCAACTCGTTCCCTCCACATAGTTTTCATTATCCAAAGCAGTATTAGTTGCAGTGTCATCAGTAGCAGCATTGGCAGTTGCAGTGGCGCCATCATCGTTGTCCAACTTCTTGAAATATTTTTCCAAAGATGTGGTCAATTCTTGTTGTTTTGGACCAGTTGCCGTGGCTTTGTAACCTGCGTAAAAGCCTGCTGGATCACTCTTATAAATCAATGGACCCTTTTCCTCGTCATATGACACAAATGTCAATATCACTCCCAAAGGTCTCATGTATGCCCTCTGAGTGTAAACTTGAGACAAATTGGCCATTCTTTTACTCAACACATCGCATGGCATGTCGTAACCGTACTTGTATCTGAACTCTGCAGCCTCAGAGATAGCTCTTGTTGCTGCATTTTTCGCATCAGGAATAGGTCCCGTGGCCACCATACCAATTGTTGGGGAAATTTTAAAAATAAAAGAAATGGTTTTGCTGTCCATCAATTTGTCGGTAACTTTTTTCTGATTGATCACGACACTGCAGAATGGGCTTCTCACCGCAATAGAGTTTAAATTGGTTTGGTTAGTGGCTTTGAATGCATATTCAACTTGATATAGTTTCCCCTCTGGAGAAAAAATCGTAATGTGTCTATCGTAGCCTGACATTTGGTTGAACTATGGGTATATGGTTGGTAAGTCTAGCTTTCAGTGCTCTTGCTTGTGTTGGCCACTTGAATTGCTTTTTAATAATAGCTCAGGAATAAGAAACTTGATGTCTCAATAAAATGCACACGATAAGAAACTTGATGTGTTATAATGCAAAGTTTGCCACTGAAAACTCCGCCACTAACTTTGCCTTCCCTCCCCTTGTCGCTACAGAATGTCTTTTTCTATCAAAAAAAAAAATAAAAAAAAAAACAAAAAAAATTATAATGCGGGTAACCGTGTGTTTTTGTTTTGTTTTGTTTGGTTCTACAAGAAAAAAAAAAAAAAAAATATATTATGAGCGAATTTGATCGCCTTTTTGGATAACAATTAACTTAAAGGCTATCATTAACATCAAATTATAAACTTTTTGTTCACTCTTGTCCTTTCTTGTTTAATTTACTATTTGGATCTAACAACTGTAGGTTTTGTGTAGCTTTAAAATTTAGGAGTTCAATTGATCGATTATAAATTAAAACGACTTGCTTACCAGTTTTTTCGTTGAACGCGTGAATTGACTTGTTCTTATCATGATTTGTTGTCCAGATCTCTTGTAAGTCCCCCTTTGTTTGATACGATAAAAGCAAAGAATAGCAACAAACAGTTTACAATTTCCACAAAGTAAAAAAATATATCCTAAAGAGTACTTTAAATAGAAAGCCACTACCCAAAGATAACAAAAATAAAAAGAAAACTGCAAAAGGTAAACCTGAGAGAAAAAAAAAAAAAAAAAAATGACTGTTTTTCTTGGTGTTTACAAAGCTGTGTATGCTTATGAACCGCAAGCTGCAGAAGAGTTGAAAATTGATGAAGACGACATATTATATCTTTTGCAGAAATCCGATGTGGACGATTGGTGGACGGTGAAGAAAAGGGTTATTGGATCTGATGCAGAAGAACCTAGTGGCTTGGTGCCAAGCAACTACATCGAGGAAATGGCTCCCATTGGCCAAGTGAAAGCATTGTATGACTATGATCAAGTGCAAAACCCTGAGGAAGAATTGCAATTTCACGAAAACGATCTTTTTGATTTATACGATGAAAACGACCCAGATTGGTTGTTGTGTAAAAATTTGACAGATAAACAATATGGATTTGTTCCAGGAAACTATGTGGAAAAGATTGATGGTTCAGCTGGTGGTGCAGCTCCTTCAACTACTACACCGATTGCTACTGCTCCACCCGCAATTTCCAACCCTCCTGCTTCTTTTTTGCCTCCTCCTGTCAGACTTGATAGAGAACAATATTCTTCAACCTCTTTAGCAGAAGAAGCTCAGAAACAAACAGCTCACGTTTCTCCAGAAGATGAGCATAACAAAAGAACCGAAGTCCCGCCTCCTTCTTCTTATTCTCCTCCTCCACCAACTCAACCTACAAGACCAATTGTTGATGAAGACGACTATTCGGTGGAAATGAGTCCACCTCGTCAGCCAACAAGACCAACAAATACTCAAGCGTCTAAAAGTAAAGATTTTTCCAAGTTCAAATCTTGGAAAGTAAACGAAGTGGTTGGTAGAAAAAAATTGAAAGCCAATCTATCCATTGGTAACAACACTATTGTTTTTTCCTCCACCAATTCACCAGACGATCAACCCGAACAATGGGATATTAAAGATTTGATCACTTATTCTAATGAAAAAAAACATTTGTTTTTGGATTTGTCTAATCCACCAGCTTCATTAGAGTTACATACAGGGTCTACAGATGTTGCCAATGATATCATGCGGGTGCTGGGTGAGGTCAAAGGAGGAGCCACTTCTCAAATGTTGAACGAAGTAAAAGAAGCTTCCAATGTTGATGCTTTTAAAAACAAATCCTCGTCACTTAAACAAGGAAAAGTCATTTATGATTTCATTGCAGAAAGTCCTGATGAATTGACCATAAAATCAGGTGACATTGTGTATATTTTGAATGATTCAAACTCAAACGATTGGTGGTTGTGTGAGCTGGCCAATAAAAGGGGAACAAAAGGTGTTGTTCCTGCGCAATTCATCAAGCCTGTGAACCAGTTGTCTTCTCTGGCTCAAGGAGGTGGGGAAGATGCAGACGATTATTATTTGGACAATAAAGATAACAAATCCAAACACCATAATCACAAAGACTCTAAAGCTAAAAAACTATTCAGATCGTTGACAGGGAGAAAAAGTAAATATACAACTGAGGAATCCGATGAAGAAAATGATACTCGTAGTAGATCGAACAGTAGAAGTGCTGCTAAAGACGATTATTTCAGCGGACTTCCAACAAAAGCTACAAGCTCTGGGCCATCAGGTAACAACAATTATGATTCTTATGATAACTCCAATAATAGTTACAATAACGATTTCAGCAAAAAAGAAGAAGATGAACATCTGTCTACGGGTCAAAAGTTGAAAGCACAGTTGACTGGCTCTTGGAAATCAGACATGACCAACACCTCCAAGAAAAATTCGTCTAGAAAAAGGTCGGCTTCCACTTCGAGTAAAAAGAAAAAAGACAAAGAGTATCCAAATGCTGAAAAAGTTAGAACCTGGGTTGATAAGAGTGGCACTTTTAAAGTAGAGGCTGAATTCATCGGGTGCAGCCAAGGAAAAGTGCATTTGCATAAAATCAATGGGGTGAAGATTGCGGTTCCTGCTGACAAATTGAGTTTGGGCGATGTTGAGTTTGTGGAACGTGCTACTGGTTTTTCACTTGATAAATACAAAGACCAGAAACCTCTGCAAGACTCCACGATGTCGCCATCAAAGAATGACGATGCACATGCATCGAGGGATAGAGAAAGAGAAAGAAGAAGAAAAGCTAGAGAGAGAGAAGAACGTGAACGGGACAGAAGCTTGAGAGAACAAGAACTGGACGAGTTGAGAAGAGCCCGGGATATGTTGGACGAAGAAAGACGTAAAATGAGAGCAGAAAAGGAAAGAGCAAGAGAAAAAGATTTGCCACCAGTGAAACCACCAAGACCTGACCAACAACAACAACAACAACCATTGAGCAGTTCAAGAACTGGCGCTCACTCAAATTCCTCAAAACCACCTTACGACTGGTTTGAATTTTTTTTGAACTGTGGTGTAGATGTGAACAACTGTCAAAGATACACCATCAACTTTGAAAGAGAAGACATCAGTGAAGATATCTTACCTGAAGTTCAGCCTTCTTTGTTGAGAACACTTGGTTTGAAGGAAGGCGATGTCTTGAGAGTTATGAGATTTTTAGACAACAAGTTCGGAAGAGTTTCTGCGCAACTTACTGGTGCACCAACCGGTGGCCTCTTTACTGAAGCCGATGGTTCTTTGAAAGTAAACTCGTCAACTCCTGCAACGGCTTTACCAGCACAACAACCATCCAGTGGGGCTACACAAACGCAGCAACCCGTCTTGGATGAAGATGCGTGGACTGTCAAGCCTGCAGCAAACAACAATTTGTCTGGCCAAAAGTCCGCTCAATTCAGTGGTTCTATGCAAGATTTGCTAGATTTAGAACCGCTACAGTCGACGGCCTCGCCAACACCGGCTTTATTGAAAGACCTGAAACCAGTGGCCACATCAAGTGCACCTGCACTGACACCTTCTTTAACTTCCAACAATACTGGCAAGTCAATCGGTGTTACTAAAACAGGTAACGCTTTGAATCCTGACGATTTGATTCCTTTGAATCCATTTAAAACTGGAGGTAACAATGTGTTGCCAATGTATATGATGCCTGTCATGACTGGTGGTCCTTTAATGATGCCAATGTCAACAACTGGCGGTGCCATGATGCCCCAAACAACTTTTGGTGCCGGATTGCAGCCTGTTGGTACAGCAAGTAATGGTGGATTTATTTTACCTGTTCAAAAAACCGGAAATGGATTGGTGCCTGCCAACTTTACTGGAGGCACAGCACCATTTCCTCAAACAAGCTTTGGTACTGGGCTCCAACAAGGTTTGACTGGGAACAACGTGATGCAAATGCCACAACTCTCTTTTGGTCAACCACAAATGACCGGTGGTGCAATGCCACAAAACACTTTTGGTCA
>ERZ794936.321-NODE-321-length-25710-cov-7.868486_pt1 | contig 25710 bp, 15 predicted proteins | sample MGYA00511083_ERZ794936 | MGnify/ENA primary metagenome ERZ794936 (study PRJEB30137, sample SAMN04331409) | food metagenome | isolation source: Y2 must sample point D1 replicate A | place: Australia: South Australia | collected 2014 ... | reverse complement strand
CGACCAAAGGTTCTTCCTTGACTTCGGCATCGACCAAAGGTTCTTCCTTGACTTCAGCGTCGACTAAAGGTTCTTCCTTGACTTCAGCGTCGACTAAAGGTTCTTCCTTGACTTCAGTTTCAACTAAAGGTTCTTCCTTGACTTCGGCATCGACCAAAGGCTCTTCCTTGACTTCATCTTGGACCAAAGTTTCTTCCTTGACTTCATCTTCGTTGACTTCATTTTCCTTTATAATATCTTCGTTTAATTTGTTTAAAGACTCAGTACTTGATTGAACTGATGGTGCTAATTTTGGATTGGACTCATGATTAACAGAAACGGAAAAGTCTCTAACACTCCCGACTCTTCTTTCAACCTCACTGTTTAGCTTACTTGAGTTTTTTGGTGCATATAATGGTTGTCTAATTTGAGTGTTTTGAGGTTTGGTGCTAAATTTTGGTTTGTTTTTTTGTAATATCTCAACATCTCTTTGCTTTTTCCAAACACTCCAAGTTCTTCTCTTCAAAACATTAAGATAATCTTCGTAAACTCTAGAGCCAGCTGCATATTCAATAAATATTAATTCACCATCACCTTTCAAGTAATCATTATCTGAATCTTCATCCAAGTCCCAATTACCTGATTTCAAATCATTTACAAAGCTTGTCATGAAATCACCCCAGTTTTCAGCAATCACAAATTTAGTATCAAAATCTCTACCAAAAATAATAACTTGGCCAACTGTACCCTTCATTCCAGGATCTAAATCAATGGCAATATGATTACCTGCATTATCAGTGACAACAGGAATCCATTTGGGGTTACAATATTGAAGCTTGATAAATGCAGGTGGTATAGAGCCTTGTCTAGGAAGTCTTTTCATTTGTTGTTGTGATGAATAGACGTTTTGATATATCTTTGCCCAATGATCTCTCATTGAAACTATTTCATCAAGTGTCATAAGAGTTAAACCATAAAACAGACCTTGAACACCGGATAATCCATCTAGCTCTTGACCATCATGGATTCTAGAAGATACCTTAAAAGGTTTAGGCAAAGAAACATTCAAATCTTTTTCAACATCGTTGAGATCTTGAAAAGAACATGGGTCATTCAATGAGGCGTACAAATCATTAGAATTTTCCATACACCAATTTTTAATGTATTCCCATGCAGCAATGACATCTTTAGAACCATCATCTATAGCATCTTCATAAGGCACCTGACTGGAGTTGGAATGTGTGTAAATCATATTGCCTTCATTGTCGATATCATCGTCTTCCAAATCGTTACTGCTGTTTCTGTATTTGTTATCATTTAAATGGGATAAGTTGATATTATCACCACTGTATTCCAAATCATGGTTGGCGTAAAAAATATTTGGATTATGGTGGAAGTTCAATTCATCATCACTAAAGCTTAATTCATCAGTTCCAGTTGCATTGGTTTTCTTTGCGTTCGATATAGTACTGATGGAATTATCTGTTTTATTTGTAATATTCTCTAAAGACCCTTCTGTTGTGTTATTTCTTTTCGTTAAATTAAACTCTTTCAACTTGAACTTGTTGTTCATAACAACTTCATCTTCATCGTACTCAGAATAATGGTCATCCGTGTTGATAGAGTAGATCAGTTCTTTGAACTTTTTAGTTAGCAGATTCATTTGTAATCGATTAAATAAAAAAAACCTGTGCCTAGTTATATTAACTGTATATCAATATTAGTATCAAAGTGGTATATATATATATATTTGGTTTTGTTATGGTCTCGTGAAAATTATATTCAGCATATAAACACTTAAATCCCCTATATTTTTTCCCCCCGTGAAACACGCCTAAATTAGTAAAAGCCGAAGAAAAATTTTTATTAGTTGAAAATATGAGGATAAATCACACGTAAATCGATGCTTTTTCAAGACTATTCTGTATACAAGAAAGCAAGTTTGATAGTTGCAGATGTTTTGATGGACCTAGATCAAAAAGTTTGCCAAGTTGATCCAGGAAACAAAAATAAAAAAACTTCAAAAAAAAAAGATTATACCTCATAAGGGGCTCGAACCCTTGACATTTTGATTAAGAGTCAAACGCTCTACCAACTGAGCTAACAAGGTGAGTAAAATCTTCTATGCAAATTTTTATTATGTGGCTGTCTAGTATACAATAAACGTATCACGTGCATTGCATTTACAGCTGCGTGAGAACAGTATAAACACAGTCAGTAGTGGCACATTAACAAAGAATATCATCTTTGGCATTTTTAAATATTAAATAGTTCTTTTGTAGTAAGTTTTGTCATCTGTATATTCGATTCAAAAAGTAGAAATCCTTTGACCGCAATCCATGCATATTGCATTTTATCTTGGGGGCCTAGTTTCAAGTGTATTTTGAAGCCCTCATTGCTGTTTGTACTACATTAAATATATAGCCTTAAGCATTCAATATTAATTACTTCTAAGTAGTAAAAACCTGAAAAACAGATTTAAAAATTATCTTTTCGCTGCTGTTTCTTTTCAAAATAATAATGCTAACCGATCATTCCAGTGTTCAAAACAGTTTGTTCATTTGATCTTAGCCTATAAACGGTATTCAAAACTTTCAGTTGCAAATTTGACAAGAATTAGCTTTCTTTCTTATTTGTATACTATTCACTAGGAGTTTTTTACACTAAGTTACATTACTCCACAACTAAAACATAAGCATCACATTTGTTTTTAAAACAAAGAAAACATACTACACTTTACTAATATTTCCAATCTCTGCAAACTCCTTTAAAAACTTGGCTATGCTATAAGAAACACCCTAGCATAGGCTTTTTGCTGTTACTTCTTGCAACTATACGCTCACATAACGAGTTTATTCAACTGTGAATTTGTTTGTCGGAGTTAAGTTAAATAATTTCATGCGTTAAGACGTCTTTGTTTTTTCTACTTCCAAAAGACCAGACTTCCTATTTTAAAGAAGTCATTTTCAGCAAGGACCAAAACAGCAAGATGAATAAACTTATATTGCTACCTTTTCTGTCTTTGTTTTTTTCAAGATCATCATTCTGTTATGAATTAAATCCGGAAAATAATACTAATGTAATTGAAAACAACAGCACCATTAATAAGATACTCTCCCCAGTTTTGAATGCCAATACATCAGATAGATTAACATATGCACTGCTTTCGGAACGTACTGTATCATCAGAAAATAAGTTTACTCAAGTACCTGAACTTTTGATTAACATATCAAGTGTGATATACAACACAAATGATCTTCAGGCAAATGATGCCTTTGTAGTTTTGGAGAATTTCATAAAAGCTGGTGCCACTGGGTTTGCTGTAGACATAGAATACAACCAGTCCACGAATGAATGGGGAGTATACAATCAAAACTCTTTAATGACTTTTGACTTTATATTAGGAGTTTTAAGCAATTTTTCAGTTGATAAGATGAACTTAAGTAATCTAAGAATAATGCATGTTTTGTTAAACATCATAGACAAAGAAAAAATAAATAACTTGGAGGAAAAATTACAACTGATACAGAACAGCATCGAAAGTAAAATAGGTTTAAACAGAGTTTTAACAATTAATTCAATTAACTCACAAAGTGGATGGCCGACCCCGGTTGAAATTATTTTATATGATTATAGACAATTTATTTTTCATTACGTAAACGTTGAAACGGATTCAACTAAAGCTGTAATGAGTGGAAAATATATAGATGTTGTTTATGATAGCTCCCAGAACTTTAGCTGTCCACTACAAATTGATAACTCAACAACAACTTTAACATACAGAAACTCGGAAGTCTTTACATCAACAAACATAAACGAAGCTATCTATTGTGGCTACAAGGTTATAATTTCAAATCCATTTGAAAACTTCAACGAAACAATAAATGCATTGAATTCATCTCTAGTTTGGGGATGGGGTAAAAACGAACCAACAATTTCAAGCATCAATTTTGGTGAGTATGAAGGTTTTTCAAGCAGCTTTGGTGGTGGTTACTATATGGGATGTGCAATTCTAAACGCAACCAATGTTTTTGATATTCAAAGCAATAGCAGCCTTGTGGACGTCAAAAATTTCTTATGGTGGAATGTCTCAAACTGCTATGAAAACAAACCTGCTTTATGCAGGTACCCAGGTGATACAGATACATGGTTTATTTCTAATAAGCAAGTCAATTATTTCTTATTGAGGGCTGATTCATCAGAAAATGCCGAAAATAACGGATGTCCAGAAGGTACTTACTTTACTGTACCGAAAACTCCAAAAGAAATGCTATCTGCTTATAGATTTATCAAACAATTAGATAACCAAACTTTGATAGATATTGTTAAAGAGAAAGGGATATGGATTGAGCTTAATAGTGTTAGTTTATCAACATGTTGGGTTGTTGGTGACTACAAAACAAAGTGTCCTTATCAACAGTTTATCAATAAAAGAAATTTTTTTAGAATGGTTCTTCCTTTAATAATTTCTGGTGGTTGCTTGATGCTGGCTATTTTTATGCTTAAATTCAGAAGATTACCTGTTCAGAATGATAACAAACAGTGGAAGAAGTTTATAAAAGAGTTTGTTAATAAAAGCGATCCTGATGGAGTTCCTTATTAGCTACTATCTTTCTCGAAAGTCTTTTGATTCTGTAGTTGGTATTCTTTAAATAAACATATTCTTTAAGATTGCCTGCCTTGCTAGATTCGTGAGTGAAGGTAAAAATATTTTGTGTGAGGTGAAATTTTTCATTTAATGCCCAATCATTGCTCTCAACTACCCACTTACTATTAGGTTTGAATTGAAAACCTTTGTTTGGCACAATGTTATCTAAATTTATAAATCCTTTTATATTTAAAGAGAGATTGGCTTGGCCAAGTGTTTTTGATTCAAAAACATTTCTTTTGCTATAAACAACAATCTCCCAGCTTTTATATGCTTTATTTTCACACGAAAGCTTTTGAATTTCATAGACTTTCATAAATTCTTCTTTTTTTACAATATCATTTAGCAAGTTAAAGGTAAATGACTTTTTTCTTTTCTTCATAGTTTTTTGTTCAGTTGTTAATATAATACAAAGTTTTTTCTTCAAAAAGTGATACCAAAGTTGAATAATGAAAAACTTTGAGCCTCCAAAGAATAGCACAAGCACTAAATACACAATAACTGTAGCTATTGATTTCGATGCTTGGTTTTTATTTGTCAAAAAATTTTCAATTTTTTCTGAGCATAATGTCAAATAACTAAGCAGGTTTTGTAAATCAGTTAGATTGAAAATAAATTCAATAAAGTAGATTACATTAGGTTCAAGATCGAGATCTAAGTACTTTTTTTTGTTCAAAGGGCTTTTGATTACATCATTATTACTGCTGGCTTTGTTATTAAATACATAAAAGTAAATCAAATATATTAAAGGAATTGTTACAAAGAGAATTGGTTTATACAACAACAAACTCAATAAAAACAAGTAAGAGATTGTCTTTTTGTTACTCTTCCATTTATAAAACTTGATCAATCTATCCTGCCATAGGAAAAACTGACTAAAATTAAATGAAAGCTTTGATAAAATAGTGGCAAACTCTTTAATGGAAAGATCGCTCTTTTCATCTTTGATGGGGTCGTAAACTTTTTTATATAAGTGCAAAACATGCTCCAAATTCTCCTTATTTTCATTATTCTTACTTATTTCCAAGATATACAAGTCATTTATTAGCTGTTTTAGAATCAAACTGAACACAGTGTTTTCACTTGTTTCTTCAATAAAACAATCTATCAAAGTTTTTCTTCCACTGTTTGTGATTGTTCTCAACAATGCTAAAAGCGTGAATACATTACTAGAGGTCATTTTTGTTGGACAGTATGCTGCTTGTTATGGCATGCCGTACAAAATTGTTTAGTAATAATAAAAAAAAAAATCTCCTTTTTGGGATATTAATCCAGGTTTAATCAATTCAATATAATTAATGCTTTAAAAGTAATTAAAAAGTGAAAAAAGTAAAAACGAAAAGTCAAAAAACAAAAAAAAAAAACAAAAGAGGAAGGAATCCTCATACATAAAATCAATTGAAATGCTTAGATATTATAGCCTTTGTCTTGTCGTCGTAATGAGAAAACAATTCATCTACTTCTTCTGGGGATAAACCTAACATAGCCTCTTTTAAAGCACCAAAAACGTATTGAGCCACTTTATCGTTGATAGACGAATGTAATACAGCAACTATGGCATGGTTGATGACATTTGACAAATCTTGAAGAATGACTGGATTTTTTTGCTTGATTAAGTCAGCCAAAAATTTATAATTGAAGGCAGCAGCTTCTTTATCTTCTAAAATAGGGAAGCTTTTAATCCAGAACTTTAATACTTCATCTTGTTGTTCAGGTTTGTAAATAGATAGTATTTTGGCAATGGAAGCAGCAGCATTTTCAGTGGCCATATTATTTTCATCATTTTTGCTTTCAGGATCGGAAACAATCTTAATCAAGTTGTTCATAGCAGCCATGCAGCTATCCAAGTAAATGGTTGGAGCTGAAGTGGCACAGCATCCAATACAATAACTGGCACCTTGTCTAATAGCAGGTTCTATGTGTAGTAAGTAACTTATGATTGTGTCTATAAATAAGTTCTTAAACTCTCCCGAATATTGACCAGAATACATTATCATATCAGAAATGGATACTAAAGAAAATATGGACATGAATGATAGTTCATGCCCCAAGAAGTTCAATACTTGTTCAAACAATAGCGCATAGACAGGCAGGAACTTTTCCTTTTTGAACTTGAATATAGTGGCCAATGACTTATTTATTTCATCTAATATTTCTTCATCGTTGATGTCCTCTATTTCTAAATCATCATCTTCTTTTTCTATAAATAAGTCACCATCACTGTGTCTTTGATTGACTCTTTCGTAAAGTTCACTCAAGTTTTTTACTGTTCCTTCAGCATATTCGTTCAATTGAGAAGCTGACATGTAATCGCTTCCTAATAGCTCCATACAATGAGAAAGAGCATCGTGGTATATCATGACAACATCCGGAACAGGTTCATTGCTTAGTCCATCAACTAGTTTATCAGCAGCAAGACTCCATAGTGGAATAATTTGATCAATACCTTGCTGATTCAAAATCAAAGATTGCAACAAAAATGGAATTAACTTGGCACCTGTTTTTCTAACACCATCGTGTAAGTAGAAATCTAAAGATTCAATAGCAATTTCTGTCATGACTTCTTCAACATAAGGAGCAAAGAATTGTTTCAATTCTAAGCAATAAACAATAAGAAGTTCCATAGCAGAGACCTTGTCATCTAGAATAGATGTATGAATAGCAATGTGCTTACCATGAATTTGGATGATATCCCATTCACCTTGCTGATTATACTTTTCAGCTTCTTCTTCTTCTATTATAGATACAGTTTGGCCAGACTTGGCGGTGGTCAACAAAGACGGTAAAACAAACTTTAGCAAAGGAACAAAGTCTTGCTTAAGAAGTTTACAAAGTCTAGCCCAACATTGTTCCAATCTATTTTTAATATTCATAACAGCGGCATCTTCTTGATCAGCAACTTCTAGTTGATTTTGGATGGTTAACAAAATCTCTATGTATTTTTGATGATAAGGCTCAAATCTTTCCCTACCACAGCTGGCAGTAATAATAGAAATAGATTCAATGCACTTACCAACCATTTTCTTCTGATCAGCATCCAAAGTTTCAAGTTTAAAGCCATTGTTGGCTAATATGTCAAACAAGGCAGGCATAACTGAATCGTAATACTTTTCAAACTTCTTTCCTGCAGCTGAAGCAGCATAAGCTATAGAAGTCAAACCTTGTTCTTGGATGTACTTTTTTGGGTGAACAAGTAAATAAGATAGACCTTGCAATAAGCTGTCCATGTACAAAGTCATTATTTCCTTTGAAGCAGGCTCACTGAAATTGACCATTGCAGCAGCAGCATGTGTGCATACTCTGTCACACGAGTTTTTGTTGATTTTGCTTATAAGAGCAGGAGCAATAAGTTGATGACATTGCTCTATAATTAAAGGAGCGAAATCGGTACAGAATTGACCTAGAGTATTACATGCAGCAAATTGAACTCTTGGATGTGGATGGTTGATCATAGGAACAACCATTTGTACAAGTTTTACTAAGTCGTTTTCCAAGACGTTTGAGGATCCTTCAGCAGCAGCAGATAAACCCATTAAAGCACCGTATACTTCTCTCCAATCATTGGAAACCAACATCTGTTCAATATATTTGAACAAATATGGAACAAGATAAACACCTCCTAATTTCAAAGAAAGATTATCCAGACATTGTCTTCCTTGTTCTGATTTGTCTTCACCATAAATTGGAGTTTCATCATCAGCTTCCAACCAATCTTCTATAGATTCTTCGTCATCAGGAATGTCACTTATCATCAATAAACAATCAAATATGGCAGTTGTACCGTAATATTCAGACTCAGAACACATCTTAGGAGCTCTTTCAGAAAAGACTGATATCAATTCTAAAGCAGAAATTCTTGCCTCAGAAGAAATGTTTGTATCTTTAATGACATAATCACAGAATCTAATGATATCATCAAACATCTTTTGGAATAACTTTGGAGCAATGTCAACAAGTTCGATTAAAGGATCGATAACAGCAGCCAAAGCCTGATCGTTACCGGAGTCTAAGAAAACAGGCAATGAGTTCAGCAAATCAGGGAGCAATACACTTAAATTGGCCCATTGTGATTTATCCATTTCTTTGAAATAATTGACAAAGGCAGTTACGGCAGAGACCTTTACAGCATCATCCAGGCTCTTTGACTCATCATTAAATCCATTTTTGAAAAGACTAATGGTATTTTCAATAGAAATTTTTGTGACCAAATGAGGAGCACTGGAAAGAATTCTGAAAGAAGATTCCTTTAATATAATGTTGGATTTGTTTTCTGTATCTGAACTTGAAGTTGTGTCTAATATGGCGGTTGTGAATAAAGTTTGGATCAGATCAGGCCAATCAGGAAGTTCTGGCAAACAAGTAACAGAAATGGCATCTGAGACTTTATGTTTAAGCATTGAAGGCAATGATTTGTCCATGAAACCATGCAGTAATATATTTCTGATTTCAACCAAGGTAGTCTTAGGAATTGAGCTTATATTTTTGGCAATAAGAGTAGAGCCTGAACTTTCACTTGAGTTTTCACCGGAATAAGACTTGTTGGCAGTATTGATACTGATGACTGGGGATCTCAAGGAAACTTTTCTATATAAAACAGCTGATAGTTGGGAAATAGATGAGTTTGGATTGACCGAATTTTCAGCTAAGAAAACAAGCAACGTCTCGATTGAATCTGCTTGAATCCAATTAGAAAACAGATATCTTTCTGCTTCTGTTCTGATTTCGTTATTTGCTGAGGAAAACGCTAAAAGAGTATCATGAAGTGTTTTGTTAATATCATCAGAAAGACGTGAGTTGAACTGATTAGAATTCGTGTTCATTTTTTTGTTTTTTTCAAATATTTTTTGTTTGTGTTAATTCAAAATAAAAAAACCTCTTCTCCAGTTACTCTAGTTTTCCTATCAATAACTATTGGTGTGTTTTATTTGGTTTTATACAACCTAAATATTTTAAAAAAAATTTAAAAAAATTTTAAATTATTGAAAATTTCAAAATAGTATAAAAAAATATCAGGTTTAAAGGAAGCAGCAAAACACCCAAGCAGTAAGGAAAAAAATATGCATACTCCAAGCCTGTAGTGACTAGCGTAAGGGAAAAAACGTAGCAGGGGAAAAAAAAAGAAATGGGCGAAAACAGCACGGAGTGACTACACTGGGAATCCGAAATACCAGCCTAGAACATAGACCAGGAGGGTCGGAGATAAGGACTTTAAGAAAAGATAGTCGTTAAATACCAAACATGCAGAGTCAAGTATCGCTTGAAGGAGGTGTGATTTACTAGACAGTTCCCAAGAGAGAACTGTTGGCGAAGCCACCTCGAGTTTTCTGTTCCTATATAAGAGTTAGGATCGATATAACATCACAACATTTGGTTGTGAGTTGAGTCAAAGTGAAATATGTACTCAACCCTTCTAGATCAAGACACTTCATTGTTTTTTCACTTGTTTAATACAATATTAAGCACTACCTCTAAGGTTTATACGTTACCATCAGAGAAATTATAGCGGTTCGAAACGCAGCTCATATCTCCGATACTAAGGGATAGCGCGAGAGGACGCCTGCGGAGGACGGGAAAGGAGCCAGATGAAACTAGTGTATGTATATGTAGAGTATATAGGTGTATATGTAGAGTATATATGTATGCATAGGTATATGTATGTACATATGCAGACTATAGCTTGTCACGTGGCTAATAAGCATCTCAGGTGGTTAGCAGCAGAACATTGTCACCTCTGACCACAAGCATCTCACTCTCGTTGGATTCCAGAATCTCAATTTTATCGGTTTCATCGTTTATTTTGAACACAGTCTCTACACAATCACTTAGAACTAGGTTACAATGATTATCAAATGCTTGTAAAGTTCCTCTTAGTTCTCTGCAATCTCTAAGTTTTACTGTAACGGGCATGTCCAAATTTAATCTGAGAGTATCCAAAGGGACTAGGTCGTTTTTCTTTTTATCCAAAGTATGATTGTTGCTCATGATTATGGTGATGTGTGGTGTGTTTGATATGGTTTTGGGTGGCTAATTTAATGGTTTGATGTGTTTAGAAGCAAAAAACGAAAAGAGAAATCGTCCTCAGCACGGAGCGCCAAATTAAATTTCTTTCTGTCGGATTTAAAAAGTTACCCCAACAAAAAACAGCAACTTCCCATTTAGTAAATGTTATATCCGACTGCATCTTTCCTCCAAAACTGAAAAAAAAGAAAGAAAAATTTTTACTTCACAAAATTTTGCTCTTTTTTTTTTTGAAATTTCCTTTTATAGTGTTTTTGTTCATGCTATGAGCAGGTAATAACTCGATATATATTCATCGTTAAGAGACCAATTCAACCACCTACATTTCTACTCCCCCCTTTTTTTTCAATTTCGTTTTGAATCTTACAAAAATGTTAAAGGTAACTGCAGTTCAACAATTCAAATCAACATTTGTTTCTAATGTCAGAACACCAACTAAGAAGAAACTTTCCACCATTTTAAGAGAAAATGCTATCAGACAAGAAATCATAGATAAGAAAAACGTTATACCTAAGTTTATTCCTGAGGTTGATCCTGAAACAGAAAACAACTTAACTTTGACTGATCCTATTCCACCTGCATACTCAGTTTTGATCAAGCAATCCAAAGATATTTTATATGAAGAAGCTTTAGACGATCATCCATTATGGCAATTTTTCCCGGCAAAAAAACTAGTAAGATCTAGAGGTCTATTGGACACAAGTTCTAGACCATGGACAGTTTCTGAGCTTAGAATCAAATCATTCAATGATTTGCACTACATTTACATTTCTTGTTTGAAGGAAATCAACACCCTTAATAGAGAATTAGCATATTTAGATCCTCAAAGAGGTTTGGAAGATATATACATCGATACTGAATCTCACAGAAAACTGAGAACTAAACTTTCAGTAACAATGAACAACATCAAGGCTGTTATAAAAGATAGAAAGTTTGCTCATGACATGTCCAAATTTGAGTTAATTGATAGACACATATTCAAAGACGTAAATTATGATTATAAGGAATTCCAATTATTAAAGGCCAACAAAGAGTTGTATCAAGAAAAGGCTGAAAAGTACATTGAAATGGAAAAAAATAGATTATTGAACTTAAAGAAAGAAAACTTGCAAGAAGGTGAAGATATCGAGGACTACGAAAAGAAATTAAACAAGGCTTTTGCGATTAACAACTAGTTGTTAGTAAACCCATGATGTAAATAGTATATATTAATTTTTGTTTTACTTATGAATATTTGAAAAAAAAAAAAAAAAAAGACGAAAAACTTCCTTAATAATCAATAGTTACTTTAGTTGTGGCTTTGATCATTGGTTGAAACTTCTTGTTTTGTTGTAGCTTATAGGCCATCTTATTCTTAAACGCGTTAGAAATGTTATTACACGGCAAAAATATCATAGTTTTTTTTTTAAAAAAAAGGAACATTAACCAAATGGAATTACTATATTGATTCAGTACCAATATAATATATGTCTACTTTGTTTTTGGATGCTTTTAAAGAAGCTGGAAATTACAACGATGATGCTGAAATTGGGTTAGAAGAGGATTTAAGCAGCTCTGATGATGAACTATTGGAATACAAAGATCCCAGTAAGTACAAAAAAGCCAAGATGGAACAGACAGCAAAACTTGAGGTACAAGAACATGAAATTGTTGATTTGACTTCAAATCATGAAAACAAAAAGTTGAAGATACCAGTTTATAAAGAAGAAGAGACTTCTTTGGATTATATGCCGTTGGAAGCATTATCCGATGAACAGTATTCCGTATACGATCTAATTGTCAACAAAGGAGAAAATGTTTTCTTCACAGGCCCTGCTGGATCAGGAAAGACAACATTATTGAAAACAATTATAAATGGATTAAGAAAAAAGTATGATGCCTTTAGTGGTGTTTCTGCATATCGTGTTGGTGTTACAGCTAGTACTGGATTAGCCGCTATGAACCTAAAAGGAAAGACATTTCATTCTTTTTTGAATATAGGCTTAGGTACTTTGCCAGCAAAAACAATTGCTGATAGGATTAAAAATAAAGACTTTATTAATGGTGTTTGGTATGGTCTTCAGGTTTTAATAATTGATGAGTGTTCTTTGATAAATTGTAAGTTGTTTGATAAATTAAATGAAGTAGCTAAATTAGTCAAATCAAATAATAGTCCCTTTGGTGGTATACAACTAATATTGGTCGGCGATTTTTATCAATTGCCCCCGATTATTGAAAATTTTGATGTTTTATCTAAAATTGGAACTGTTGTGGATAGAGCTGATTATGATGACTTCAAGTCTCACAGATTTGCCTTTTGCTCTTCATCATGGAAAGAATGTATTAAATATGAGATTGAATTAAAAGAAGTGCATAGGCAGAAAACGGACTCAAAATTTATTGAATATTTAAATGAAATAAGAAAAGGAAACATTACTGGAGAAATAAACGAGGAAATGAATAAATTATCAAGAGAGTTAAATCCTGTTGAAGGCGTTAAACCTACTTACCTTTTTCCAACAAAAGCAAAAGCAAACAACTATAACTCTGAGCAAATGAACAAAATCAAATCAAAAATGTTCAAATATAAAGCTGAAACTACAGGTAAACTGAAAGGAACATCTGAATTCATGAAAATGGCAGATTCTTGTATACTTCCTGAATTCTTGAATTTAAAGGTTGGTTCCCAAGTTATGCTTGTCAAAAATCAATTTCAACATCATTTAGTAAACGGAACTAAAGGTGTTGTAGTTGACTTTATTGAAATTCCTTTTGGAATTGAGTCAATTCCAGATGAAATAAACATACAGAAAAAGCCAAAAATCAAAACAGTAGATGGTCTACTAGGAAATGTGAAGAGCTTTGATTTGTCCAATCCCAAAAACTTCATAGGTGTTTTTTCTCCAAATGTTTATGATATTAGGAATTTCAGTCAAAAATCAAATAGTCAGGCAAAAAGCTTTCCAGTAGTCAAATTTTTGCGTGATCCATCAGACCCAACATCAACGATAACTGTTTTAGTAGGTGTTGAGGAATACTCGTTGGAGGATGTAAAAAAACAAGAAGTACTATTTTGCATGTCTCAAATTCCATTAATCTTGTCCTGGGCAATATCAATTCATAAATCACAAGGCCAAACTTACAACTTCATGAAAGCGGACTTAAAGAACTCCTTTGAATTTGGGCAATGTTATGTAGCCATATCAAGAGTGACTTCAAGACAAGGTTTACAGCTACTAGGTTGGAATAAGTCTCTTGTAAAGGTGAACGAACTGGTTAACGCTTTCTATCAACGACTAAAAAGCTCTTCAGTCTTGAATTCCAAGAGTCACCCTGACATGGTACCTTATGTGGAAATTTCCTCTTCTGGTACCGAAGACGAGTGGTAAGCATAATATGCGTTCTACTGAATTATAAAGGCTTAAAAAAATCAAAAACCATACTCTAAAGGCACGGAGTCCTTACTTTTAATTAATAGCCATTTTGATGGTTTCTTATTTGGGAGAAAAAAACGTGAAACTTTACGCGACCTGAAATATCGACTTTTCACGTTTTTTTTTTTTTTTTAAAATTCATAATGAATATTCCATAGACAAACCGTTTAAATACAACCAATACATCAGCTAGTTGCTATTTCAAAGGCCCAACAAATATAGCATTATTTATTATTATCTTTCAGCTATATATAGGATTTTTTTTTTTTTTTGGCTGAAAAAATTCCATTAAGTAGTAGCAATACTGGATATGAGTCTTAGTTTTTTAAGTTCATCACATGTAATAAGAAATATAAGAGCGAGGAATTTCTATAGAAATGCACTACCCACGCTCAATTATAATAATTTATCGATCTTACCAAATGTGTTTATAACAAGGTTTACATCAAACTTGCAGAATCATAAAAAGAATCACCAAAATCCAACCAAATTTGTTTTCAACAAAGAACAACAATATGTATTGGATTTAGTAGTTAATCAGAGAAAATCTATTTTTCTTACAGGTGCTGCAGGTACAGGAAAAACAGTTCTTTTGAAAGAAATTATCAGATTATTGAAAAGAAAATATGAAAGCTACAGAAATTTTGATCATCTTAAAAATCGTATTTTGGTCACTGCAACAACAGGGCTAGCTGCGTACCACATTGGTGGAAGGACGTATCATTCAACGTTAGGAATAATGGACATATTGAAACAAAAATCCAAGAATAAGAATACAAAATTGAAGTTACGGTATGAAAGTGTTTGGCGGAATTGTGAGGTTTTGATCATTGATGAAGTCAGTATGATGGAATCTAGCACACTAGATCTTATAGATTCAATAGCCAAAGAAGTAAGAGGAAGTATTGAACCATTTGGTGGTATTCAAGTAATTCTTTCAGGAGACTTTTTTCAATTGCCTCCTGTCAATAAAAACAATATAAAGGATATTGTAGACAAATATGATGCAGAAGAAGAACAAATTAATCCTCTACTTATGAAAAAAACGACCAAAGAAAAGACATCTATAGATTTTGATGCTGACTATGCATTTAATAGCAACATTTGGAGCAAAGCTTTTCAACATTGTTTATCATTATCAACTGTTTATAGGCAGCTTGAAGATCCGGAATTTGTAGAATGCCTTAATGAAATAAGATTAGGTGTTATGTCTTCTAAAACACAAACGATAATGAATGAGGTATCAAAGAAGACATCTCAATTAAGCAGGGAAAGTGTCACATTATTTGCCACGAGAAATGAAGCTAATTTGCATAACAAAAACATTGTTGATAATATGGAAGGGCCATCTATAACCTACAACGCTTGTTACGGAGGTAAGCTGAAAGGTACTGATGATTTTAAAGAAATAAATAACTCTATTATGCTCTCTGATAGCCTGTCTTTGAAAGTAGGCTCTTTGGTGATGATCACTAGAAATATAGATAAAACTTTGTACAATGGAACAACAGGAACCATTGTGGGGTTTGTTAAAGACAAGAGTGGCCACGCTAATGAAAATTTGTCATATGGAGATCAAGTTACCAGAGATTTCAATGTGGACGATTCGATTGCTTACGAAACGGATTTTCAACAAAAAGGATCTGACCATTCTCAAATTACTTTTGATTTGTCAGATGTGAATAACCAAGCAGTTATGCGTTATGAGAACCCAGATAACAAAATATTGGATCATTCAGAGCGTTTGTATCCGGTTTTTGAATATTATAACTCAAAATTATCGAAATATAGAAGAAGAATTCTAATGCCTTCAACAATAGTTACCAGTACTTCTAAAAACGGAACAGTCCTTCATTGGAAAACACAACTACCTTTAATAAGTGCATGGGGATTAACCATACATAAATCCCAAGGACAAACATATAAGTCTTTAATATGTGATTTTGAAAGGTTTTTTGCTGTTGGACAAGTATACGTTGCTTTATCAAGAGTTAAATCTAGAGCAGGACTATTTTTACAGAATTGGGATCCTAAGAAGATTATTTGCGATAAAAAGGTAATTGATTTTCACCAAAATTGTGTAAAAGATTTAAAGGTTTTAGTAAATCAAAAGTAAGTGAACAGTTCAATAGTCGAGTGACAGAAGGAATTGCTTTTAAAAACACAAAAACAGAAAAAACAAACAATAAACTTTGTATATAAATAAAACTGGATATATATTTATGACCTTATATACCGAATTAAAATCACTTGTAAATAATCAGATTTTATAATACATTCTTAATAGGTCAAAAGATTCTTTATATATCTGGGTACTGTAGGATTACTCTCTTCAAAGTCTATAGGCAAAAGCAATAGAACTTTAAAAAAAGTGTCATCATCGTCGTTTTCCTTGACGAAATGAACTACCCTTAACCATAAAGTTTCATACTTTTTAGTATCATAAAACTTATATTTTAATTCCTCAAATTCCGATAATAGGTTCACAAAGTCAAAAATAGAGCTTTCTAAGTATTCTATGTTTTCAGAATCATCTATTTCATTAATGTATGTACTTTGGCACATAATTAAAATTGCTTCATCAGAAAATTGCAAATGACCTAAAGGTTTTCTTGAAATAGAATGCAAAATTTCAAGAGTTTTTTTGATGATGTTAAAGCTTTCAATTACATTCAGCTTAGATTCAACTATCAATGTGAATGTTAACTCCTCAAGACTTATTCCAAACAAACGATTAGGTCTAAAATGTACTGGGAACATATGCAAAATATTTATCAGTTCAACATGATAATCAGATAGTTGTAAAGCAACATCGTAACAAATTTTCAAGTATTTATTAGTCTTTGAACATGTATTTGCTTGATTAAAATTATCCCAAAACTTCTCATCAACCAAATCTTTAGAAAACAAAGAGGTATCTGTGTCTTCAGAATCATGAATATTTATTAGTTTTTTCAAAATATACTTTTCAGGAATCCTGTTGAACTTTTCTAAGACCAAATGCTGATTTTTTTTGATAAAGTCAGGATTTTCAGTCAATAATTGATTAAACTGTTCTATTTGCACAGAACCTCTTTTTAAAAATTGGTGAACCATTACAATGTTTTTGGTTTTGAGTAGATTCAATATAGACAAGAAGTCAGCTTTGAAAGCATGTAAAGACAGATTTTTATTAAAAAACTTGAAGTCAAATGAATCTTGCCCAAACATATTATAAAACTCGTTGATTTCGTATAATGTAAATGGTACTATATCCATATTTTCTGTGATAAAAGTGACTATTTCATTTTTTTGCACAATTTCTGTACCTTCAAGTAATAAACTTAGTAAATTTTGAACAAAACTGTAGTTAACAGAGCTTACATTGGCAGCCAAAAAAGTCAATGATGTTTTGTGGATTAAAGGAATGAGTTTACTATGGTAGTCAAAGTTATATCTTAAAAAAGGCTGCAAAACACCGTGAACCAAATTGTAACTTGACTTGTTGTTGTATTCATTTTGGCTGGAATACAAAACCAGACTCAAAATTCTCAAAAGAATACTTTCTACATTTTTTGGCTCTATAAATTCAAACAAATTGATAACTTTATCAGCATCTTTGTCAACCTTGGTATATTCTATAAAAGGTTGAATCAGCCCACTAAGCAACGTTGTTCTTGCCTTTAAGTCAATGTTGTAAGTATCAAGGATCATTTCAAAGATAATTTCAAATTTTTCAATTTGATTGTGATACAACTGATAGTACTTTATCACTCTAAGAAAGATATAGTGGTTTAAATCCAAAGGTAAAAAGTCTTTAAGCTGAAAAACAGTTTGATCTGAATTAATCAACTGAAGTAATACAGACTCATATTGAGAGTCTACAGATGGATCGTATTTCTTGTACCAATCGAATAGTACTTTTTCAACATCTAACTTTTCATGATCTGCAGAAAAATCATAGTCATCTGTGATGATATAATCTAGAAGAATTGAATAATGGTCAATAGTAGATTTATTACAAGACCTACTATTATTAATATCCTTTTGAATATCTGTTATTGAAGACATACCAAACGTATTTTGATTAGCTAGAAGGGAAGAACGTTTCTTTGGGAAAAGCTGTCGATGGTATTATCTATGAGGTTACGACCTTTGAAAAAACATTCTAAAGCACCACGTAAACACCAAATTTAAAAAATCTGCCTAATATTTGCGTTTTTGTTAACTCCGAATCACGTGAACAAAAAGTTTTTATTTATTTTTAAATTAAGCATATATTTCAGTTAAAAGAACAAGTAAATTGAAAGTTTACATGTTAACAATTATAAATTAAAAGTTTACACTAATACATGTAATCAAAAATATTAATTGACTGGTGAAATTATATTAAAACCAGAAAAGAAAGAAATAAAAAAACCAAGTAGAAGTATGGATAAAAATACAGACAAATTCTCTCTTGAAACTCTATTTAGGCCTAATCAGAAAGCATCTGAACTCTACAATGCAACTTGTAATAGCTTCGATATACACCCTGAAATAAAAGAAGTTGTTCAGTTTCAAAATGAACTACTGGATCTACTGCATCAAATAGTATCTGGAGAGCTAGACAAAGATGTATATGAAAAGATCAATACGCTTTTAGCTAATCCAAACGTTTTAGAAGAGAAAATTCAAAGATTGAAGCTTAAGACAGAACTTGACGAAAGTATTTATCAAAAATACCATGAACTTCTTGAAACTGATATTTTACAACCAGAAGAAGCTCCAGAGGCCAACACAGATGATACAGTTCTTTATAACATTACCAAAGAAAAGGTAAAAAAAGCACAAGGGATGGTCAATAGAAGAGAAAATATACAAGCAAACATTACAAAGGTTACCAATGAGATGATTTCGAAAAAGGAGTTGGTTCCAAACACCCTTGATAACCTTACTCATTCAAAAGAAGAGTACCTAAATACCAACGCTAAAATGGAAGCAATTATTGCAAAGAAAGAAAGTCAATACAATGAACAATTCCAAAGAATTGAAAAGCTGCGCCAACTTCTCAAAGATGTTGATAGCACAATGAACATAACTGCTGTAGAGGACGTTGAAATGGATTGAAATAGATATCAGAGTATATAGGATATAGCTGTAACACCAACCTATACATTTTATTTTATTTTTTAAAGAAAACAGTAGTATTTGATTATTTATTTATATTTTCTGGAAATGGTTTTGAGATTAAAGAGCTTGTTGCTATTTAAACAAAGCAAGTATATATATCTGTACACAATTGTACTATAGATAGGTAATAAGTTCTAGAAATACCATTATTACCAATATATTCTTTTCTTATAGTATTTTTTTTATCTGTATTTTTTTATATTATTCTAATTTTAAAAAAGTAATAGTAAAATAAGTTGTTTAAACAGTTTCTAAAACTTCATCTTTGAAACCAGCAACCTTCTTACCCTTTTCAGTGGAAGAACCTTCACCGTGTAAAGCTAATAAAGAACCTAAGTCGAACTTTGGTTGTTTCAATAACTTAACCTTTCTAACGTGAACGTTTTGTAATGGGTAAACAGACTTGGTGGCGTTTAAGATTTCCTTACTGATAACTTCTGGGATTAACTTGGAGGTTAATTCAGCTAAAGTAGATTGGGAAACTTCCTTGGTTAAGATATCAGAAATAACCTTTCTGACAGCTCTGATGGAAGAAGACTTAGCGTAAGTAGTTCTCTTAACTTGACCAGATTGTCTCTTGGTGAAAGCAATGGCGAAAACTCTTAAAACGTAGTCGTCAGAAGTCTTAACGGTGACGTTAGCTTCGATCAAAGTTTGCCACTTTCTGACCATAGATCTGATCTTGTTGGTGGTCATATCCATACCATGGAAGTTGGTTAATAAGTTAGAACCTTGAACTTCGTCAACTCTCAACTTAACCTTCTTGAAAGAGTAGTCTTCAGAACCTTGTAAATCACCCATGTTAACTTCAACAACTCTACCCTTTAAGTAGTCGTTGGCGTTTTTTAAACCTTGAGATTTGTTAACTAAAGTCTTACCAACATTTCTGTTAGCGAAAGTGGATGGAGCCTTGATGTCGTACCATTCCTTCTTGGCAAATGGATCTTGGGTTTTTTTCTTCAAACCTTTTTTACCTTTGGACAATCTTTTATTTGTACCAACAGTCATTTTTTATAGTATTAGTAGAGTAATCTGGTGTTATAAAAGTTGTATTTTCTTAATTTCTCTTAATTAATTATTCAAATAATATTGAAATTCTTCTGAATTGCCTGTGTATCAAACTGAATAGATTGTGAAAATATTAATCTTCCTAAGAAAAAAATTTTAACTAGAGAAATAAACCTTTCTAGCGTAATAGTAATGATTTCGTCTTACAAGCAATGAGCGTAATAATCAACTTTGCTAAGGAAATGTAATAGTTACGAAAACCCGCTATGTGGAATTTGCTTAATATTTGTGCAAGTTTTTTTCTTCATTTTTCAAGATCTTGTTTTTGAATGTTTCTTTTAGGAAAAAACACTGCTGTTTTTTCTTATACTCCACCAAAAGTATGGTTAGTTATTTCCTAAAACAGTAATATTTGTAAGAAAAAAAATAATTTTTCAGTTTTTTTCCCACTTGATTATTTCCTAATGTAGATATCGGATTTACACATTTTTTTTTTTTTAAATTTAGCTTTTTTTTATTTTTTTGTTACAAAAAAAAATTATTTAATATCATTATTTTCCAAAGATTATGTCACGTGAAAATATATGAAATATTGCCAAAAAAAAAAAGATTTAATGGGTTTTGGTTTTCAGCCACGCGTAGATTTAAATGATTGTAATGCTGCTGTAATTAAACATCGTCACTATGATACTATGTTTTCATATATTATTACTATTTCTTAAATCAGTGGCACAAACTGGCATTTTTGCTGTACTAAATTTTAAATCTATCATGTGGTATTAATACAAACATATTGATTCTGTTTTGTGCCTTTATATAACTTTATATAAGCAAAAAGTAGTAATTGTTTTACCCGGCTATCACTTATTTACTGCTTTTGGAAGTGAAAAAACTTTCACGCCAAATTAGTATACATATTTTTTTTGGGGGGTTGGATTTACACGCAAAAAAAAAAAATTAGGATTGTTTTATTTGGTGTTTTTTCTTAGGCAGATACGAACATGAAAATAACATTTAAATTTATAAAGGATAATCTGAAAACCTGCAAAAAGAAACAAAAATTGCGTCTACGTGCTATAATAAGTTATTTAATATATCACAGAAGAAAGCTTATTAATATTTATACTGATACATTGTTATTCATTTTTTTTTTCTTTATTCAAAAGAAGGTAATAAAATTACAAACAACTCTTATCCCTTATTTCATAACTTTACAAAATAAATCCATATCTGCATTCACTAATTAACATAAAACTAAAACCAAAAAAGATGCCGCAATCAATTCAAAAAGAATCATATAATACACAAGCACAAAGAAGACATTCAGACCTTCGACAAGATCCTTCAAGGAAAAGCTTAAGTTCCTCTTTCAAAATAAACGATAAAGAAACGAATAAAATCAATGAAAAAGATATGTCAAAATATATAGAAAAGAAGATGATTCCCAAAACAACATTTAATCTGAAAGTTGGTCTTGTGGGAAATGCACAAGTTGGAAAAACTACTCTTATGTGCAAATATGTCAACAGCTCATTTGATGACGAATACATACAAACACTTGGCATACATCATCTACAGAAAAAAGAAACATTAAAATATTCAAACATACTTTTCACATTGAATGATCTTGGAGGTCAAAGAGAATTCATCAACATGCTCCCCATAGTGAGTGAAGGGGCCGTTGCAGTCATATATCTTTTTGATCTGAAAGATCCTGAAAGTCTCAACTCTATAAAAGATTGGTATACACAAGCCAAAGGTCTTAATGAAAAGTCCATATCTATCTTGGTAGGTACCAAATACGATCTTTTTTTGGATATGGATCCCGAATACCAAACAAATGTTTCTCAAATAGCTACTCTTTACAGTGAAGCAATGGACGCACCATTGATATTCTCTTCAACAGCTGCTTCTATAAACATTAAGATAATTTTCAAAATCATTGTAGCAAAGGCTTTTGGATTAGACTTATCTGTGCCAGAAATAACTCAAATTGGGGATCCATTGCTGATTTATAAAAACTTGGGTAATCTATCGAAAAAATAATGGTTATTTTATTTTTTTATTTTTTTTTTATTTATTGGATTGTATTTTATCGTTACTGCCTAGGCGATACTGCCATAAATGTTTATAATATATATAAAACCTATAGTAAAGACTTCTCAAAACCTTTAAGGCCTTCTTCAATAGACTCTACATTTTTTAGAACCAAAAAGTTTCCTCTTTCGTTAAGGGATTTGGAAAAGGTGATCATGCCTATACCTTCCAGAGTGTTTAGTGACGCATCCCAGTCAAATAATCTAATATTTTCCGCACCATTTACATCGTTCATCATATTCATCATTTTAAAAGAAGCCTTCATAGCCCTTGTGACACTGTATTTATCCAATAATACTTCCACTCTATGAATTAAAGTTGTAAATGGTATTGTTGTGTTGTTAAATGTGTTGAAGATATTAAGAGCAACGTACAATATGAACTGATTCAAAAATGTCAAGTTTTTCACATATTCAACAGCCGATGCACTACTTGCTTTGTTTTTGGCAGCAGCAGCTACAGCAGTAGTAACTTCTCTTTTTATTATATCAAATTCTGCATTTTCAAATTCACTATCATCCGGAAATGAATCCATGTCTATCGTCTTTTCGTAGTTATAAATGACTCCATTTAATCTTCCATACTCTTCTTCAACCATTTCTATGGCTGCAAAGCCAATCCCTTTGGCAGTTCTCACGTCACTTGTGGATGTGGCTGCAGAACGTGATAAGAAGGTTATTGCTTCTTCACTGAAATTTATGTCAAGTAACTGGAAGAAAAATTTGTGTTTTTCAGCAAACTTTGCAGATGCAGATGAGGAAAACAGAGCAATACTTCCAGAAGACTTTTCTATGTAAACTTTATTGTTTTTAGTGAATTCCCCCAAAGTGTGTCTCAGAATATCCGCTAAATTTTGTTGACTGTAAGGAGGAAATGTTATAATATTCATAGCTCCTAATCTAGAGTTAGTCTTTGCATCTAATTGCTCGGACAAGTTTAAATTATTACCAACTGCTATTACAAACAATTTTGAGTTAGCTAAATAAGGCCAGTTAAAAAAATTGTATAACTTTTCTGCATCATGTTTTAACAGTACATCAATTTCATCCAATAGTAGAACAACTTTTTTAGATTCTCTGTGAGTAAAAAAATTTTGTAAAGTTGTCAATGCTGTAGAGCCAGTAGGAATTGCAATATCCAGCTTATCACAAAGACTTTCATAGCAATCGTCAAGGTTTATTAGTTTAAATCCGTTTATTTCAGCAAACATAAACATATTACGATTTTTGCCAAACAAACTTTCAATAGTCTTTTTTACTGTAAATGTCTTACCTGTTCCCGGAACACCTGATAAGTAAATTGAAGACCCTGTACCTGTATTGACAAAACTAGCTATTCTTGAATACAAATTTCTGAATTCATTTTCTCTACCAGGAACAGCATACCTATCGTTTTCAGCCTGCTCGTCCAGATGCTCATCTGGAAGCGCAGTGTCTTCGTTTGTTGACATTCTTTGTCTAAATGATTCGACTGTGTCACTCGATGTCGTTTTATAGTTGGTTCCATTTGAACCTGCCTTTCTATTTTGTGTTTGTTTCATTCTTTGATAAGAATTTGTGAAATCTGCTGCAGTAAAGGCTTTATGAACTTGTGGATATTTTTCAACTGCTTTTGTCCTTTTAGAGTCTGATGTGGATTTCTGTGTCCTAGGTTTTTTGGTGACTTTTGACGCGGTGCTTGTAGTCATTGTTGATTGCATTCTTTCTTCCATTTTAGGGGCTCTTGTAGCGACTGGCTTCTTTTTGAGGCCAGCGGCTAGAGACAACTCGTCCATCTCAGTTTCTGATTTGATGGATGACACTTCAGTATTAAGGATAATTACTTCATCTTCATCTGTACCAGTGGCTTCATCATTGCTTTCTGTTTCTTGCCCGCTGTCTACTAAATATAAATCCTTAGCTTTTTGATCTGCATTTCCGGTGATTGATGCATCATATTTACTACTATTATCTTCAATTGTTTTGTTCGTTAATTTTGGTTGAACTTGTTCAGTTTTCGTTAATGGAATTGTTTCATTCAAATTCGTCGAATTAACATTGCTGTGATCAATGATATACAAAATTTTATCCAAAGTGGTAGTGCATCCTGGCATATCTTTAGAAACTAGCACTTCAAAGTCCATTGAAACAAATTTACCTGTTTCTGATACAAAAATTTTGTTAACAAATTTATGGTCTTCAGCATTAACTTCAAATATCTTCTTATCTTTCTCGAAATGATAAGAGCTGTAAAGATTGATATGTGTATAAGTGGCATTTGAGAAAAATGTTTTTATTTCCGGAATCATGACAACTTCGTATAAATCAGAAATCTCTCTTTTTGAAGAATCTGTTAAAGGAATCGTGGCATTGTAGTCTTCTTTTAAGGTTTTATTATCTTGCAATAGGATTCCGTGAACACTGATTTCACCCATGATCTCTTTTACATCAATGTTGTACACATGCCATATTTCTTTTGCAATTCCTGGTCCTGAAAAATATACCGTATCCCCTTCTGATAGTGTGAAATTATCTGTTTTTCTAACCAACTGTACTTTGGAATGTGTGATCCCATCAATATCTCCTGTACCTCGTAATCGTTTGGTGTCTCTATTTCCAGTTCTTGAGGCTTTTTCTGCTGTACGACTTCCAAGATTTCGTGGAAGATACTCTACAATCCAATCTTTGAAAAAATTTGTCGACATTTTAGTCATATTCTAAGCTTTATTGCCAAGCAAATATATAGACGTATACAAATAAACTAGCAAAAAACTATCAAAAATGTCTGCCAATATTTAATCAACACAAAGTTGGGTCGTTTTTTTTAAAAAAAAAATATGACTCCTTTCCAATTTCTTGTAGATTCTCTATAAAAAAGGATGTTGAATCTTGCTAGAACGTTTGGTTTATGTATAGAATGTTTTGAAATAAGCTCAAAGTGAAACATATCAAGATCCTATTCGCCATTTGGTTCACGTGCACAGGAAAAAAAAAGTAAACAAAAAAAAATGTAAAGAAAATTTAAGGTATACAAATATTTAATACCAGATGCTTTCATCAAACCAAACCCATACCAACTAAGCACAGTTTCAATTCAAAGGCCTTATTTTTAAAAAAAGAATAAAAGTAGAGCATACATCCAAGGCTTTGTGTATGCTGGCTTCGTGGACTTCACATCGTGAGTTTTCACCAAAAAATAAAAATAATCACGTGACCACCAAAAAAGTTGTAACAAAAATTGTCTATGCAGTATTGTTGTTTCTCAGGAAACATCAGTTTACATTTTGTTCAGGGAAACAAAATCAGCCCAAAAATGTTGCCGGGTCTCTTCACAATATATGCCAATCTACGAGGGAAAAAAAAAATGGAGTTTAATCAATTCACAAAACATAAATTGAAATACGAATAGAAGGAAAAG
>ERZ794936.320-NODE-320-length-25713-cov-33.422831_pt1 | contig 25713 bp, 11 predicted proteins | sample MGYA00511083_ERZ794936 | MGnify/ENA primary metagenome ERZ794936 (study PRJEB30137, sample SAMN04331409) | food metagenome | isolation source: Y2 must sample point D1 replicate A | place: Australia: South Australia | collected 2014 ... | reverse complement strand
GTCAAGTACAAAGTATCTTTGGTTTCCTTGTTTGCAATGTTTCCCCAAAACTCACTGAAAGTCATGGCAAGTCTTTTCTTCCCACTCCCAAAACCACCATCAACCTCTTTTTCCACGTCCAACAACTCTTGATTCGTGTTGTTTTTGAAATTTTCCAAAATGTTTTCACGCCCCAATATTTCATACAATTGGGCAATATCCTTTGAGGATTCACATCCGGTTATCTTGCACGGCTTTCGTAACTTTATGTAGTTGTTATAGAACCAACGGGAACTGTCTTCCCCCAAGTTGAGTATATCGTTCATGGAAACCACATCAACTTTGTAATCGCTTTTTTCCCTCTGAGAACCGTCACCCTTAGCATACCCAGGAATAGTGTATCCCCTGTATGCGTCTTTTTCCCGTTCATCACTCTGACCAACCTTTGCTTTTTTCAATTGAGGTTCCATTTTTATATTTAGTACAACTTGTTTTTTTTTTAGTTTTTTCTTACCTTTCTTTTGAATTTGACAAACACACATGAAATCAGTACTCAAATCCAACAATTTCAATCTAATAACAATCCACCAACAAAGTTCATCTTCATCGGTTCAACAAAAAATCACGTCATTCTCGGACCCACGCGACATATATCTCTTCAACAAAAAAAACTCCCACAACCAATATACAAGCAAAGAAAATTAACAGAACCAAGAAAAAAAAAAAAAAAAAAAAGAAAAGGTTGCGCAGTTTATGGATCACGTGAATTAATAATTTCAGAAAAAATATATCGGAATTTGACCCCCGCAATAATTTATTTCAAAAATTTGGAAAAGATGAAAAAATGAAAAAAGGGTAAATAAACAAAGTCGGAAAGAAAAAAAAAAAAAAGAACAGACGCGACGCGCCGAGGTGTGTCGTGCGACAGGGAACGCCTTTTTAAAAAAAAAAAGAAAAAAAAAAGTGGAGAAAGCGGGACAAATTAATGCGAAATGCGACCAAATGCGAACACTAAGGAAAACACAGGAAAAACTCATAATTGTGAAATAAACATGATACACCCAGATCATTTGAGAATCAACAGTTGGCAGAGAAAAATCAATTATGATAGTTGATATTTTAATGTTAAGTTCTATAAATCTATATAAGTGGGGTTTGGAAAAAGGGTTGCTCTGATGGTGGAATCAAATATTCATATATATATATATCTATACCGGTGCAAAATTGATCACCAGAAGCAAAAAAAAGACCCTTTTCCGTTAATTGGTTGATTCTATAAATAATTCTTGGTGAAGCTTCTTTTTTCCTGGGTTAAAAGTCTGTTCTGCTCCTTCCTCGATAGCAGGGTCCAGCTCGTACAGAGACCTTTTGCCTCTGGTTGAAGGTCTGGGACCTGTTTGGTCTGTGGCCGAGGGTTTCACAGGTTTGCCCAAATCCAACAAAGACGGGGTGTTAGGAGTAGGAGGTATGGCCTTTGCGGATAAATATGGAGCACCAGATGGCGTGCTTCCCACAGCAGCAGCAGCAGCATCACGGGTGTCTTGCTTTTGCAAAACGTCACTGTCCCCCAAGGAACTGTAAAACTGACTGCTCACAAAATTCAGCAAACTTTGCAAAAAAAGTGGGTTTTGAGACGCATTTTTAGGAAAGTATTTCAGCTTGAAACTAAACGGCAAAGCAAATAGACCGTCTTCGTTTAACGCATTGTGGCAATCTTTGAACATTTCCAAAAGCTTGTAGCTTATGCCATCGAGAGATAGTTCAGTTGAAAACTCGTTCTTTTCACCACAAGAATAAAAATCTTGCATGCATTTTTGGATCAAAATGACGCTGGAATAAGCTATTGAGGAAACAGAGTGGTTGTTGTTAATGTGTGGGTAGAAACAAGCCAGCTCGCACAGCATTTGTGCTCCGTACTTGATCTGGTTTATGTCCTCCATGGAAAAGCAGCTTTGTGTTTTGTTTTCAAACCTTTTCTCTTGCTGAGTATCGTCAAAAGTTTCTATGCTTCTTAGCAAAATGTCAACAAAAAAATCGTGAGTTGGTATGTCTGAAACACACCAGTTCAAATGCTTCAAAATATCCAATTCCAGACTTTTCAGTTTTCCAGATGTTTCCATTTTCACTTTTTCCTTTGCTTGAGCAAAATCGTTACTGGTGGCAGCGCCACCAGGTGGAGACTTGTTGTATGAGATCAATTGCAAAAGAATGTTAATATCTGGATGTTTGATCTTTGGATCCATAAACTTTGAAGCAATCCACAGCGACACCACACCAATCATTTGGAATTTCAGTCTGTCTAGCAACATCTCCTGTTCCAATCTCAAAAGAGTGACATACTTGTCAAGTATCTGGAATGACAAAATCAATGTTGGAGTGCTGAGTCTGAGTTTTGTGTGGCAGCACATCATAAAGTCAAAAATGAGTTTCCGGAGCGAGTAGTAGTTCAAAAACATAATATTCTCTATACTTTGCGACGAGTAGACCATTGATGCAGGAGACCCGTAATTGGCATTGGTGTGCTTGACTTGCACATCGTATTTTTTGTCGAGAGCCAGCAAATGTTGCAAAAACTCAACCCCGTATTCCTGACACGCTTGCTCGTGAGAAAATATCTCCATCGACATCACTGTGTAGCGATTAGGCATATTATTGAGTTTTGAAGGAGATTGTGGAAAACAATATTTTAAAATCGCAAGGTAAAAAATTGAAACGCAGACCTATATGTACAAAATGACTAGCAACTTGTTAGCGGTTTAAATAAATTGATCTGGTGGAGAGTGAGTATTTGTGTTGTTTTTTTTTTTTTGGTTTTTTGCTGATGATCTTGATGTGGTGGAGATCAAATACAAAAAAAGTCAATGGATAAAATATAAGTTATCTATAAACTAATATATCTCGAGAAAATCATATCTTATACAACAGAATTTGAGTCCTCTTCACTATAAAGTTTCTTACAAAAAAACAGTGTACAAAAATTAGCCCATAGTAAATTGGTTTTTCGCATAGTAAACCCAAAGATTTCCATAGTGAATCAATTTCCACATAGTAAAATGAAATCTAGCCCTCAGCCATACTAAACAACTTCGCTTTTAGGCTCGATAAAAAGTTTGACATAGTACGCACACGTTTACAAGTCGCCCTAGCAACAGGGGCAGCCACAAGGTGAAAATAAAGTATAAAAAAAAAATAGTAGCAAAAAATTACTAGTAAAAGTTACGAGTCCGTCTGGTGAATTAACAGCCAGACAACAGAAACTCATTATACATTTTCCTCGAAACTCATGATCTAATAGTAGCCTAATTTTAGGAACCAGGCCGACTAACAAGGCAGAAGAAAGTGTAGTAGTAGTAGTAGTAGTAGTAGTAGTGGTAGTAGTATATTCACTCGCTCACGTATCTCAGGAGCTTTTTGCCCTCGATCGCTCCTATCTTGTTTGAACAGAAGGAAAATTTTCCAAATCTGTTTGCGTGCACGGGTCTCGGTAATTTTACATCTGAAACGTGATAAACCGCGCGCTTTCTAACGGAACGGGGCATTTTTGCAAGCTGTGTTGTATTTTTTCGTTGTTTTTTCATTCTGTTACTATTTTTTTTTTTTTCATTTTTTTTTTTATTTTTTTTTTTATTTTTTTCACCTAGCTTAGTATTTTCTTTCAATCACCAAACCCAGGAATATAATAATGTTGTGATGATTCGGAAAATGTTCCTGTAAAAACACAGCGGAAGCAGTCTTGGAGGCCGTACCTGAAACCACAACCTTTATGACTTTTTCCAGTTATTGGCGCGAGCTCGATAACACTGAGTGAGATCAAGAGCCACTCTGATTTGTCAGAATGGGAACCAAGAAAATGTTTCAGAGATTGGTAGTAGTGTGATATAAATATATATATATATACACTTGTTTATTTCCGTTTTGTGCACCAATTACTAGGGGAATTTGAGCGATACGGCTATCCATTTTTCTTGAGAGCTAGATACCAATATTTCGCAAAACGTAATAGCACCTGAGTATCAAATAAATAGTGAGATATTTATATCACCTATGACACGGACCAAATGGTCCAACGAGTGTATAGAAAGAACTGAAACAGAATGTGACTACTAATAAGAAAAATCATTTTGGTGTCTGTTTGCAAAACCAAAATATAACAGTCGTTTGTACGTGCTTAAAAAAAAAAGAAGCAATTGACAAAGAGTAACATTGAGATATTGCTAGACCAGGCTTCTACAGACAAAAGCCCGGTTTTTTTTGTTTTCTTTTTTTTTATGTTCGGTTATATGTCTTTTGGTGGTGACACGCATCATGCCAATGACATCTTCCTATCAATATAAAATCTTGAAAAGAGCAGTTGACAAATACAAAACGTTTGGCCTTTTGAGATAATGTAAAAAACACAACAAGCAATTTCAAGTTTCTTTATTGAGCAATATGAAACACACGTTATCAAACTTTACCAGCAGGACCGTCAATTATAACACCTCAGACCTACCCCAAGCTTTCTTGCTCACCTTCGAAACAGGCTTTCCATAAGATATATATCAAGCAAAAGTCCTAAAGCGGTGCCTATACCGGTAACCTTTAGGCCCACAATGTTAAAGTCACGTGAAATTAGAGTTTTGAGAGTCGGGCAAATCACGTTTGTGAAAAAATCCTAATCCATGTCTTGTTTCCCCGGCAAAAAAATTTTCGGAATCGAGCGTCAAGTTCCAAGATGGTGAACAAAAATGAGCAGAATAATCCAATCCCTGGCCAAATTAATACACCAAATAGGCAGCAAAAACCTACCCAACACACTCATTCAACAATGTTAAGAGCTGGTTCTAATTCTGCATTGCTGCGGGCCTCGTTGAGGTGTCAATCGACAACGACTGCCAAGTACACTCCAACAACTGCCAAGTACACTCCAACGCTCAACCAGGTCATCATCAAGCAAATTCAAACAGGTCAGCAAAAGCCAATCAACGAGATAGTCAACGCTTTGAATGAAAAGCTGTCGAAAAGTAGTGCAACCGGACAAGTGCCAAAAGAAAGATTCTATAGCAACGATTTTTTCACTAACAAAAACATTTCCGAATTGATCTCAAGATCAAAATACGATTACAAAATGTACTTGCAAAATAAATACTCGTTTGCAAACGATGTTCCTCCTACTCCATACGAGCTTTTCACAAAATTGGATAATTTGAGCTTGATTCAACCATACCACTACACTTTGCTAATGAAATACTATTATGACGAAAAAAACTTCAAAGAGTTGTTATCTTTTTACGTGAACAATTCTAATAAAAAAGAAGTTTTTGACAAATTGAGACACAACAACAAAAGAGAATCCAACACGCTAAGAGACATGATCATCATTTCCTATTTACAAACCTGTTCTTCAAAAGAAAACGTTGATTTCAACATCTTGCTTAAATTCCTAAACAACAATTTTTTGCAAATCGATCACGCTACTTTCAGATCACTAGTTGAACTGTTTTATTACAAAGGCTCGGTCAAAAAGGATCCTTTAGATACCCAATCCATGTCCAAATTTCATGAATTTTACAAACAATTCATGGACACCCAATCAAAAGCACGTTTTGCAAAAAGCATACCTCCAAATCGTACAGGGTTGTCGTACTTGATCGATTTGAAAAATCATTATTTGCCATACGTCTACCAAAAAAACAAAACTCCAAAATTGAGCTGGATCATGGACTCAATGATGGACCACTACAGCTACAAATTATTCACTGAGCTATACAAGCAGTATCCAAACGATTGTTACTCCAACAGATCTCTTCTATACGCTTTAGGGAAAAATACCCAGGATCCAAAAGAAGTGAGAAGTCAAAGAATCCAAGCTGTGTGGAATACTTTTTTTGTGCCAAGAACAGACCCTCCTTTGTGCAAAGATGACTACTTGGCTATGCTAAGGGCTCTTGGTGAACTAGACTACGAAAACAAACTTGAGCATTTTTTCAAAAACTCTGTCGACATTCCGGCTTCTTTGAGAAAAGACGTTCAATTGGAAAACTGTTACCACTTTTACCTGCTAAACTACGATGGAAAAAGCAATTTCCATTCTTTGAAACAGATGGAAGAAATCGAAAAGACTATTGGAACAAAATCACAACAATCTTTGGAATTTGTGCACTCTCATTTGAAAGAGTTGACACAGGTTTCTAACGATGAGCACTTGCAAAAATTGGTTTTGATACTAGGTATGAGATTAGTTGAACAAAAATCCTTTGATAAAGAAATGGAAATGAACTCCAAGGGATCTGACGGCAAGTTGTTACAGATTTTGCAAGCTTTAGGGCTGGAAAATGTGGAAAAGTCTTTGATTGTGTACAACAAACTGTTGAACAGCGAAAATCTGCAAGACAAATCTTTGATGATTGAAGAATCCCATTTTGACTTTGCGCAAATATCAAGCTACACCAAAAACATAAAGTTTTACGAAAACTTGTTGAGATACTTGCCAAACAACTACAACAATCCGACCAACTATTTGATGAATATTATCGAAACGTGCGTCATCCAGCTTTGCAGAAGAAACGAGGAAGACTTGGCTGTTGAATTGTTTAAACTGAATTATCAAAAATTCATCAATTTGGCCAATGCGAAAAACACGAAAAACGTTTCCAGAGATATCAAAACTTTGATCAATGCTATGGTCCAGGGCTTGAGCAAAAACTTAAAATATTGCTCTCCAAACGATCCGGCACATATTAGCAAATGCTTGAAGTCTTTGGATGAGTTTATGTTTTTGTACTTGAAATCGTTTGAAGTTCTTTTTGAAAACCAACAAACAAACACACAATCCCAAAATCCAAGAAAAAATGGTGTTTTCTTGGACGACAGATCAATGAAACAAATCTTGATGGCTGTTGTGGATTTGAAATTTGGCAAACTTTCGCACAAGGATAAACAATTGTTGAAAACTTTTATCGATCACTACAACCAATACAAAGACATTTACGACAAAAATTTGACATCTGTTGAAAAAGCCAAAATTGAAAATTTAATCACAAAGCTTGTTGTGTAATTGAGGTGCAAAAAGGCTTGTAATTATACCACCGCATTATTCAAAAAACTATCTACATGTATATATATATATATATATGAATCTCTCAAACGAAGATTCATAAACGGAACAAAAGCTCAATTCTTGTTTTTCTTGTCGCTTTCAAAAACTTGCTCCATGATTGGTTTTGCCCAACGTATAACCCTGTCTTTACCATTTTCAAAATTATCCAAAGCTGGTCTGACATCCAAGTTGAATGTCGGCATACCGTCTTGATCGTCTGGTCCTTCGTAAAAATCAATCACATATCTCACCTCCTTATAGCCCGGGTGGTTCCCATTAAGCTGACTTGTTGGATCTGGTCTTAAAACGTACCAATCATGTCTATCAAAGGGCAAAGTTCTATTGAATTTGCTTGGGAAAACGTAGCTTAGGTAATGAAATAATCTGGCTCTTGGGGATAAATCATCTGGTCTCCCCATAAATCTCAGCAATTTGGTAGGCACCTCTTTGCTGCAGTATTTTTCCTCCCAATCCAACACCTCTTGCCAACAACCTTCGTTCAAAAAATTGTGCACAAACACCATACTTTCAACAGCGTCTTCAGGGATTTCTTCCCCTGTGTTTGGATCAATTTTACCCTTTCTTATCATCGCATTGTACATCTGCTGCGGAGAAGGATATTCCCATGGCGATCCATCCCCCTTTGGAATTGAACTCAATGTTCTTTCTGTTGGAAGGTCTAGTTTCTGCCAATCTTGTTTTTGATCTGGAAGGTGAGATGGCATGTTGTTCAAAGGATTGATGTGAGTTGTATCATTAGTGCCACCAGAAGAAGGAGTTTTGTGCATCACAGGACAAGCGCTGATATCGGTAGGTGGCTCCGTTGTGGAGGAGTTCTTGTGCATCACAGGACAAGCGCTAGCAGCTTGAGAATTCGATCTGTCAGATACCTGATCAGTTTTTCCACCAGCAGTAACAGCCGGTTTGTGTGGACAGCTTGTTTGCTTTTGTGTATTGTTTAGAGGAGCAGAACTGCTCCAAAACAAAGAACTGTTTGCTGTTTGTGCCTTATTTGCAGATGATTGCTCATTACCTGTAGAATCAGCCCAAAATAACCCCATAATTGTAGCTCCGTTGTATTTATGTTTTCTTAGCTTTTGTTTGATGGAAAAATGGTCAGGTCTTGGTCTGGCTTGAAAGAGTATGCATATTAATGCCGATACAAGATCTTCACTTTGCGAGCTTGTAATCTAAAACGAACTTCACAATGGAGTTCAGAATATCAAAAGCAAAAAATAGTCAAGCTTTCAAAAAAGCAAAAAAAAAAAAAAAAAAAAAGTTTGGTCATGTGATAGTTTATTGGGTGTTTGGGTGTACGCCCAGGAGCATTTTGTTTTTACTCCAACGGTTAGTTATTGTAACTCAAGAGTAGATCGATTTAAGTGCACGAAATTAAAGATTTCCCACATCTGACAAATGATTCGACGAATAAGGAAAATCATACATAGTTGATATCAGTATTTACGTGAACAAGAGAGCTCAAAATTACAAACCACCGTATCAAGAGCAACCCTCACCTGCAAACCAGTTCCAAGTTTCCTTTTCTCGCCACAAGAACGCGTACAATCAAAACAAAGTTATAGCCTTTCTCAAACAGAAAAGTTTTTACTCTGCAAGCAACAAAAAAGAGACTAATTTGACAGTTGGCTGTTGTAGTTAGGCGTTTTAAGTTTGTTCTTTTTTTTTTTGGTTAAATTAGAAGTTCGATACTTATCACAGGATCAACACACTTTGTTCTTCATCATGGCAAACAACGTCACTGACAACGCTGCTCCTCAGCAGATATTTTCTGGTGAAAGCAATGATTACAGTTCATCTTTAAGTACTGTTCACAAGGATGAAAACACAGCTGAAAAAGAGTATTCAGATCAAAAAGTCATCAAATACATATCGAATGAACTGAAGACCGATTCTGTTGTGCGGTTATCACACATCAATTTGAAAACTTTGCCGGCGGAAGCTGTTACTTTGATGGTTGCAAACAGCACAGATAAGCTTTACATGCAAAAAAATAAGTTAGAGTCTTTGCCTGAAAATTTTTGCAAGATGAGCAGCTTACGGCTTTTAGATTTGAAAGACAATCTAATCACTGTGTTTCCGAGCACTGTTTTACCATCAAGCATAGAAATACTTGATGTATCTAATAATCTTATATCAGAGCTTGATATAACTCTAGCTAGCGTCCTGCCCAATTTGAAGTATCTCAATCTAAAACACAACAAGTTCAGCTCGATCAAACAGTTATTCCCACTATTGAAATTGCCAAGACTTAGAATTTTGGAATTAGACGAGTATGACGACTCTGATACTTCCATTAAGGATCTAGCAATTTTGAAAGAATATGGGGTGGATACGGATCCTTTGCAAGCATTGCGAAACTATTTTGAAAAGGAACCACTGGAAAAGAAAACGAAAAGTGCAAGAAACACAACAGGTGACCGTACTCTTTCTTCTGATCAGCAGGAAAATGATGCTTATCTTTACAGTCACTCCAAGTATAATGACTACTTCAAAAGACTGAGTGTGCTGCCCGAAGAATTAAATGAAGACTCGGTTGACAAAACTCCAAAAAGTATACACCTGAATAGTTTTCGCCCTGTTGACCACAATGATTCAGAATATCCCGACAGAGGAACAAGGCTTTTTTTCCACACCGGGAAGCATGACGCAACTACCACTGCAGTCACTGGACATCTTTTTAACCAGGAAAATACACCTCAGCCTGCAGATGAACCTAAACAAAATGGCAATGCGCCGTCGTCTTTTAATAAATGGAATAATATTCGGAATTCAAGACTGAAAACCCAAACACATAGGACTCATGATCTTTACAGAACACCTCCGCCTAAAACCCATGCTCCACAAAACTTCCAGCAGCCGCCCAATGTGCCTGCAACCGTACTTGAAGCTGCTGATGGACCAAGCAATAAAAAAGAAAATGCTTTACAACTTCCTAAAATGAACCACGAAACTTCAGCTCGTCATGAACCACTTCAAAAATTGACTATTTCTTCAAATACCGAAACAGGGTTAAACTTAAGTGATACATCTTGTTTTTCAAACACGATGCAGCGTGAACACATGGGTACAAGTATTCAAGAACAAAACCTAAAACAAAGCATGGAGGGGCCATTAAAAGATGGCAAACCCTCTTCACCCTGTTTACCCTCTGACACACGTGGCGAGAGGGCACTAGCCAAGAAAGAAAAAATATCAAAAGCAACATATTTACATATTAAAGCTGTCAGATATGATCGATTGTTGATTTGTTGCAGAAAGCTTTTGTTTGTATTTACAGAATGCCAACAAACAATCAGAAGAATTACATCTTTCGGTAAAGACAAAACTGTAGCAATGAATGTTGTTTCATTATTGTACGGTGTCACCTCCCACATTGACAATTTGGTGGAGGTTTTAGAGAAAGTTGAGTCTAGTGAAAAGCAAGTTGATAGCGTGATTTTGATACAAAGTTGCACGGCAATTATACCATCTTTCAAACAAATCTTCAAACTACTGAGTACCAACTTTGACTCCTTTTTTCAAGGAAATGATATTTGCTTTTTGAGAATGTTTTATGTAACCATTACAAGCTCTTACAACGAGTTGTGCAATGCATGGTCATTGGTCAAACAGGAAAGTGCAGAAGCTATGGCTCTGAAAAAGGAAAATATTACTCATCAAAAATCTCACGTTCAAAGGAAAATGACAATGCTCAGCCCAAAAAGCACAAAATCCCAACCTACGTCTTCCACTATGCTGAGCCAGTTGGCACAATCATTTCAATCCACACCAAACCTGCAGGCTCAGTTACTGAAACGGAAAACTTCACAAAATGCAAAGCTTCCAAAACTTGTCAGAACAACGAGTTTGAATGAGCCGCCCACGCAAGGCGGGTCATCTAGTTTTTCCACTGGCCGACACAGATCAAGCACAATGCTTGCAACAAAGAAAATTGATGAACACGTTCAACCCAAAAAGTCGATATTGCAAAACTCTGAGAAGGGGAACAGCCAGTCTACGCTTGACAACAATCAGGATTTTGAAAATGAGTCCAATTTTGTTAACAAAACAATCAATTTGCCAAGGGATAAACTTGCGACTGAACTCAATCTTTCAAACCATCCTAGTAGTGTGAAGCCTCTGGCCAACGATGTTCACAGTGAAAACACCGATCAAAAGTTGAAACAACGTGCCGCTTCAAGCACAGGTAATCATGTTCCAATCTCGACCTCAGAATCTTCCACAGCTGTACCTCCAGCCAGATCAATTCACAGGGGTATGCCCTTAAACAAAAGCGGCATAGCCAACGACTCTTCAGTATCGCAGATGGCCGAGCCCTCTAAAACTTTTGAGTTGCCTTCAAAAGACTCTTCCGCAAGTATTCGCGAGATAGACCAAAAACTTTACAAGACTTTGCAAACAGTTGTTTCAACCGCTTCTCACGTAAATGCGGAGTTGAATAGCACAGTTTCAAAAGCGGCAATCGCGCATGCACAAAATGTATCCAGCAATGATGAGTCTTCGAAGAGTAGTGAGTTACTGGCTCCGAAAATAAAACTTCTTATGGGAACCTGTGTTAGCTGCATGGACTTGAGCACTCATATGAAATCAAGATTAACCATTTTAATGCAGAATGAAGTCTCTTTGCTAACTCCAATCGAAAAACGTAAAACGTGGGAACTAGTAAACACTTTTTTGAAAAGCATCATTGCTTTGTTAGGTAATGCAAAAAGCGTCATAAATGAGGTTGGTGGATTTGGCGACCTGAGACCAGGTTTGGGAAACCTGGCTAAAATTACAAAAGAGGTTACATTAATTTTGAATAACAGCTCTTATAAAAATGCAGGAAGCATTCCAAGCTCCCAGTTAAACACTAAAGATGGCAAAGGACCTCCGCTTGCCCAGCAAAACTCTCAAACAACAGCAACTTCTGGGGTCTATCCAGGCATTTTTCCAGACTTGAAAACGACACCTTCGGTGGCTTCAGCTTCAGCTCCTGCCATGAATTATTTTGACCAAAATTAAGTATCAAAGGGTTTTCATTACATAAATTAATATACTCCAAATACTCTCGTTCAAATGCTATTTCAAAAGCTTTGTTATTCTCTATGAAACATCAAAACTCATATACGTTCTAGAGTTAGTTCATATATTTTACTTAGCTCATAATGAAATCCTTTGATTTCGCAATCTTGAAAATACTTTGACAAACGTATTCTTGTTCTCTCACAAATACCTTTGCACCTCACTATCTCCGTTGGCGTCATATACACTCCATAGCGCATTTCTGTATCCTCTACTATCAACAAACTGAATATTCTGTCTAGAATAAAGTGCAACATGAAAATGAATTTAATTGTTTCTTTGTCCGAGTCTCCGTTTGTGTTGAATTTCTCAATATAATCCATCAGGTCATCAGAGATTTTCAACAAAATGTACACTTGGCCAATATTTTGTGCCTCATTCAATAGTCGTCTCAAGGACACAAAAGAATAATGGCCATCATTGTAAGCTTCGTCTGTAGCATCGCTTGTATTAATACCAAGTTGCATGGAATGGGTGCTCAAGGGACTCGGAATCAAATTCTCTGTGTTTTTACACGACGTGTCCATGCTGTACCATACAAAATCGACAATTCTCTTGTAATCTTGCAAAAGTGGCAAAAGCGCTGCGTAGTAAGAATATTTAGGTGTTTCGCCAAGTTTCAATCCTCTGCTTTGAACATACTTTCTTTGAATTTTCATAAATTCTTTTTCGCAAAAGTTCATAAATTTAATTTGCTGATTTGAGCTGTATTTTTTCTTTGAAACCTCTTTTTGTAAATCTTCTGATATTGTTGGATATACAGGCGGAGTTGTGATTCTATCATTAAACTGAATAGACGGTTTGTACGTATCGGTTTCTTCAAAGACATCGTCCATTTCCATATCACTTTGATTTACCTCTTCCAGTGCTCTTTTGTTTGAAATGTTAGTTGCGTTTAGTGCTGCAGGATTGCCTTTCAGGTATATATTGTCACAGGAGGGAACATCCAAAAGCATCAAGTCGTCTTGGTCTAGCTCCGCCAACTCGGGCTGTGGGGCTCCTTCTTCGGCCAAGGGCGTGCCTGGCTCATCGGTTGGATAGACGCCTGCTGCAACATTGTTCTCACCTTGCATTTTTAGTTAGTTGGTTTGTTTTTCTTTGGCTTTTAGGTTTCGGTTTATGGAAGATTATGCCAAAGACACATCCTACAGTTCCCTAGTGTACATCAACAAATATCCCCCCCCTTTATATTGTCCAGCTTACCAAAATTTAACCGAACATAGAGAAAAATGGTCTCGGCAATAAAATAGCAAAAGCAAAAAAATCTCGGAAAATCCAACCCCGAGAAACCACAACGCGTGCTCTCCAAAGAAACGCTTGCTTGGCGGTTAAAAGCCTGTTTAATTAATCTTTGTCTGTACATTTTACACTTGCTCAAAAATATCTGTTCAACTATTTGTTTTTTTATTAAAAGATTACACAAGTAAACTAAAACCCAATTACACAAATAACAACTCAATGGAAACCCAAGAAGAATGCACGACCTTGACAGAGAAGGAAACCATATATGGATACATGGAATTGATAACAAAAGATTCTCGAGAAATTGAAAAGATGCCAATTCACAAGGCCAAAGTGTCAAAATTTGGTAGGAGCTCTGAGTTGTGTGATTTGCACATTGAAGACAGAATTATCTCAGGAACACATTGCAAATTCTGGGGGATACAGTTTGACGAAAATAGTTTACCGGTATGCTACGTGCAGGATGTGTCACTAAATGGTACGTTTGTTGTTGGCAAAAAAACCAAAAACAATTTGAGTGTTTATACTCATCATAAGCTTGTAAAATACGAGTGTTACCCTTTGCAAAATGGAAATCTTATCAAGTTTCCAACAATTGAAGGCTTTTATTTGAAATTTGCTAGTCATGCGCGGTATGCTAATGGTGAAAGCAACGATGAGCATGTTTTCAAAGACCTTCGAATTAACAAATGCGTGCATGATGAATGGGTCATCCAACCAATATTTGTTGGATCCGGTACATACGGCCATGTTATGATTACAACAGCAAAGAGTTCGGGCAGAGCTGGCGCAGTTAAGATTATCAGAAACATGAGCGCAAGGGACAGAAGTTTGACTCAAGACAAAAGAAACAGCCAAACAATGAGGGAGGCAAAACTTTTGCTTGAGCTAAATCATTCAAACATTATCAAAATGTATTCCACAGTAATTAGCAACGGCATCTCTCCAAGCTACAAAGATTACTACATTTTTCAACAGCTTGTTTTTGGAGGAGATCTGTTTTCATATTTGGCAAAAACTGATTCATTAGCCCCAATAGAGGAAGAAGAATGCCTGTTGATAGTTTACCAAATCTTATTGGCACTAAACTATCTGCATGCACAAAATATTGTTCACAGAGACTTGAAATTGGATAACATCTTGCTTCGCACTCCAGAGCCGTGCACTAAAATAATCTTGGCAGACTTTGGAATTGCCAAGCGTTTGACTTTTGCAAACAGACTTCACACTGTTATAGGCACCCCGGAGTATTGTGCCCCGGAAGTTGGTTTTCAAAACAAACGAGTGATGTGCAAAAGCTTGACAAAGACAATGGCAAAGCAACACGAAAAGGAAGGTTATGACTTCAAATGTGATATGTGGTCCCTTGGAGTTATTACCTACATTGCTTTAACCGGGGTATCTCCATTTTTTCAAGAAGCCGAATGTACCACTGAAAGTATGTTTGACAAAATGCAGTTTGGAAATTTAAATTTTGGAGCTACTCAATGGGCTGATATTACATCAGAAGCAAAGGATTTTGTTCAGTCATTGCTGACGGTTGACACAAAACAAAGATTGGGAGCGGAGCAAGCGCTTCAACACAAATGGATCTCTCAGCATGCGGTTATCCTGCAAAAGATCTATAAAAAGAAAATTTTAAAAGAAGAACCCACTTTTGAGCTTCAGGATATGAAAACCCCCTTAGAGCCCTCAAAGAAAAAACCCAAATTGCAACTGACTATGGTGAAAAGTTATTCATACTCTTTGTAAAGCTTTTTTTTCAAAAGAAATATATTTGTTTATTTTGAAATTCTTACTAATAAAATTTTTTATTTTTTTTTTGACAAAACGTTTTTTTTTTTGATTCTCGTTTTTGCAAATTTTGAAAAGGAAAAATTCAAATTTTACAAATAAACAAACGGTAAAGAGAACGTTTTGATTAAGTTGTGTGTTAACCACCATCTTTGTGAACCACGGCTGAGCTTTTTTAATTTCATTTGCTCAAAAGGATCTGCGCCAAATTTATATTTCCAAATATAGTTAAAGCACGTGACTGCTGGATGTTTATTCCAAAGTCATTGCACATCATCGCGAACAAAAGAGCACTAATTGCCTGAACACAAAATTTAGAGTTGCTGGTTAATTTATATCCAACAAAGCTCCCAGAGACGCACGATAGCGAAAACTGCAACACTAGGTGAATGTTTCAGTATTTCTTCAGAAGAACCATAGTCACCCAGGACAAAGTATCGCCAGTGAGGAAAATTATTCTGAGCTGTCTTCCCGATGTAAGAAAAACGATGCTACCTAGCCGAAAATCCACGCTCATACCATACCAGGCGGATGATCCATGTGACAGTTTGTTTAGGATGTCAATGAAAGTTGGGACAGGACCCGAGCAAGTTCCTGTTATCAAATCTCCTCTGTTTCTAGTCAATCTAAGAGGCTTTATCGAAGAATCAGCAAACTCTCGCCACCATGGCGCTTTTTCAGCAAATATTGTGGCACTACTGCATAGACTAGAAAATTTTTCTTACAGATGGACCGGTTCTTTCAAAGCATCTTTGGGCAGATCGAATAAATTTTTCAACCTCAAGTTCAAAGAGACATCTCATTCGTCAATATGTACAGTTGTTCCAGTCGAGGTTTTGGATCAGATTGTTTTTGAAATCAGTGAAAAACAGAGAGCTCTTTTGCGTTTTTCGAAAATAAATGGAAATACAGAAACCGTCACCAACTCAAAGCGAGCAGCTCGAATGCTTTTCAGTTTAGTCGAAAAAAACTATAAAGATAAAGAGCTTCCGCTCTCTTTTTGGAAAAAACTTTGTAATTTGGCCTGCTCTGTGGATGAAGTGGAATTAATCGTAAAACTTACGAATGACTCAAGCTTGCAAACGATCAAACAAGACTACATTGAAATGGCCATTTACAGAACCAAAAAGGACTGGCTGAAATTTGTAGCAAAGTTCCATCAACTTGAGAAAAGTTTCTTAGATGAGATAGTTTACAATGAGTTGTTTGGCTCTTTGTATTTTGACTCTTTAGAAAGGCTTATGAAAGCTGGTATTCACGAAAAAGATTGTATTGACATTTACAACAGATGTCTGAAAAGATTAGGTTTACAAGGCCAATTTAAGCTACTACATGTCTCTGAAACACATGGGCTCACTAAAATGAATGCACACATTCAAGCCAGTCTTTCAAGTCTTACTGGTTATTTGAAAGATTATTCTGAGTCGATTCAGGATTACTTACATGAACTGCAAAACATGAATGTTGAGCTTGACTTTTGCAAAAACCCAGATCTTTTAAATGAACTAGAGTTTTTAACCGTAAAGTTTCCTACTTTTGAAAAAGCCAGTTCCTATTGTAGCTTCACTGACCAAGTTTTTGCTCAGGTCACAAATCCAACTTTGAGACTTTTGTACGCCCATTTTTTGCTGAAAAATATCTCTTCTACAAAATCCTTTGTTGACTTTTCCTTCATCATTAAAGACATTTCGAAACGCTTATTCAGCACAGAACGTCATTTTCCAAAATTGTCAGACTTTAACGTGTTATCAAGCTTGGTGAACTCTCAAAATGATGTGTTTTATTCTATTTTTGAGAATTTGTCAAGAAACAGAGATTGCCAGTTAACAACCTATAGAATATATCAATACTTGAAAAAAAACATGGTTCGAGATTTTACAGCCAAAGATTACTACTGTTTGATTAAAGCTAATTTGCAAGGTGACAGTTTCTTAGCGGCGTATTACTACATAGGTGAGCTTATTTTGAACCTTGGTGCCTCCTTTCTTGACGATAACAAAAAGTGGTCATTACCCCATAAAATTGAAAAAGATCTAATAGAAAAGGGGCTAATAAATTTCTTTGGTGACACTGAAATTGAAAGTGTGCTTTACCAGGTTGGGAAACAGTTTGAAAAAGTCCAAAGACCAATCAGTAGGGAAGAACTTTTAAGGATCATGTACGTTCCAGATGTTATTGATTCTTTGTCTATGAAAGAGTTTGTATTTCAGGGCAAAGCCTGTGCTCGTATGCTTCCGTGGTACCACGAACAAAGGGACATGAACAAGTTGGAAAGCGTTGCTTATTTGATCGAATCGTAGTTTTCTTGGGCCAGTTCTATCAGGTTGAGCGATTCGGTGCATTTTTTTTCAAGTCTCGGAGAAACCTTTGCCGCTTTGCTAATTTTTGCTTTTATCATGCTGGTAAAATGTCCATCATCCGTTTGTTGTAAAATATTGCAGCAAATCCAAGCGCTCAAAGATATCCAAGCTTCAGTGATGCTCAAATTTTTGCAGAAAAAATGGATGTTGAAAATCCTAGCAAAAAACCCATTATAGTTGAAAGTTTTATAATTCAAGACAATATCGTTTTGTAGGAACCTATCCCAAAACTTAAATATAGTCAATGTGTGTTTAATCAAGTCTTTTTGGGGAGAGTTGATCTCGTTAAAGTTTTCTTTTGGCCGGCACTTTTTGATGGTTTCCGCGGTCGGAAATATTCTAACCAAATCATTCAAAACTTGAAGTTTATCTTGTTCATGCAATAAAAAGAAATAGTCCAAAAAAGCATTGAGAGAATCTGTGATTTGGAAATCTGGACAATGAATTGCACCTGCAGTAGCCACGTATCCATTGAAAAAACTTGATCTATGTTCATTTCCATGCCTGGAATAAAAATCAATCACACACTCATAAAAATTCGCTGGATTTTGTTCTTGTGCGGGTTTTTCGTAAAGTTCCAGCAAAATACTAAAACTCAATTTCTGCAATGATTCGATCGGTTCACATGCAAGTTTCAAGAGTTTGGGGGTTATCAAGTATTTTTTTTGCCGGAAATATACCATATTATTTTTGATCAAATTTAACCCGCTTTCTCTGACCTTTCTTCCAACATCACCTTCTTGCGTTGAAGTGTAGTCGTCTAATGACAGCAATAACACATCTATGGCTTCTGGATTGCAGCATACCAATTTTGAAAAGCAATCAGCCAGTGCATTTATTAGTGTTGCTTTTGTAAGGTGATTACATTTTCTCAAGTAGCCAGTTAGCGTTGCAGAGTTTTCATATATCTGATCCATTGAGGGTAAAAGCTGAAAAAGCATATTGTTGTTTGATGACAAAAGTTTGACAAAGACTTTTTGCCAGTGATCGTGAGAACTTGTTGATTCATATATAAATGTTTTTGTGTCTTCCAAGGTATTGATTAATATTGCCAACTCTTTGTAAAACTCTGCGTAATCTGTTTTATTGTTAAAAATCTTGTTGGAATAAAGAAAAATGTTGTAAACATGGTCAATGTCTCTTTCAGATAGTGACTTTTTGGTTGAAGATTTTAGCAAATAATTCAAGCTTTTCAACAATGTCAAATAGCGAAAAGACGTTTCAACAGAGCCCGGTGTTACGGATAACGTTTTGAAAGAGTTGTAGCATGTTTCAACATCAAAAACGGGTGGCGGAAGCTCGATAGACGTGTAATAATACAAGTACTCAATAGTATTTTGTCTATCTAACACAATTTTTTTACTGATTTCATTGATTTGTTCATGCCACTCTTGGTTTTCATACAATATTGAAAGCACAAAAACAGTCTGTTTCGTGATGTTGATTTTTTTAAGTTTTCCAACATTTATCAAAATCATTCTTTCCAAAAGATGCATGTTGTACGTTTGATATCCATGTTTTTTGAAAAGATCAAAAAGTTGTGGTATCACCACTGAGTATATGTGGTGCTGGTTGATCACATTCAAAATAGTCATCAGTTCCACAGTTGTTACATTGTCTAGCACGGCAAAACGTCCTAAAAGTTCGTGCAACGTGGCCAAAGCTGATCTCCGAATGTTCAAATCATAATCAAATAACGAGCTGAAGAGCAATTTGATAAAGATTTCTTTTGTATATGGGACTAACTGTGCTGATGTAATTTTATTTTTAGACCTGATCCAGGCCCAAGTTATGAAATTAACCGCATCTCTAATTTTATTGTACGCCGAGTCATGATAATTGGTATAGTTTAATGATTGAAAATCAAAATATTGCGAAATAATAGGCACTACTTTTAAAGTGCTCATATCTATTTGCGTGTCATGGTCAAAAGATTGATTCTGAATCATAAAAGCAATACACAACAACTTCAAATGAAGAATTTCTAGGTTATCTGAAGCCTCTGGAAAAAGCATGTAGTCATAAAGCCGTTCAATAGTGTGCATGTGACAATTGTCAAGAAACAAGACAAACGACTTGGCAAGCTTAAACCTATGTTCCGTGTTTCCCAGAACCTCACTACTCATCTCGTTCGTACCACTAAAAATTGTCATGTACCATTGTAGTAATTCCTTCAAATATGGTTGATCGGAACAAAGATAATATTTTGCTAGTCTTGGAACAATTTTGAGTAAACTCAAATGATCCACGCGTTCAACGGTGTTGGAGATGTTTTCAGTGTATATCAAATACTTCCAATCTTTGCAGATGATTTCAGGAAGTGAGAAAACTTGTTTCAAGTTATGTTCATTGGCTTTTAAAAATTGGTTTATCGTTTTGTAATTGATGTGTTGGTAGTATTTTGTTAGCAAAAAAGAGTTTCTGTCCAACAGTGTCGCAACAAGAAAGGGATTGCAGGCAATGGTGAATCTCTTGTCCAACGATATAATCGTAGTGATTATTGTTTCACTTATCTTTTGTGACAGATTGAACGGGTTCATGACATTCAAAAGCAGATAGTGACATAAATAGTTTAGCACAAGCCATTTTTCCTGCTCTTTAAATACCAATGGCTCAGTTGGAGCATCTTGGTAGTAAACAATCAAATCAATTAAAACCGGAATCAACTCCAAATCGTTGGGCAAATACTGAATCAGTTTCTTGTATTTGATCACAACCGAAAGTTTATGGAAGAGTTGAGCGGCAATTATTAGATTGGGATTTGGTCGGTGAAACGGTAAACCTCTTGAAAGAGGTGTTTCAGGCTGCTCAATGTTCCATATGCTAGAGTGAAAAACTCGTAAACTACCCATCTTTTTCACTAAATAGTCTGGAAACTGCTGAAAGTACTCAATGGAAATGAGGATGTTGGCCAACGTTTCTTGCACAACAGGAAGTCCATCTTGAATCAGTGCTATGTTAGACAGGTGGCTCGCATGGTTCATTCTCTACTGATGAAACACAATTTCGAGGTTAGCACCAGTCCGTTTGGCCCTTTTTGTATTTGATTTCTAAACTGTATACAACTCTTGCTTGGAGTGTTGGTCGGTACATTTGTGGTTTAGCCACATCTTGATCCATGAAGTGACTCGATATTTTGTTTTGCAAATCTGGGCCACATCTTGGGCGCAAACACCCACACCCTTTTAAGCTTTTTTTTTTTTTTTTTTTCCACCCGGTTGATTGCAAAGTAGTAACACACTATAATTTTCACATGAGGGGAAAAAAAAGGACAACAACAACAAAATACGTGACTTTCCTCTTATCTCTTCTTTCCCAATTGGGCCTCTCTCGGCCCCTCCATGACGTTTGGGCTTTTTACAAACTTTCCGTTTTTGTGTCCCCAAATTTATTTTTTTTGTGCCAAAAATTTCTGATTCTCATCGATTCTAAAACCTGTGATCTCCAATCCGTACTTCTTCTCCCGTCTTTAAAAGGCAAATTATTGGCAATCGGTATATTTCAGAGATGGTGCCTGAATGCACAGTGTGAACCCACTTTCCCCTCTTTGCAACTTGATTTTGAAAATTTTAATCTCGAAAAAATTATCAGACAGTTTCGTTAGTTTTTTTATTAGTTTCCATAGTTTGGACAATTAAGAAAAGAAAAACTACATTCTATATAAAAAAGACTAAACTTATTTCATTCAAATAAATTAGTTTTTTATTGTGTCAAGCAGGTTTGGCAACCAGATATATAAGATCTATGAATTCTCTTTGTCAAAAAAGCCAGTGTTTTAATTGCTTTAACAAACTTATCAGTTAGTAAAAAAAAAAAACATCAATTCAATGACTCCAAGTAAAAACCCTTTCCATCTATGACTAAAGCATTCCAAAACATCATGAGTAGCAAAAAAGAACCCCAACAAATCCATTTGGTGATCTTAGTACATGGCCTTTGGGGCAATGTCTCACATATGGAGTACTTGTGTAAAAAATTGAGCAACTTGAACAATTCTTCTTCTTTTTCAAATGAACAGCTACACGTCCACATTTCCAACTCAAACGAACATTACAAGACGTATGATGGAATAGATGTCTGCGGAACACGGCTAGCCAAAGAAGTAGAGTCGTTGATAAAAGAGCTTTCTGGGCCCATTTCTTCTGAAAGTGTTCAGGGACAAACCACGGTTGTGAAATTTTCAATGATCGGGTATTCCTTAGGGGGTTTGATTGCACGATATGCTGTGGGACTCTTACACAACAACAAAGTATTCGATCTATACCAGCCACAAATGGAATTAGTAAACTTTACGACATTTTGCACTCCACATGTAGGTGTTTTTGCTCCGGGATTCAATAAGGGGGTCAAGATTTTCAACAGTTTAGTTCCTAAATGTTTGGGCAACTCGGGGAAACAAATGTTTTTGAAAGACTCTGATAAATTGTTGTATTTGATGGCTTTACCTAATTCGATATTTATGAATGGTTTGAAACGGTTTGCCAAGTTGAGTTTATACTCTAATTGCATCAACGACACAAGAACATCTTATTGGACCAGTGGGATTTCCATGAATGACCCATTTTTCGATTTAATCGACAATGAAAACCCTTCTATTGTGGAAAAATTCCAATATGTAACTGACTACGCACCAGTTGTTTTGGACAACAAAAAACCATTCAACATTGTGTCTTTTGCCAATAAAATCGAGGATCAACAACAAAACAAAAGCCGTCGTGCTAGTCTTGACACTAAAAAAAGCTCAGAGATCAATAAGAAACGTGTTAAAAAAACCAAAAAGCATCATAGGGCAAACCCCAATTTTGCTCAAAATGTCGATGTTATGACAGAGTTTTACTTTTTCGATTATTGGTGTTCTAAATTATACAAATGGTTCAAAGTGCTACTAAACTTTTTGATCTTATTGGTTATGACCCCGTTTTGGATTTTAAATTCAACAACCAAGGGCATTCTGGAGAATTGCAAATCTTATATAAGGGTCAGCAAGCACTACAGATCTGCCACGTTGTTGGACTATTTCGAAAACGCGCATTATTCATCGTCATCTTCGTCATCTTCGTCATCTTCGTCTTCGTTGACACAATCAGTGTCCTCTTCTTTTGATTCCTCTTCATCCTTGAGTTTGGCTAGTAGCAAGTCGCTTCACCCTTCGCAACAAGATTTGCAAGATAATTCCAATAAAGACAAACAAACTGTAGAGGACTCTTTAGAGGAAAATTTTGAAAACGGCTTGGACACTTTTGTCAACTCCGTTTACCAAGCCATAGAAAGAGTTGAAATCAGAAATGCAGGTGTGGGAGACTCTATCTCAGAACTCAACAATGCAAAATCGTTACAAGTTGCAATCACAATTGACGAGTTGGAAAACCACAGCATCGAACAATTGACCAAAAAGTCTTGCAAAACATGCCATGCCTCTGCAGAAAGTGTTGAAAAATTGCTAGAAAACTTCCAAATCCACATTAACAACAAGGAACAATTGGCGATTATCGAAAACTTGAATCGCAGCTTAAAATGGAACAAGTTCCCAATTTTGATCAGAAACACCAAGGCAACGCATGCCGCAGCCATTGTAAGACACAATGATCCGTTTTTCAACGAGGGCAAAGTTGTTGTGAAGCACTACATCAACGAGGTGTTCAAAGTTTGACCGCAAACATATGCTTTTAAACGTCCTTCTATTGCTTTAGAACATGAAACAAAAAAAAAACAATCAAATTCTTCCTCACCGCATAATATCAAAAAAAGATTGTTCTTATGTGTTGTGCAAGCATCTGCTTCCCTTGCTCAAAGCTTTGGTTTTTTTTCTTTTTTGATAAGTCAGTGGAGAAAGGGTTTATCTTAGTTTGTGTGTACAACTCCTGTAATTTGCTGAACAATAATTTGATATCCATTTCAGTGTATGGTTGCCCATGCGCATTTGTATTGTCTTGCTCACTAATCCCGATCACAAACTTCATTCCAGTGTCCCAAACGTGATGGCCGTACACAATGCATCGGCTCAGTTGAAACAGCTTGAAATATCCAAGGTACTGTTCGCCCTGGCGTCCAGTTGGTTGGAAAAATTCTGACTGAAAGTAATCCAATGACATGTTTGTTAGCTTGTGGTATTTTACCTGCCATGCGAGTTTGTCCTTTGTGGTGCTGGTGACTCCATCATGAGCGGTGTAGTTATTACACGTATTGCACTCAATTACCAATGGCTTGTCATCAGCGTCAATGATACTCACAAAGTTAATCATTTTTTGGTTAGCTCCCTGTTTTGCTGTTTTTGCGATGTAGTTTTGTGTTTGGAAAAACGTTTTGTGAATATGGTTTACAAGGTGTTTCTTTGCTTAGCCATATATGCGCTTACCCTGCGGGTAATTCAATAACAAGCAACCAACCTACACTCAAACAACCAAGATAGCAAAGTAGAAGAAACCCGAAATTAAAACTATACACGTATAAACCTTTCCCAACTTATTTTTGAGAAAATTCAAAAGCTATTGAGTCGGCTGCTTGTCTTCCAAAAACAACGCATTCCAGCAAGCTGGACCCTCCCAGTCTGTTTGCTCCGTGCACCCCACCGGTAACTTCACCTGCAGAATACAATCCGTGAGCGACAAGTTGGTTTTTGTTGTTTAGCACTTGTGCTTTCTCGTTGATTTTCACACCACCCATGGTAAAATGAACTATTGGTGTGATCTCCCCAACGTAGATCACAGTGTCTGCATTAACGTTGTTGCCAAAGGAGTTGACTCTAACGTCTCTGCCAAATTTGTCTTGTGTAGATTCGTTGGAGTATTCGATCAACTGGCTGATGAATGTTTCTTGCGAACCCCATTTCCCAGCTACATCATGTTCTCTGTAAAAATCACCAATTGTTGTCTTTTTGATCAATTTTTTGAAAATGTAAAAATTCATGTTGTTTGAATAAACTTCGTAAACTTTCTCACTCATAACCAACAATGCAACATTATCTGGCATTTTCGTGTTAAAAATTGCATCGGTGACGTGGTCTCTGGTGTCCAACTCGTTCACAAACCGTTGGCCATTTACTGGGTTTACCAAAATCCCACCCAGCCCTCTTAAAGCTTCAGCTGCCAAAAACTTGACATTGCTTTTGCGATCCGTTGGATCCACAAACCCTGTTGGGTGAACCTGGATCTGATCCATATCGATCAACTCGGCTCCCAACTGTGCCATCAATTGTTGGCCATCTCCAAGAGTTTGTTGCCCATTTGAAGTTGGCAATTCAGAGATGAATTTCGATTTTGTCACCTCGTAGATCATCTCCTTGTTGAATCCAAACCCACCAGTACACAAAACCAACACGTTGGTATAAATTTTTTGCACATTGTTGGTAGATGAAGAAGCAGAGGCATCCTTTGTGTTTTGCACCTCAATGTATTCAATCTGTTTTGTGATTGAATTGATCTTGATGTTGGACAATTTGCTGTTCAACTTGATATCAATCATTTCTGGAGTTGTATCTCTAATTTTTTCCAAATTTTTTTGCAATGTGCTAATGATTTCAAAACCTGGAGGCAATTTTCCTGAAGATCTGTGAGTTCTCATTTTTGAATGTCCACCTAGCTGGGATAAAAGATCCAATTTGATTTGAAATTCGTTTTGCAACCATTCAATAGATTTGGTCGAGTCCTTGGCCAATTTCTCCATTAATTTTGGAACTCCTAAATTTTTTGAAGATTTTAAAGTATCTTGATAGAAAATATCAGCATTATCATCAGTTATATGATAGTTTTCAATTTGGGTTTTCGTTTGAACACCATTGATCCCACTACTTGCCTTTACAGAATTCCCACCAATTTTGTCCGCTTTTTCAATCAAAACTACGGGAATCTTGTATTTGGTGATCAGTTGGGTGGCCGCACTCAATCCAGCCAATCCACTTCCAACAACAACTACAGGTAATTGCGATGCAGACATTTTGTTTTCTTGTGTATTAATACTATTGTTTTTGGTTTTTTGATATTTTTTAACGTTTAGTATGATAAATAAAAGTGTAGTCAAAAGCAACAGATACTTGAAATTTTTCCTGTTCATCTTGACACTAAGAATTGATCGGTGATCGCGTTATTAAATTTGACTTTTTCAAAATTCCAAACATGAGTACAGAAATATGTTCACTCAGATATATATATGTGTATACATATATGTACATGCAAAAAA
>ERZ794936.319-NODE-319-length-25729-cov-33.392693_pt1 | contig 25729 bp, 16 predicted proteins | sample MGYA00511083_ERZ794936 | MGnify/ENA primary metagenome ERZ794936 (study PRJEB30137, sample SAMN04331409) | food metagenome | isolation source: Y2 must sample point D1 replicate A | place: Australia: South Australia | collected 2014 ... | reverse complement strand
AAAAATAAAAATAAATAGTAATGTTTGTCAAACGTTTCATTTGAGCTTTTTTGGCATGGATGTTTCGTTTCAAAATTCTCAAAAACATGATAGTTGATTTTACTTAATCTAATTTGTAAGTTACTAAACTTAATTCAATTCGTAAGTCTACTTTTTCAATGAGTCAATTGATTACAATTCCCGACTGTTTGCATCAAAAATTAATTATCAACTTTCCATCTCCCCTTTGATTTGTTTCTTTCTTTTTATTTTATATATCGTTTTTGTTTAAAGTTCTTAAACTTCAACAATTCGACTTGATATAAGCTTTGCATACCCAACTGTCGAGCTTTCTTATATCAACAACATATTTTTTCAACTATCAAAGGTCATCGAGGTTATCACTTAGCAAAGGTTTCGATAGGAAAAAAAAAAAAAAAAAATTATAAGCGCAAAAAAGTATAAACAAGCCTTTGTAAAACGCATCACGAGGTTTTGGAGAACCGCTTATTGAATTCGATAAACAAAAGTTTTGGTCATATAGGAAACAAAGTTTTGGTCATATCGGAAACAAAAAAACAAAAACAAAAGGTCAACTCTGGTCTAACAAGAAATATATATACACACTTATATTATTAAAACTACAAACAATTCAACTGTGCTCTATCTGGCTTGACTGTGTGTGATAATGAGTACAGAGATCGATAATGCAGTACGAAGTGTGAAAAGGGAAGGGACTTCTAACGAAGATAAAATTGCAAAGACCATAACGTCTGATATTTTGAAAAATGAAGCTGTCATTGACACCACCGATGAAAACATAACTACAACTACAACTACTACTTCTACTACTACTACTACTACAAACGCAAACAAAAATGCAAATACTGCTGAGCATCCACAGAAACCCAAAAGAAAAAGGGAATCGTTTGTGCATGGTCACATACACAATTACAATCAGTTAACGTATATCCACGGACATGTTCACAACTCACGGAAGAAACCGGTTGATGAAAACGTGTTGCAAAATGGGAACCTTTTAGATGGCGGACTCACTCATGGCAGTGCTGATCAAAATGACTATCACTCCCTCCCGATGGAAAAAATTGGGTCTAAAGAACCACCGGGCAATGCTACAGGTAGTGTTGACATCAATAGTTCTTGTTTGGAATATGACGACTGCCAGCATTTTGAGTTTATCAACTATCATAATATGGACATGTTTCATGCAGGTGCAGCTAATGGAGCAGATAACGTTTTGCATGAATTGACTGATACCACAGAGAAAAGACCACTATTAGACGGCGAACAACAACAACAACAACAACAATCTGGTTTGTCAAATAAAAAAATTAAAACAAATTCAGTTAATTGCAAAGATACAGATTGTTCGCCAAAAATTGTGGAAATATGCTGTGACAACGATCACAATCCTGCAATGAAAGCTCCACCGGGAACTGGGTCTAATTTCAAAAACCCACATGACATACCTACTGGTGGCACCAGTGGGAGCACAACAACAGCAACACCGTTGAACGATTTTGTCAATTGTTGTGAAAACGATACTTTGAAGGGAAACACAAACACATCAACGAGTGCTCACAAGATGAACAAAAATCAAAGCTGCTCTCATGACAAACAGGAAACAGACAAATGTCACGCAACGAGTGAGTATGATAACATCACCAACATTTTGTTTCTGGATCCAAACACAACCATCCAGCATTTGTTCCCGGATAACTCTTCTGCCACAGACAGCACCACAGCTAGTGCCACGGGCAGTGCCACAGGCAGTGCTGCTCCACAAAATACAACATCGGCATACAATGAAAACAATGGCAATAAAGCAAACCAGAATAACATCCAATTGCTGTTTCCGGCTCAAGAAGAAGTGCCCTCATGCAATTTGACCTGTGATGATCACTTGAATTCCACAGACAAGTTGCAAAACCAGCAACGGCTAGAACACTCAAAGATATTGGACACACAAATCTTAAATGATTTTATCAATATCAGTAGCATGTATGACTTCCCATTTTCAAAACACGATCATGAACACGCAAACAAGATCTTGCCTCAATCTCATGAAGATTGCCACCACAACCCCCACCACCATCATCAGCAACAACAGCAACAACAGCAACAGCAGCAACAGCAGCAGCAGCAGCAGCAGCACACTCACACGCACAACCTTTTGAATTCCACCATCTCCCGTGGCCAGAGCCCGGCAACAGCGTCCAACAACAGCACATACGGAGCCTCTATTACTTCTTCTTTCAACTCGGACAATGGAGCATTGTCAAAGGAACCAAATATAGATTTGCAAGGGTTTCTCGATACCAATCATGAGCACGCAAAAAACATTCAAGAGGATTCTCAACCCCACAATCACCAGCATCACCATCACAGATTAGAGATCCACGGCCACCATGCCCCATTCAACCCATCCATCAACACGGCCCAGCCAATTGTCAACACCAACTTCCAATCTCCACCAGTAGTTGCGCAGCCATTTTCACCGCATCAAGGACAGTTTACAAACGGCGTCCAGCCAATGAATAACACACCAACGCAATCCCACTACCATTACCATCCACAAAGTCACATGCCGGGACAAAACTTGGTGTCCAACTGTCACGGTCTCCACGGCCATGGAAACGAAAGCAATGTGGAAACAAACCAGATCAATTTCCACTGGACAAACAAAACGTTTGGGACCCCTAGTTCCACAGCTTCAGAAACACAAACGGACATTTTGTGCAAATGGGATGGGTGCGGGAAACAGTTTGGATCTTTGATTGCGTTGCAAGCGCATATTTTGAAAGAGCATGTTGGAACACAATATTTTGATTCGCCGTTCAACGAAGAAGGGCAAGTCCCTCCTCAGCCACAACCAGTGATGGCACCGCCAACGAGTGCCGACACCAACTTTGGCTTTCCCCAACATTCAAACAATTCAGGTCTCAACACTGAGTTTCAAAACAGACAAACACCGTCACTACTGGAAACCGAATTAAATAAGGATACTTTGACAGGTTACGGGAAAGAATCGCAAAACATTTGTTCTTGGATGGACTGCTTTTATGAAAGTAGCAATATATATGATTTGGTCAATCATGTCAACACTGAGCATGGTATTGGCTTTCAAATGGATATGGGGAGTTCCAACATCAACATGCCTCATGAAACCCAGAACAAGCCACATTCAAGCATGCACAGTCACTACCCCTCTTTACACAATCACCAACACGACCACGCGCATAATAGCGTTTCTTCTCACAATTCAGTAAACTCAGGAAGTATGATCTCAACAGATGGCGCACGGTCTATCTCAGTCGAGCCTTTCCAAGACCCTGACCACCACTGCACCACCGAATGTCACAGCTGTAAATGGAAAGACTGTGGTATGGTATTCAAGTCTTGCAAAGAGTTGGATGCGCATTTGGAAGAAGCGCATTTGGAAAAGGGCAAATCTTTTTATCAATGTGAGTGGGACCAGTGTGGAAAGCAGTTTAAGCAGAGACAAAAGCTGCAAAGACACTTGAAAGTGCATTCGTGTTATAAAGGCTATCAGTGCAACGTTTGCAAGAAGTTTTTTTCAACACTAGACATTCTGTCCCAGCACTCGAAAATCCATGATCCAGAAAAGATGAAAATTCAAAATGCAGTCAGAGTTAAATCTCCCTGCTGCAAAAAATGCGACATAGAGTTTGACAAGAATGAAGATTTGAAGAAGCATTCACAACTGCACAAGAACTTGAGATCTTTTACTTGCAACAAATGCGGAAAAGTCTTCAAAGAGCAATCAAATTATATCAAGCACATGAAAACTCACAATTACAAGTTCAAGTGCAGTTTTTGCCCAAAATCATTTACCAAACAAGACTCTTTGGAACGGCACCTGGCCAAATTTCACAGCAGATAAAATGCTTGAATATATATTATGAAAAACAATTTTTCTTAACATTCATTTGTACGTAAATTTTTTATAAATGTATTGAGTCTCCCCAAAATCATCAACCCCATTTTCTAAATCTTCTTCTAGAATTGCTAAACCGTTTTGCTCAATCAAATCCCATAACGTTTGTCTTTCTCTTTCGTACATGTCTCTTTTTGGAATCTCCAATATCACAAGTCCTTGCAAAGGTTTTTTTTTCAAAAATTTCAGCACAGTATCTATAACCCAGTGAGGATGCTTTGGGGAGTAAATAGGATCTGCAATAAGTATAAGATCAAAACTCTCAACAGTGTTGCTGTGTTTTTTGATAAAGGTATCATGATCAGTCCAGTCTAATGCAGCGGTTTTAACTCTATCGGTTAAGTTGTTTAGTTCAACGTTTTTCTGCAAGTTGGAGACAATCTCGGGCAAATCAGTCAGCCATATTTCTATTTTTCTTGCTTGTTTTTCTGTTATGATTCCTGTGGCTTCTGAATGCAACACTTTTAAAGCAAACGCTATTCCTGCCAAACCGGTACCTGCTCCTAGTTCCAGCACTTTGAATGTATCATTTTTATCCAGAAAAGTCTTTGTATCGTCACCACATGGTCTACTGACCACAAAATCTTGCAAAAAATCCATGTTCATCAATCGTTGTGAAAGAGGCAGAGCTGCACCCCAAGTCTTTAACCCCAAAAAATCACCAACCATTCCTGGTTCGTGCAGTAGTATTTTTCTGGAAAGCCCGTTCAGTTGAAAAGCTTTCGTGCTCGAGGGCTGCGCAGTTCTCCCACATCTTTCTGATATTCTCAGGCTACATTGTTTCAAAATCATCTCAAGGGTTACGCCACTGTCGTCCATACGTTCTGTGGCTGTTGTTCCTGGTGTCTCCGCCAGTTTGTTATAGTATGATAAAATGTGTGTGAAGAAGCTCAGTTGGTCGTGCTCATCTATACCGGTAATGGTCAATAATTGCTTCAAAAAACTTTGCTCATCGGTCAATAGAAAAGACTCTGTATTCCAAAAGCTTTTAAACCAAACAAACGTCTTTTCAAATAAAGTGTATTGAAGCTCTTTGGATGAGCAAAAGCTTTCAGCATTTTGTGCATCCTCTACTTCATCACACTGCTCGCCAGAACACACGCCAAAATTCAAGTTTTCGTTGGGTGAAATTAACTTTAGTATGCTAAAAAGTACAAAAGAAGGCATGCACTGTAACGGAGGCAAATCGATTATTTGCAATGGCCCAACATCACTGTCTTGTGTGGCAGTTTTGCTAATTAATCCATGGTCATTTTCGGTCTTCTTTGTAAAAGCAACTTGCTTGATTCCTGTGCCGGATGTAGGCAATGATGGTTCACAAGCGCTCAAAAAATCAAGTGAATCAAAAGTCATGGCTCAGTGTTCCAACCTAATTTGATTATTATTGTGATCTGTTGATCTGTTTTCTTGTAAACTCTAAAGCGTTAATTGCATCGACATATCTGCACTGGGCCTCATCTCATCGGTTTGAAAAACGTCAACTTCATAACTATCACGTTACAAAAAAAAAAAAAACAGCCCCCCAGACCACATCTGACCCGGCTAATAAAACATTTTACCAGCCTAACCGCTTGTGATTACCCCAGGATTTAACCGCACAAAGGGGGGGTGAGGAAAAAGGGGTTTGCTTTGGTTCGATCCTAAGGCGAAAGGCGAATTCATGAGTTCACCCTTGATCTTCTCCAACTACACTTTCAGGAACCATCATTATGTCTATGCAAGTTATGACTTATCTATCCGAACTCAAAAGTTTCCAAACAAAGAAGCTGCAGCAAACACAATTCGAATGAGTTTGATACTCTACAAACAGGTAAGTCCCCCGATCAAACGAAGTGGAAAACAAGAACTTGCACTAAACGATGGGCACATTATATTGAAGGATCCACAGTCGCGATCCGTGGTCGTTTACAATCACTCATCCGAAGAATTGACCATTTACCAACAAAGCTCAAAAACAGATGTTATTGAGCAAAATCAGTTTAACTCGCTCATAGGCACGGCAAGTCCGCCATCGCCTGATAATCAAATTGCATTTACCAAAAATGCTGATAGCTGCCCCACTTGTGGTCAACGAATACCAAATGTCTTGGACCAAAAAACACAAAATGATAGCGACCAGCAGGTTTTTGAAGACTATGTTGAGCCATTTATGCACGAAAATTATTTCAAGATATTGAACAAGGGTTTGCTAGACAGTGCCATCAACACCCATAAGGGCATACCTTCAAATCTTTTTACCCAAGGATACTACAAGGAGTTTTTTCAAGAGTTGGGACCGCTAGGGGTGGGAGCTAGAGGATCTGTATACAAAGTGCAACACGTTTTGTTGAACTCTTTAAGCCTAGGCATATACGCATTGAAGAAGATACCCATTGGTGACGATATGAAGTGGCTAACCAAAAGCTTAGAGGAAGTGAAGTTACTAAGTAAGATCACCAATAGTCATCCCAATTTGATAGGGTACAACCATGTTTGGTTGGAGATGGACAAAACTAATGGGATTGTAACGGGTACCGATTCGGAGTTCCTGATCCCATGCGTATTTATTTTGCAGCAGTATTGTGCGGGCGGGAACTTAGAGGATTGTTTGGTCAACCAAGTCTGGAAACTAAATCAAAGTTTTGAGTCTGCAACAATGAGAAAAATAAAACATAAGTTGAGAAAAAATAGTGCCACCGACAGTGATTATCAGGAAAATAACACCTTGAGCAACTTGCAAATTATCTCGATCCTAAGGGACATTGCAAACGGTTTGGTGAAACTCCATGAGTTGGGAATAATTCACCGAGACTTGAAGCCGTCCAATTGTCTTTTGGACTCAGAGTACACCGGTTCTTCTACTGATGCATTTCCGTCTGTTGTTATAGGTGATTTCGGTGAATCTCAGTTTGATGGACAACTTAGATCAAGAACTGGTTGCACGGGAACAACAGAGTTTACTGCCCCAGAGGTTTTGATGACAACGATGGACGGATCAAGTACTAGTGAGTTCACCTTTAAATCAGATATGTACTCTCTAGGAATGATTGGATTTTACTTGATTTTCCAAAAATTACCTTGGAAGCCATATAGCACGCTGGATGACCTAAAAAATATGATGAAGAAACAAACTTTTGATCACGAATCTTTAATTGCCCAATTCGGAACTAAAGAAAATGTTGATCCAAAATTGTTTCACCTTTTAGAAAAACTTCTTTCGCATAATCCCGATAGAAGATTTTCCGCCAAACAGGTGGTAACTTTCTTAAGCGAAATCAATATTACTCCAATTGCAGAGGACGTTTTGAATAAGGAAAAAAACCTTGAAGAAGAAAACTTTATCATTGAAGATAAAGAAACAAAAGAAGGTGTTCCACCGCTTCCATTAATCAAAAAGCATGATTATTACTTCAAAATTTTGAATGTTGCCAGTGCACTGTTTTTCATCATCAATCCCAATCGCAGCTCAGTTCCTCAAATCAATTACGTATTATTTGCGGTTGGAGGATATCTATGGAATAACGGACAGCATAGGTATCTCACTGGCATTATCCTAGCATATTTGCTATTTCTTTATACATTTTGATACTCTTATACCAACTAAACATTAACTAAACACGTACATAATTTAAGTCAATATGCATATCAAAAGCACCATTTATAGAAGCCAAATGTTTCTCTTTGAATCCAACTCTAAGCACTAAAACGCACGCGTTGTGACCTTAAAACAAAAAAAAAAAAACGGAAAAAAAAAAAAAAAAAAAAAAAAAAAACCCCCCCCCCCAAAGAACAGAACATACGAATGCTCACTTGCACTAGTGTTATATCCACTTCTTTAACAACAACAATAAGCCAACCCCACACCGATAAAAGAAACCCAGCATCCGCACTTTAAGCAATTGAGATATCTTTGCAAGAAGCACCAAATGGGTAAGCCAAAAAGCACGTTTGAGTTGTCAAGCCTCAACCCGCTGCACAAAAAATATAGCAATAATAAAAGCTCTACCAGAAGCAGGAAAGGCAGTATCTTCAGTTTATCTTCTGATGTTGTTCCGCAAACCTTGGATGTCAACCACCAGGATACTACGAATCCTTTAATTCAGTCAGTTTCCGAATCACGTAAAGTGAAAAACAGGAACAGAAGCGACACATCAACAACCGTTTTATCTAATGTTGGTTTCCAATCCATTGGATATAACAGGCCTTCTGAAGATTATCATAAAAACGCGGTTGAAGGAGTCAGAAACCCTAGAGTTTCTGTTGACAGATACTCAAATGCTGAGGTGAAGCCTGGAACAAGTCACTCTTCTACACCTGGGCTCTACCTAACGTCAACAAACATTTCCTCAAGGAGAAATGCCGATCTGCGCAATTCTCATATGTTGTCTCCTATATCGTCAACAAGACGCTCTTTTTCATCTAGCCGATCTTCTTTGCAAAGATCTAGATCGCACAGTTCTGATTTTGATTTGTTTTTGGAACCAGCCGTGCCTCATGAAACGAGTTCTTCAAGCTCTCCAAACTTGGGCAAAAAACATCATTTCTATACAAAATTTTTACCAAGAAGAAAATCCTTAAGCAAAAACGCTGCCACGCACCGTAACACGAACGAAGAAAATGCGGTTAGCTCAATATCCAAAATGCTGCATTATCCACACTACAACACAAAGCATGGACATGGAACTTTTTCGAATGGAACAAACTCTTCTTTGTTTGAAAACTCTGCGTCTAAAAGACAAGTTTCAACTCACGTTTTGCAGGACTTGATTACGCAAAACGAAACTTTAACAAAAAATGATGTTATGTATTTACAAGACTTGATGAAAAACATACCAACTTTAGAATTGAACTTCCACCAATTTTCTAATGAAGAAAGAGATCGGATTTTGCAAAATACGTGGCATGTTTATTGTAATATTTGTTTTGCATTATTTAAAAATCATAGAATCTGGAATTTGAACAATAAAATTGAGGATTTGAATAGAGTATTGCAGTTTTACATTAAAATGGTACAGTATAACGTTAAGAAAAAAAAACATTCTTCAAAGTCTTTTGCTAGTAGTTCTGAACAATCAAGATCTAGCGGACTGAGTTCATTTGCAGAAGAGAGTGAGACGCCTTCTTTTGGAAACCATCCAAAAAGTTTGACCAACTCATCATCGGTTTTGGTAAACACTTTGAACTCAGCCAACAAAGAGGTGATATCCACTTTTTTGGACAATTTGGAAGCTTTTTTCCTTAGCGCATTGTATGTTTTAGAGAATCAAATTGTTTTCAATTACAAAGATGAAAGTGTCATTAATAACCCAGTAAGAAGAATGTGCATTATATGGAAAGCATTTTATGAAAACATATTCAATGATGTTTTGATTCTGAACAATCCATTTGATACATACTTTGATAAGCAATACAATTATGCAGGAGGCAACAAACATGCAAGTACAAATAATGCTGGTAGAAGCACAGATATCAACATTGAAAACATTCTTTTAAGATGCTTCCGGGACTCGATTGTGTTACCTTATTACCAGAATTTCAGCCACGCAAACGAGGGTGGAAGTGCTAGTTTTATGAAGTTTATCAATGAGCAGGATGACATCAAAACAAAGGAAAAATTGTTACTTTTACAATGTTTGGGCGTTTTGAAAACTATCGGATCCAAAGACCAAAACCAGCTGATTATAGATGAGTTATCTACAGGTTTGAGAATGAGCATGGTTTAAGCTGAAGATTCTTGACACCATGGCCTACCGGTGGCCACTTGATGTTTGCATAAACTCGGTTCAAGCCATATCCCTGCAAACGCTGCAATCATTGTACCAAATGAATCGGCTATAGAGACTGCTCCCAACGCAAACTCTCTTTCTGAAGAGATGTGGAAATCATCGGTTACGTTTAAAAACGTGTTGACGTATGAAGACCCTCCCAAAAAACCTTCATAAAAGACCAGTAGCAAAATTGGATATATGGAGTGAAGAGGATAATAGTACGATTGCAGGATGGTTAGCATCAAGTTCAATCCTTGCAGGAACGACAACACGTATAATTTCCTGGTTCTGAATATTTGTCCGCTTGACCTCGAAATGAAAACTCCAAGTTGGTACAAAGTTCCATATGTCACATATTGGTCTCTGTACCTGTGGAATATCACTGTTTTACCTGATATAGGAAATAGTAATGTCGGTGAGACCCCTTGGTTGATCAAATACTCGAAGAAGTACACCGAAGTCAAGGGTAGCATGTATGGGAAAACTAAATTTTTAAGCCGTTCAATTATTTCAGTGTAGTGGATATCTTTAAATGTGACATCATGCTGTTCTGGTTCTTGGCTGTCATCTTGAAGAAAAGTGTAGCTGTTGCCGCCTTTTGCAACGTTTGGCAACTTGAAAAATAACAAAAACCCCAAGGGCATGACACTGAACACCAGCAATGACAAATTAATATTTAGCTTCAAAATAGAAGTCAAAAACATATAAAAGAAAGACCCAAAAAGTCCAGCACCGCCTGTGCCACTAGACCATCCATTCAAGCTGACCTTGTCGTGGAAGTTTGTCAGTTGAAGGAAAGTTATTTCGCCGAAACCACTGCAGAAGGATGCCAAAATAATGCCAAGCATGGAATAAAATAGCTTGTGAGATAAAGCTATAACACACATTCCCAGCATATTCAAAAAAATTATGCCATAAACCCGCTGTTTGTAGGGAATCTTATGAATGAAAAATGGGGCTGCAAACTTGATGGACAAAGACGGCACAATATCAGCTAGTAAAACCACAGATTTCGGCGTGTCGCTCCCCACAATGTCCATGGCTGCAGACAATATGACAACATACAAGACGTTATTTAGCAAGCCGAACATCCAGAACAACCCAAAAATGTGCGTTTTCGTGTTCATGTTTTTTGTTCAATGGAGTTTTGATGAGTGTGAAAGGGAACTTTTCAAATTTTGTTAAGCTGTTTAGTTTCTGATTTATTTCAGTTTCTGTTTTTTTTTTTTTTCCGAGTGTTGCTGACTGACTTGAATTTTAGTGATAGGGTTTTCCAAGATCTTTCTTTTAAAAACTTGGAAACAAAAAAAACAAAACCCCGAAAATTGTTTCCAAATTTCGAAATTCGGAGCACTACACAGCGCACGTGATGTCAAGTGAGACACGCGTCTTTGTGATATCGATAATTCATCTGTGACGAATGGTGAAATAGCATAATGCATGTTACAACAACTTATATATAGTTTTGTAAAAGGAACAAATCACTCAATGTAATCTTTCAACAACTTCAATCTATCAACAGCTTTTTCCAAGTATTCATCGGTCTTACAGACGGCAAATCTAAGCAGAGTTTCTGCTGCTTGTTCGTGTTCTGGAATGTAGAATTCTGTTGGTGGGATAGCAACAATACCAAATTCGTTGATCAACCAGTAAGCAATTTGGAAATCTTTTGCCTTTGATTTAACTTCTTGTGGGAACGGATAGGTGTCAAATGGGATTTTCAGTTTGGAAAAATCTGCCAAGACAAAATATGTCCCATCTGGTTTTGTATATGGCAAGCCTAAATATTCGAATGCAGAGCACAAAATATCAAATTTTTTAATGTATTGCTGTCTCATGTCTTCGTAGTAGTCATTGTGCAAGGCAAGTTCAATGCTTTCGGCACAAGCCACTTGCAAAGGTGCTGGCGAAGAAAAACAAACTCTTGTATGGGCCATTGAAGCAAAACTCAAAAGCTCTTTATTCTTTGAAACAATCCAACCAATTCTCCAACCGGTGGCGGCAAAGGATTTACCAGCAGAACCGACACTCAAGGTTAATTGGGCAAATTCTGGGGACAAAGTGGCAATTCTTGGGAATCCGAGTTTTTTGTTGAAATACAAATGTTCATAAACTTCGTCACTGATAATGACAATGTTATGTTTGACACAAAGGTCACCGATTTTGGTAAGTTCTTCCTTGTTGAAAACTTTCCCAATTGGGTTATTAGGAGTGTTTAAAATCAAAACTTTGGTTTTTTCAGTAATTGTATTTTCTAGTTGTTCGTAATCGATGGTCCAATCGTCACCAGTGGTGATTTCTGTTTTCAAGTTTTTTGGTGGGTTGATTGGCACATACTTAACGACACCGCCTGGAATTTGAATGTTTGAGATGTACTGGTCAAAGAACGGCTCAAAAACAATGACTTCGTCTCCTTCGTTGATCAATCCAATCAAACAAGACAAAATAGCTTCGTTTGCACCAGTGCAAACTTGAATGTTTTCTGCATCCAAGGCATTTTCACCGTAGTATTTTGAGTATTGCTTGATCAAAGCCTGGATCAATTGAGGTTTACCCTTTGTAGGAGCGTACTGGTTGTTCGAGGCAGGATCCAAAGCTTTTTTTGCAGCCTCAATGGCAAATTCAGGAGGAGCGTATGAAAAGAAACCTTGTCCCAAATTGATCAATTCTCTGCCCTTGTTGTTGGCGTTTGTAGAGGCTACTGCAGCGGTTTCATTGGTAAAAGACCAAACGTCTTTTGGAGTGTTTAGAAATTTTTTGTTTGGAGTAAATTTGAAATTTGAAGCCATTTTCTTTGTGGTGAAGCTTTTTTTTTGGTGGGTTAGGTTGTTAACTAGGTTTTTGAACATTTTCAAAATATCTATTTTTAAAAAATTGTGTTCACAGGCCCTTTAGATTTCTTAATAAGAATTTGCTGGCGAGAGAGGAAGACACAGCCGTGATGACGCTTGGCGATAATAAGCCATAATAATTATAAAAAATAAAAATATAAAACATAAAAAAAAAAAAAAAAAACAAGCTAAATAATCATTCTGTTCAAGTTTATATACGTAACGATATTGCCCACTAAGATATATTTAAGTAGCCATTCAGAAGATAAGAAAATAATACTGCCGAATGGCGGTGTTTCCAAACGATTGTGTGCTCGAAACTCCGAACCCAACGTTCTTTGCAGTCATCGACTAAGACGAACTGGAAAAATTCACTCAAGAATATGAAAGTTATCATCGATGCTCAAACACAAAAATCGGTTTCGATCAAACCTAAAGCCTGCAGATCGTTGGAAAAAATAAACTGTGGTGGTAATAATAGTGATATGGTTATTGCACGTGACAAAAAGGCGAGGTTTGTATTTTTAATTTTTATTTCTATTTTTTTTTGGAAAAAGTTCAAGTTTTCAGGCAAGACTGACAATGCACCCTTTAAGTATCCCAAAATTGGAAACTATGAACCAAAAAATATCACATACATCCACCTAGCTTCCACAAAGTTGAAGGAAAACTGAACAACCAACAAAAAGAAAAGATCTGTCAATATGCTTTCCAGATTCCACCCTCCAAAAGCCTTTCAACGCCTATCAGTTTCTTCAGTGCTGAGTCCATTGTCCAGACGCGCGCCTGTTATCCAGTTTCATAGAACTTTGTTTGGACAAGAAACCCCTGCTGGGCCACCGCCTTTGCCTAAAGAAGACCAGGAAGAGTTTGAGAGACTTCAAAAATTAGCACAAACAAGTGACATCATAGAGTCTTACAATGAACTGGCTGGAGAAAACGAAGATAAGGAAAAAATAAAACAACTATTGAAAACAAAACAAACAAGCGATATTGGCCAAATAAACGTGTTTAAAACGATTCCAGAGTTTGAAGGAGATGTTAATCCTGAGACGGGAGAAATCGGAGGACCAAAACAAGATCCTTTAAGACACGGAGATTATTCATTCAACGGAAGAGTGACTGATTTTTGATTAAAATAACTCGAACAGCTTTAGCAAGAAAAGAAAAAAGATAAGGTTACAAGCAGGAAGCTTTTAGGTAAACTCTATCAAGGCAACAACAACAAAAAAAGGGAAAAAAAAAAAAGAAAGTTCAAATAGTTTACAATGTAGAAAAACAATATATACTATGGTAAAAGACATGAATAACGAGCTTTTGCAGCAGTAGGCAGTTAAATCTTCAGTTTAGTTTCGAGTTCTTTGGCGGCACTGACAAGTTGATCATTGCAGTTTTCAATAATGTTCTTGTCCAAAGTTAGCAATTTTTGCAAATCAGTAAAGTCCATGTCAGAGTTTTCTTTTTCCAAGCTTTCCCTTTTAATCTCTCCTAAAGTGGATTTCAAGTATTCCAGCTGCTCCGTGTATCTTTGCTGTTGCAAAACCATTTCGTTAAATTGTAAAATGGATTTTCTCAAACTCATAAACCATTCCTTTTCACTATTTGAAATCGCAGTGTTGAAGTATTTCCCAGAAACTTGTTCAAGCCCTGAATCCAACTTAGCTTTCAAGCCCTGCGTTTTCTCCATAAACTTATTATATCTTTGTAACAAAGATTCGTATCTTTCCAGCTGCGCTGCTTTTTTGGTTTGAATCCTTTCGGTCAAATTTTTCAAATCGGAAGCTGTTGCTATCTGGCTTTTAAATTCAAAATCTAGTTTCTGTAATATCGTATGCATTTTGAAACCATAGTTGTTCATCAAGTACAATCTCTCTGTCATCTCTTCGTTTAAACTTTCAATGATACCATACACTTCTTCATCTCCATCATTCAATTCCTTCAACGGAATACTTTTATGATCAGCCAAAACTTGAGTTACAGATCCATACAAACTCTTGTTGTTTTTCTCGTTCAGGTCAACGGAAAAAGATTGCAATTCTTTTAGCAAAACTTTAATCGATGGAGACAAAGTGTATTTATATTTGATTTCTTTGGTTTTTGGAGAATTAGTAGAAATGAACTTGTCGACAAATTTTTTGCTCAACTCGTTGTCGTCGCCAAAGTCAACTTCCGCTGGTGTTTTCAACTTCAAAACTTCAAGTTGCGAAGAGGAGCGGGTTGTGAAAACCAGAGATTCGTTATTCACAAAAGCACAAGACGTGACTTTTTCCACTTTTTGAAAACCACTTTCCAAATTATCAAGGTTCACCAAACTGTCTGATTCTTTCAATGCTTTGCTCAAATTGTGACTCCATAAAATCGTATCAAGCACTATTGCGACATCTTCTTTTGAATAACACGCTTCGCTCAGTTTATTGTTTATGAAAAAAACCAATCTGTGTGGGATTGCATTGATTATTCTCAAAGAGCTCTGATCTCCAAAATCGTATACATTCACAAATCCATTCAAAATGACACGTAGTTCTAGCCCCACCAGCGAGCAATTGAAAGAAGAAATCAAAGAATTAGATGTTTCTGGGTCCACCGACGACCAATACATTGGTGTGGCTATATCTTCAAAACATATCAAAACAGAGCCATCACTTATGACAAGCACTAAGAACTCATTACCGTTTCCCACATCAAGAGTAGTTATCTGGTCTAGCCTCAAATTGTACAATCTATCTGGATATGGAGAAATCAAAAACGGACCTTGAATACCGTACTCGGATCTGTAACTGAAAGGTATATCAATTGTGACTTTTGATTTGAAATTGCTGTTTTCGTTTGGCCCAATTCCAACTTCATTTGAATCATGGTTTTCCAAAAACAAATATTTGGATGCAAATTTCAACTGCTTAATCAAACATTTCTTCGTATTGACGTTGCAGGATGGATCTTCCATATACTGTTCGTACATCACGTAAGACTCATTGAACAATTCAGTGGCCAACTCTTTTTCCAAAGCAACCGTTTTTTCGAAATACGGGAAAAACGGATAAATACAATAGATGTCATTGTCTTCTTTAGCGGCTATATACAATTTCAAACCGCTTTTACCAAATGTGAAAGAGGAAATGTCTTCCAAAAAATCGTACTGAGACACGTCTCTGTAGTTGAAATGTGATTCTAACATGTATGACTCAGATTTGAAATTGAATGTTTCAGAATCCATGCGAAACACTTTGTTAGCCAAAATGTCATATTGCAACAAAGTACTGTCCTCCAACAAGAGGACCAACGTTCTGTCAGCACTTAACGGATGCCATTGCAACTGTTTGACGGGACTTGGGAACAAGTTTCCCAAATCGCTTGAAACCAAGTCATTCAAGTTTTTTTGCTGCATATCCAACAACTGGATCGTTTTCTTGTCTGTACTTAAAAACGCAATCAAACTTTTCTTGTTGTACTCAATGAGTATGCTGCTCTTGACAACATCGGTTTCAAATTTGAAAATAATCTCTTCAGTCTCTTTGGCGTCTTTTGAAACTGTTGAAACAATCTTCAAGAACCCCAAAGAATCAAAAACTATGCACTTTTGTGTTTCTTTGTCGTTTGCAGTTGGTGCGGTTGTGACAAAATGGGTGGTAAACGGCCCACCCAAGCCGTTTTGTTTCAATCCAGCAGGAATATCAGACATTTTGGTGTTGTGGGTTTCTTTTTGTTGTGCTTTGGTTGCTTTGATGCGCTACTTTTATTACGTACCACAAAAGCACCAAATTCGTAAACCTTATTTCTTGAAAAAAGCAAGAAAATTTTGAAGACTGGAAAGAGCGAGAAACAGCGAATAGACGCCCGAAGCGACGGTGCGCCGCCTCAGCATAAGAGAGAAGCTCATTGCATTCGAGAATTTCTTGTGATGACTTGAATACATGTTCATTATACAAACATAACAGCATAAAGTGTGTTACGACATAATCTTTATATACAGGATATGTGTAGAGATTCTCGTTTTGTTCGCTTTTGTTTCATAGAGTTGAAACTGCAGGCCTACACATCTATTAGAAATCAACAAATGTTCAAGAGTTACCCAAGAAATTGTTGCTTTTGATCTTTTGTCTGTTGGCGGATCTAAGTTGTTTCTTTCTCAATGCAAACTGTTCTTCTTTAGATATGTTGGATGGGATGGTCTCCGGCACTTTTTCTTCCAAAACGGACCATAGCCATGCTGGGTACTCGGAGTCTTCTAGTGCCACAGGCTCGTTGCCGGTTTTCTTTATCTTCAAATTCAATGGTGTCCCCGCTTTGCATGATGAAACCACGGTTTTTGTTGGTGTAGAGTTTTGCAGCGAGGCACTGCACTGGGAAAAAGTTCTTTTTGCTGAAGCAGGGTTGGACAGTCTAGTCAAGTTTCTGAACATCTGGGCGCGTGGTCAAAACAGCGTTTAATGCGTGGTGGTTTTTTTATGAAAAGTTTGCCGTTTAAAACTGGTTGTGCTGGTTTTGACTCAACAGTTGACTGCTTAAATTGACTAAATATCTATTGTTTCCTAAGTACTAATCAAGATTTTATGCAAGTTTGAAAACTCTCTTGGTGGAAAAGAAGTTTTCAAAAAAAAAAAAAAAAAAGCAGAATAATCTGCTAAGCTCATCCACGTGATTTTGATATGTTTTTTTTTTTTTTAAAAGCGCCAGATCATCGTTTGATCAAAGACCGCCGCTTAACCTTAAAGAAATTTACATTACATGCGTAGAATAATTAGAGTAAATTAGATAACAATGTCTATAAAATCAGAGTAAAAAGATACTTTACAATAAAGTTCATGAACAAAGACCAGCCAATGTAGTAACACAGTTTCGGACTGAAAACACTCCACACAAACAAGTGGTATCTGCTGACGAAGCACGAAGCCAATAAACAGATGCCAAATATATTGTAAAAAATAAGTGTGTTTCTCTTGTATTCTGGATGATGAGATCCCAGTAGCGCCCAAAATATCGAAGGACTAAAATTCGCAATGTTCATCAACAATCCAATAACATATATATTGTAGTTGTTTGAAATTCCGTTATAAGCGTTGGTCAGATTGATTGTATTTATTGAGTTTGTACCTCCAAACTGGAAAAAAGTCAAATGTTCCATCAATAAAAACCAAATAGAAGCCTTTCTTGTGTCATCAAATATAAAGTCATTGACACTGTAATTTAAAACATGAAACAAACCAAATAATGGGATGTTTGATGGTGCTGATTGTAGTATCAACACCAATGAAACTAGGATCAGCTGAGTGGATACTGGTGAACGTGTTTCTTTGCGTGTTCCATTTGTGTTACGGCGGAACCAACTTATTGCTTTTGTTCCTATGAGACAAACACCTGTGTATTTAAACACAAACTGCGCATAGTCAACCAATTCCTCATTTGACGATAGCTTTTGTAAAAACTTAAAAAAAAACCCTTGAGAAGATACCTCCAAATGTTCGTTTACCACACTCCAGTTGAGTTTGTATGTGAAACATGAAAGGGCTCCAATGGATACTGCCACAAAAGACCCCCACTTCCCGTTGATGGCAAACTTCCAGCATGGCAAAAGAATTGCCATGAAATTTAAAACCCACAAGACGTTTGGTGATATTAGTTTTGCCATGACCTTGTCGTATTGAAACTTTTGACCACTGTTGTTCCAGCCTCTGATAAACCTCAAGCATAATAAGCCCAAAATGAATTTAACAGAAACCATTGAGTTACTTTTTCTTTGTATATTGTTGTTGTTGTCGGTTTTTGTTAGTATAAAAGAGCCACAGTAAAACAAAACGGTGATCCACCACCATATCTGGTGCTCTTCTTCAATAAAGCTACTTCCAAAGGCGCTGATACCAAACAATACAGATATACCCACCACAATCACATAATAAATGTCTATGTTTGTGGAAAATGTGCAATAAAAGGTTAACAAGTTGGACAAAATAAGCAAGCCAAACCCGTACGCAATAAACTTGTAGTTGTATTCTGTGGATTTTTTCAACAATTTCTCTTGAATTTCATGCATATCTCTGTATAATTCTTCAAGGGACATAATATTCTGAGAGTGATTTTTTTCCAAATTGGCATTTCCATTTGCAAAAAATCTTTCGGGAAGTAGTTTGTCCAGCTGTTTATGGTTTTCGTTAATATGAAACTCTTTGTCATTAATCCACGGTAACAGCTCCGGTATGATTATCCCCACATTGTTGATTGGAATTGGCAAACCAAACAAAGCCATCAGTGTGGGAACCAGGTCTATTTGAGTTGCCTTGTTCAAATACTGGTAGTCCAAATTTTTTTCCACTACAGGCACTTTTTGTTTGGACGCATTGTCCATAATTCCATTTGAGCCAAACTTTTTCGAGATAAAACATAAACCTGAAGACGTTTCACCAGAAGAAGACCCACCATGATTGCCCAAATCGTTCATGCCATGATCTCCCAAAACTACAATAAGGGTGTCTTCATCCACACTGTCGTACAAGTTTTTTATGATCTGGTCCATTTCCAAATGTTTTGGTTTCATGTGTAAAGAATGAGCACCACCTTTGTGGCCAATGTGGTCAAGTCCCAAGTAATGCAAAATCAACACATCCCATTCCTCTTTGTGGGCCATGTTGTGCGGGATGTGTCTTGTGACATTGTGGTCCACTTCAACAAAATCACTCACAAAGAACGAGTTTGTTCCGTCGTGATCTTGAAAGTATGTGTTTTCGCCAAAAAGTTTGAGCCACGTGTCGTCTCCGTAAAACTTGATCTTGTTCATGTTTTTTGAGTGGTAAAACTGCCATATGATCGAATCTTGGTCTTGCAAATTTGAACTGGAGTCGTCCTCGGCCACATTCAAAATCGCATCCAAAAAAATCGGTGTTGATCCCGTTGTGATCCCTTTCAAACGGGGCAGTGTCACAGTTGGTGGATTGGAATATGCAGTGAATCCAATGGCGTTTCCGTCATTGATCAGTTTGTGCAGGTTGTGGAAATGCGATACTTCTTGGTGATAAAGAAAATCTGACCTCAATGCGTCTATCACCACAAAGACCAGTTTATTAAATTGCGGAACGGAGCCCCCGTGTTTGCTGTCTTGTACTTGTTGACCAGAGTCACCATCATTGCTGGTATATGGTACTGCATGACCTTTGAGAAGGGTTTTGGAGGGAAAGTAACCTATGGCAAAGATGAACACTGCTATCAGCTGGAAAACAGTCAAACAAAAATACCACACCTGCCGCATGACTTTTGGAAGAGTACTTTGGTGTTTTTGTTTGTGTGTTGATTGATGTTGCTATATATGATGTACATACTTTTTACTCACGATTAGCGGTAAACTCGCGTTTTATTCGTTGTCCTTGTTGTTTTTTCTAATTGTTTACAAAATATCTGCTTCGTGTGCCGGGTACAAGAAGTAAATTAAAGTCAAGGCTATCTCTAGCATTGTTTTCAAAACACAAAACCCATTTCCGTCCACTGTACATCAGACTGTGGGGTTGCCATTCCGCTCATGTAGCAATACACACACACATACTCTATATCAAACATTAATATCTGTAGCATTATAAATACTATACACGGTGAATTTCAATATCTTAGTCCTAGATGTTGTTGTTGTAGTTATTGTTATTGTTATTGTTGTTTTTGATGTTGTTGCTCGTATGAGACGGAGTGTTGATGTTGATATCGTGCATCTCATTATAGTTCACTCTGTCACCATTTGTCCCTTGAAATCCGGTTTCCACGTTCAGATTGTGCAAATCGGATATCGATTCAGCTGTGCCTGCTTCATTATAATAATTTTCTCTATTTGGATCTTGTTGCTGTTGCTGTTGTTGGTCAGTCATCATGTGTGGTTCATAATACTTGCGTTCGTAGTAGTCCAATCCACCAACAAACTCTGGATCATAATCTTCCAATTTTTCTCTTTGATTTTTTCTATAGATATGCAACACAATAAAGGAAAACACTACAATAACAACGGCAACAGGAATAACCACAGCCAAAACAATCGTTTTAGTGTACGAAGAGTCCGTAGGTTTTTGACACTCGTATTTGTCTCCTGTGCATTCTGAAGAATCGCTTCTCTTGGCTAAAAGTATGCTGCTGACAATGTTCATGTTGGATCTGAGGATATAATTTGAGTACTAGTATGCTTTATTTTCGCGTTTACCTTTCTTATTTTTTTTTTGAAGAGACAAAACTTTTTAACAAAGGGTCTTCTAGAACAAAAGTCTATTCCTTAGTAAATAAGGACCAGATAAGTTCAACACATTAACCACTTACCGCAAGTTGATGGAACAGTAAAATGATAGAATCAACCCAAAGATCAACTAATGACATCGACTAATCACATTGACTAAATCACACCAAATAGCAACTAATTACACCAAAGATCAACTAATCGTTCATCAAATCAAACTTTATCCGCGTTTCTCGAACATGTTCAACATTACATTGTTATTCCATTTATACTTCTTTGCTGCTCATAAAAACTCGTGTATGTTTTTTTTTTGCATTTCTTTTTTGAGGCTATAATTAGTAATAGTAGTAGGAGTAGTACCTGGTAAAATTATAATAATACAAACTGGCAGTACAAGATTAAATTGCCCAGCATAATTTTATGGTGTTCTGCGTGTGTTTACAGTAAAAAAACATTTAAATTACATCAAAGAAAACAAAAAAACAATAGGAAATAATCACACAAACACTCCTAAACGCTCAGTCAATTCTGCAATGACCACGGAAAACCAAGCAAACAAAACCAAGCAACAAAAAAAAAATAGTACATATATTTGCCGTCGTTTCAAACGTCGGGCTGTATTAGCAGTCAATGAAGTCAGTAAGTAAAAATTTACTACAATTAATGTACATGATAATAATAATAATAATAATAATAATGATAATAATAATGATGATAATAATAGTAATCATAAAAGCCTAAAGAGTGGAAAATAACGATTCTTCAACAACACAAAAGATCAAGGCAAAACAAAGACAAGACAAAGACATGATCATTGAAGCAATTGGTCCCTGTAGTGTTCTTTGGCGTTGATGAATTTTGCTCTTCTCTTGTCGTCTCTCTTTCTGTCTTTGATCTGGGATTGCCAGACTCTCTTGGTGGAATTGATCTCGTGTTTGTCCATAAGCGCAACAAAATGTCTTGTTTCCGCGGCAACAACGGTACCTTGGCCCTCGGTCAGCACTCTTTCCGGTTTGGTCACCTGCTTGTAATATCTCTGCAAAGATCTGTGACCGACTTTCACTCCTGTTGGTAAATGCAAGTTGTAGCCATCATTGTATAGGTACTCTTCAGGGATTTCTTCTTCATCTTCTTCATCTTCTCCTTTTCCTTTTCCTTCCTTGGACGAGCTCTGTGACTCTTCGATAATCTCGTAATCTTCAGTGTCGTCTTCCTCACTGATATCTTCCCATTCGCCATCGTTTTCCTCCAAAGTTTGTTCTTCCAAATTCTCCTTCTTTTCTGTATTATTCCCAAAGGCATTGTATGTACTAGAGAAATCATAAAATTCACTGATCTCCAATTTTTCCTGTTCGCTTTCGTATGGGATTTTGCAATGTCTTTTCATCAACATGTGTGACTGAACTGCTTGCACGGATCTGCCCTGGTACGAACAACAAAGACATAGATTACCGATCCCGATTTTCTCACCCATGTACTTCACCAAGCCCCTCATGTCCACAAGATATTTTTGTTCAGGGATATAGAACCCATGGTGTGCATACATGTGTTCAATGTTGGCTTCAAAAGATGGGAACACGGTTCTCTTGGTGCAAAACAAACATTGTTCAGGCAAGAAATCAACTTTGTTTTTCAATTTCTCTTCCATCAGCTGTTCCGCCAGCTGTTCTTCACTCAGTTCCGTGTCTTCTTGTTTAGACTCCAAAACAGTATCTTTATTATCGGCAATGTGTAATTTGTTCAATTCGGTGTCAAGGGTCTCTGTTGAGGCGGTTTGAGTTGGAACGTCTGCTGATGCGGTTTGAGCTGGAACATCTGTTTGGGCTTCAGACTGACTTTCCGTGGTTTGCATGTTTTTCAACATGTTCTCTTTCGCAATTTCCAACAACTTCTTTTTTTTGGCAAGCAATTTTTCCTTTTCCAATCTTCTCATTTCTTTCTTGGTCAAAGTCTTGTTCTTCCCATCACGAGCGCTTTCGGGAGATTCAGAGGTGGTGCCATTTCCCAAAACGTTCACTTTTTCATTAAAAGTTTGTTCCGAAATCGGTGGCAATTGTGCAACTCTTCTTTTCAAATTGTATCTGTGCCAATCACCTTTCATGTGCTCTCTTTGATCAAGAGACGTAGAAAATGTGATCAAGCATGAGTTGCAAGTGTACGTTGCGGACATTTTAAATTAGTGGGTTTTTTTTTGGTCTTTGTCTATCTTGTTGCAACTTTTGTATTAATTATATCAATCCATCATCATCAGCTCTTATCACATCTCATCAAGTGAAACCTTTTCCAAAAAACAGGAAACCTAATAAAAAAAAAAAAAAGAAATGTTTCAATAATCATATGGATAAATCTATACACATAAATTCATACATAATCGTAATATCCGGGTTACATATTCAAGCGCGCTTCTTCGTTCCCGTTTTCTTCAACCAGGAACGGATTTGGTAGTTGACAAACACCATGTAAATTGGTACAATGATCAGGTTTGCAACCACACCAAGAATCAGCTGCAACCCCCACAAGTAGCTTCTGTTCCAGTTCTTGTTCAGCCCCATGTCGAGACTCATCAGCACCCAGCCGATGAAATCGGTCGTGATGTCGTCGTACCCGTGCTTTAAACTGTTGATGATCTTGCCACAGCACTCTTCACAGCTGATAGGAACAGAAGAGCCCTCGATCTCCTTTGTGATTTCAGGTTTCGTCAAATTCTCCTCACTGTACCCTTCACTTTCGAAGTTCCCTGGATATACAAGAGAAAGTCTCTTTTCTGGGAATTCCTGTCTCAATACACAAACAAGTGTTTTCAATGCTGTTTTTAAAGGAGCATACTGTGCATATCCTACAAAGGGGAAAAATGAAACCTCACTGCTGAAAAATACCAAGTGGTTGCACGTACTGATTCGAGAAAGAATCACTTTGGACAAGTACAATGCACTCAAATAGTTCATCGATACCCCCTGTGCTAGTTCTTCCAAAGAATGGTCTTTAAACAACCTTGGGGACGTTCCTCCAGCAACAAAAAACACCTGGGACACAGGTATGTTCAGCAAAAGTGGCTGCAGATTGGTTTCAACATCCACAACAGAGCTCAAATCGCACGGGTGATAGTACAGTCTTGTTGTGTTTCCATTTTGAAACTCTGATAGTGTGGTGAACGGCTTAGATTTTGAATTGTTTTGCAGATGACTTAGTTCAGAAGTAATTTTTTCGCAGGCGTTCGACAATTTTTTCAGCGATCTGCTCACAATAATCACTTTGGTCTTTTCAGTGGTTTTCAAAAAAGTTTTCGCAAATTCAAGACCCAACCCTTGAGATCCACCAGTGATCAAAATGACCTGATTTTCAATTTCAAAATTGTGGCTTCTTGAAAACATGACGCTGCAGAGGGGGAAAAGAAAAAGGTTTTGCGGTCTTGCATTTCTTTTATTTGGACTAGCGGGTAGAAGGAGATGGGAAATCAGCAAATCTATAAGCGATATCTCAAACTACCTGCCTTTGTTTACCCAAAAAGAGGAAAAACTTCTATTATTATGAGACACGTGATACGCTGAGAACTGGTGTGAATATATCCCCAATGACAACATTAAAAAAAAACGACACCAATTTTAATCACTCATCCAAGTTCTGATGCAATCATCCAAGTTCTGGTTCAATCTTTCGGAAAAATTCTAAACGTATATACAAGCCTACATATTATTATTTGAAAAAAAAAATAGCAGCAACCAAAATCCACGACTGTGTCTCAGCCATCAAAAATTATTCGTCTCTTTGTTTTTTGTGCTCTTCGTACTCTTTCTTCAACTGTTCTAGTTCCTTCGCGTCAATAGGCGGAATAGGCACATCGCTAAAGTCTCCGTCTCTATGCAAAAAGTTGTACGTGTATCCATACACCCCAGCAGTCACACCTAAAAGGATTCCTAGTCCAAACATGTTTTTAGCGAAAAAGGGTCTTCTGGCCCTGATCATGGCCGGGGTCATTTTGTACGTAACGGGGTCCTGATAACGAGATTGTTCAAACGCCATTGTTCTGTTATTGTTTTTATTCTATTTGTGCTTTGCTTGTTGCGACAACTGCGTAACTCAGATGGGTCTTGTTGATTTGGTCTTGAGGTGTCTTGTTGATTGTTTCATCAAGAATAAGATAAGAAAAAAGAGCAATATACATTTAAAACTTTAAACTTTCCAAACCATAAACCTTTCCTTTCAAAAAAACCTTCCTGGTTGATTTTATTACGACAAAACTGGCTGTGATTTGACTTTTCAGAAAAGGAAAGAGAGAATGAAAAGAAAAATTAAGTATCACGGAAAAAAAAAACACTTGCCCGAAGAATACCCGAAGGTTTTGAAAAAAAATTTATCAAAACGGAGCAAGCAAGTAATCCAAGATTCGCAGAAGAAAAAAAATTTCAGATCCAAAGACATCTTGTAAAGAGCTTGTTGAAAGTTTGTTAAGAGCTTGTGAAGATGCTTGTAAAGACAAACTAATCTTTCCAACTTCCAATAACACCAACCGTTTAACAACTGAGCACCAATGAAACCTTCTTTGGCTAGTCTAGGAGCTAAATTTAAGTTTAGCAGAACAAAATCGCATAGAGATGCCATGTTAAGAAACTTGACGTCGCAAGTATTTCAACACAACGCCATTATCTCAACAATCACAAAGTGTACTGCCGTGCAGCAATGGGTTGACAGATGTATTACATTTGCGAAAAAAAGAAACAGTGGGTCCGTCAATGCCAAGAAATTTTACACGGAAAAACTGTTACAAAAAGTTTTTTTCAAAGGTGAAAATAAAAACTTGCTAAGAGGGAAACTGGACTTGTTAGCCACAGAAACTTATAAAAACAGAAAGAGTGGGTTTACAAGAATTATCAAATTGGAGCCTAGATCTTTTGATAAAGTTCCTATGGGCATGGTTGAGTTGGTTGATTTGCCAATTTTCAACAAAGTGCACACTACAAAACACGTCGATATAGAAACCTCAGAAGGTGCCGAAGGT
>ERZ794936.318-NODE-318-length-25763-cov-6.897347_pt1 | contig 25763 bp, 17 predicted proteins | sample MGYA00511083_ERZ794936 | MGnify/ENA primary metagenome ERZ794936 (study PRJEB30137, sample SAMN04331409) | food metagenome | isolation source: Y2 must sample point D1 replicate A | place: Australia: South Australia | collected 2014 ... | reverse complement strand
ATTAGCTTAAAAATTTGCTAGCGTAGCAATTAACATGCACAAAATCAGTGTAGCTAACGTTTCTTGACGTTATAGCGTTCAATGGGATAATAAATTTGAAGTCTTATATTCTAGTAGTGAAGCGTATATCCTATAGATTCATTTTCATTTAAACAACTTTTCAAAAGATTATGTTTATTAAAAAATATTGAGTGACAACAAGAAACTTGCAATTATATTTGTCAAAATACATGCTATAAGTTTTAGATTTTCAAATTATAAGGAAAAACATCTTTTAAAAGTAAAAACAACTTCTATAAATGAGCAACATCTTTAAATAGGTAGATATTCCACTAATAATTTTAGTTTTTAAAATCTTATGGTTTAAAATGCAAAAAATAATAATAATAAAATACTGCAATAGTCTAGTATTTCAACCTTCCATTAAACTACATATCAATTATAAGATTTTCCAAGAAAAAAAAAAATTGACAACCATTTTAACAATCAGCCTTATAATTTGTTTAAAAACACGTAATAAATCGTTAAAATAATGCTTAGTTTGAACCATATTGAATCCGAATTGCTTGAAAATGTAACATTAATTAAAGATTTTAACTGTGATGCGCAAACATGCCCATTATGAAAAATCAGAAATTTTTTTCCGACCCCATTTTGAAATCAAGATTCTATGGAGACATATCGATTATATGTATACTTCAAGAACATAAAACAAAAAAATAGCCAACCAAAAACACCCCAAGTAACCAATATCCTGTTTGTAAACATTAACAAAAAACAACTTTGTTTCACATCACTTATACGGTATATTAAAAAAAAAAACAAACATTCATACTACCGTTTTGTAAAGGAGATACACAACATTTACATTCCATCATAAGATGTCTAAAAACAATCAATTTATAAACAAACCTATACTTATAACCTCTGAGGAATCAGCAGAAGTGAATGAAAAAGACTTGTATGTGACTCTGAGGTCAAGCGAGAACATCATGTTAACAGACTACAACGGTATAAACAAGTATTTGGACGAGCATGGCCAGGAGAAAACCCACACCGTGATAAAATGCCCACATAGCATAGATAAAGATGAGAACACTAGTAACGTGATCACATTGCCCATTGAAAAGTGTGATTTTCTTCATTCAAAAAGTCCTGTGTGCAAAATCGTCCTACTAAAACAAAACATTGTTCCAAATCACGTGAAAAACAGTCTATTCAAGAGTGTTCAACTTGGCATCATCAAGATTCCCAAACCTACCAAGCCTATCACCGCCAATAAAGGTAAGTGTGCCAAAAGAAAGAAGAACATAGTTAAATAGCTTTATATATCAGAAAGAAGAACATAGTTAAATGGCTTTATATATCAGAAAGAAGAACATAGTTAAATGGCTTTATATATCGGACATAAGCTTTAATCAAACGCATTAAGTTTTCCTCTTTAAGTAATTTCTTCATTTTCGCCTGTTTCAGAATCCCGCTCCATAAAAAAATTTGGTAAGCTGAAAATTTTTTTTTTCGCCTGCTTTATTTCTCGTTTTCATAAACAAAAAATGTAGTAAAAAATTGATCTAATTAAAAATTCACAGGTTCGAATTAAATGCAGTGATTTTGATTTAACACAAGGGTTACTAGTATACATCAAAAACAAAACCATACAGTATTCATCTTATAGATCAGTATCAATATTGTAACTAAGCAAGCTACTTTTTTTTTTTTTTTAAAAGAAACAGAACGTAACTATCACAATGGATTTTTCTAATTCTTCAAACTCGAACATTATCCCTAGAAAAGCTCCTAAACCACCACAAGCTACTTCTTTAAATACCCAAAATGGTAGCAATTCTATGATCAATCGATTATTACAAAACAAAACACCATCGAATAACACTCAGATAATCCACAAACAGCTTATATCCTTCAAGGATGACGGAATTCTTTCCTTTTTATGGCAAAGAAGATACATGACTATCAATTCAGATTCTGTATTGATTTACAAATATGCTCAAGATAGTGATTTTTTGATCAAAATCAAATTGAAAAATGTTTTGAACATTGAAACTAATGGTTTGGAAAATAACAACAATAACGGAACTATGGAAATTACATTTGACAACAACGGTCCAAAAACCGTTATAATTTCAAGTAAAAATAATTCGGATGTTGAAAAATGGTATTCTTTGATTATTTTAAACATCAAGAAGACAAATTCTTCAAGCACTGGAAACCCAACAATTATTTCGGGCTCTAATTCTAATGGAAACAGCGGCCACAATAGTTTAAATAGCACTGGAAACGTTTCAAAGCCAAGCAATTTCACTCATAAAGTTCACATAGGGTTCGACCCTGAAACTGGAAATTTTGTGGGTATGCCATTGAATTGGGAAAAGTTGCTTAAGCATTCCAGAATCACTGGTGATGATTGGAAACAAGATAGTAGGGCTGTTATGCAAGTTTTGAAGTTTTATCAAGACTATAGTGGCTCTAATAATCCGGAAGATAGCAACGCATCCCCTGCTAATAATTCAATTAATAAAAACAACATCATGAGTGTTAACAATTCTTCAAGCAGCATCAATAAAAATATGAAAAAAGATGAAGTTAAAACCAATAATAATGAAATACAACACTCCAACATATTAAACCAAACTATTGACAACAGCCTGATACCTAAAAGAAGAGCACCAATGCCACCAAGTATGAAGTCTTCTGTATCTTCTAAAACCAGCATGTCTAACTTACCTGGCTTATCAAGTAAACCATTACAAACTAGAAACTACAGTAACGAATCTCATAAAAAAGAAAAGGAAAACTTATCTCCAACAAGTGAACCTAGAACCTTAGATCCTCAATATAAGAGTATTCCGGTACATAGAAATAATGTCAATGCTCCAAAGTCTAGAATCCCTGATTTCAATGAAAGAAACTTATCTTCTGGTAGTAGAATTCCAGCCTTGCAAAATAACATATCTTTACAACCTTTGAGACAAGCCCCTAAGGTTAGTTTACAACAAAGAACTCAAGCAGAACAAAAAATATTGAACGAAAGACAACATGCTAAGAATTTAGGACAAGGACCAGCTTTAGTAAAAACAAACACAACTCCTGTAACCAAAGAGCCATCTCCGACTTTGAATAAAGAAATAAAGGTAAGCAATCCTGTTGAACAAGCTACACCTAAGAAGGTAGTTGAAACTAAAAAACCACAACAAAAGACTGCCAAGAAACCAAGCATGACTACTCAAGAGTTGATTACCAAATTACAACAAATTTGTCATACTGCTGACCCAAGTGATTTCTTCAAGATTGTTGATAAAGCCGGTCAAGGTGCTTCTGGATCTGTTTACAAGGGAACAAGAATAAAATTACAACCTATAGATAAAAAATCCAAGAGATTATCCAAGTTTTATGAGTTAACTGAACAAGCAATGGCTATTGATGAAAAAGTGGCTATAAAGCAAATGGTATTGTCTAAACAACCTAGAAAAGAATTAATCTTAGATGAGATTATCATCATGAAGAGTAGTAAACACAAAAATATAGTGAACTTCCTGGAAGCGTATTTGAAAAACAACGATACACTATGGGTGATAATGGAGTATATGCAAGGTGGTGCTTTAACTGATTTGATTGATAACTCACCAACTGCAGGAACCAATAAACCGGCTTTGACCGAACCGCAAATTGCATACATTTTAAGAGAAACTTGCCAAGGTTTAGATTTCCTTCATCAAAGACATATCATCCATAGAGACATCAAGTCAGATAATGTTTTAATTTCATACAATGGTGACATCAAAATCACTGACTTTGGGTTCTGTGCGAAGCTTACTGCCAACAGATCCAAGAGAGCAACTCTTGTTGGGACTCCATACTGGATGGCACCAGAAGTCGTCAAACAACAATCTTATGACGAAAAAGTCGATGTTTGGTCCCTTGGTATCATGTGTATAGAAATGTTGGAAGGTGATCCACCATACATGGTTGACGAAGAGCCTTTGAAGGTATTGTTTTTGATTGCTACTAATGGTACACCAAGACTAAAATATCCACAAGGATTGAGTGTGGAATTGAAGAGATTCTTGTCTGTATGTCTGTGTGTTGATGTTAGATTTAGAGCATCAGCTGCAGAACTATTGAAACATAAGTTCTTGGAATGTGCTTGTACCGGTGATGATTTACAAGCTCTGATAGATTTTTAAATTAGTGAAAAAAAAAAACATACAAGTATCATACATATATAGTTCTTGTGTTTATTTTATTTTATTTTTGCTATTCATTTCATATATACTTATTATTTAAGTAGTCGTTTAATTGTAGAAGCTTTTTGAATAAACTGATTGAGTTATCTTTTGTAATTGCTGTTTTATTGTGCTCAATATCCTTCTTGATTAAATCTAAAGATTTGGAGTCTTGGAACTTCTTATTTATTACCGCATCATCAGTTTGTTCAATTAAATCTAGCCACAAGTTATCTGGATCAAACTCATCAATTATGTATTCTTCATTGTTTATTAACTTAGCAGAAAATATGTCATAAACAGGTAGTAATGCTTGATTGACAATCAACTTGACTAAGTTCTTGCTTAATTGATTATAAATTTCTGTATTTTGTTGAAATAAGTTAATATTTTTGAAAAATACTTTGGAGAAGTTGCCATATACTTGTATAAACTGATCTACTTCAATGGATTCAATATTTTCTAATATTAATGTAAACATAGTCAAAAATTCCTTTCTATTCTCTTTTTTTTCATAGCCTTCTTCATTGATTAATCTCAAAAGAATTTTTGATGCTGCAAAGTAAGATTGGGTTTTAATACCATCTTTTTCAATCAAAGTTTGATCTTTATTTGTTATTAATTTAAACAAATTGCTTTTGATCAATTCATTGTTGGAACAGAGTTTATAGATTTCATCCTTTTCAAATAATTCAGACATGTATACCAAACTTTCTAGTGATATTTTTTTAAAAGTAGGCAATCTGTAAATCAACTTTTCTGGTATTTTACTAAATATCTTATCCGAAATCAATTTGTTTAATTCAGTTTTGTAGTTCAAAATATTTGATAGTATTTCTATTCCAATGACTTTATACTTCTCTTTTTCTATGACTATTTTAATATTGTTCAAACATAGTCTTTGCAGCATTGTCACATTGTTCTCATCCTTTCCTTTATTGTTTGGCAATATTGGAAACTTTAAGCATTTTTCTATTACTTTTAAGACTGTTTCGTCATATATTTCTAACTTTTCAATAGATGGAAACATTTTCATATATTCATAAGTCAAATCATATAATGACTTATTGTTAGGTTTTATTTCATTGATAATCAATTCATTATTCAAAGATAAGTCAAAGCTTAACCATATCTCATAGATATTTGTTTTCAAATCAATGTATTTTTCTGATCCTTTAATATCATTTACAAAAGCTTCCTCTTCAAAAGAGTTTGTCAATAAATTGTAATTCTTCAAAATAACAAAGTAGACTTCGTTGCTTATACTGCTATGGTCATTTTTGATCAATTCCTTGTAAAAATTTAAAATCAAGTAATAGTCTTCAATGTTGGTATTAAGAATCATACTGGTTTCTTTTAAAACCAAGTCAAGCATTTCAAAGTTTTCAATGAATTCTTGATGCTTTGTCAAAATATTTTGTTTAATGGTTTTTTGTTTAATGAAATTTGTATAATTTTTAGAATCAACACTGACTATACTGGAGTTAATCAAGTTGAAATATAAGTTCAAAATAATGGTTTTGGCCACTTCTTGTGTGCTTGCAGAAACACAGTTAAAAATTATAAACACATTTTTCAAAAGATAATCCCACATTTCGTAATACTCATCTACATTATCAATACCTTCTTTTATTTGATTTAAATGATCATTAATATTCCAATAATAATTAAACAAATTCAACAATATTTTATCATCATTTACTTTTTCTTCGCTTTGCTTGTTCAAGACATCTATAATTAAAGTATTTGTATATTCCATACAACATCTGATATTTTCAAAGTCTAAGTTGTTAACAATATCATCGGTAGTTAAAATAGTTTTAAATATGTTTTTAGTACTATCAGAACTTGCGTCTTTACTCATCAAATCAAATATAGTTTTCCAAATGTTTTGCTCTGTAATTATGTATCCTAAATCATTTACAATGTTGAAAATAACCTTATAGTAGTTTTCATTGGCCTCGGATTCATCAAATTTATACAAAGAAAGCAAGCTTATCACTATCTCAACAGTGATATTTGTGTACTTTTTTTCTGTAATTTTCAAAAAGTTTGCAGCTATATTCTCTTCATTGATAATGTTAGATATAATGGTTTGTAAGAAATTAATAAATACTTGATCAATCAACTTGTTGTTAGACTCAGATCTTGTAGACAAAATAAAAGATAATAGTTGGAAAAGTTGTGTATTTTTAATATCTTTTGATTGATTAATGTATTCAACGTAAACTTTGCTGATATTATCAATATTGAATAATAAGTAATTGTCTAAAAGTTTCAGATAAAAGGTTTCAGTTGGGTCTTCCTCGTGTAAGACTTTAAAAAATTTCAAGCTTAAGTCAACTTTGCCAAACTCAATGTCAATCTCCATACTCAATAAATTAAAATACTTGTTGATCAAATATTCTAAAGACATTATCAATTTCTTCTTTTTTAAATCATCGCTATTATTTAAATTCTTTAATAACTTATCTGAAATATTCCAAATCTTATAAAACTTAATTATTATAGATTCATAGTTATGTGTGATCAATATAGAGTATGTTGATATCAGCAACGATAACAATGATTTAAATATGTCAATGAAAAAAAAACTGTTCAAGTTATCGTCGTTGATATTGATATTTTCAAATATTCTCATGTAAACATCAAATGCTTGTGTAACAATAGTACTACTGGTATTATTGGATAGCAAATTGTAGAAAAACAGTTGATATGGCTTTATAACGAGATCTTGTGAGTGTTTTGGATTATTCAAAGCATTTTCGTCTAGCTTTGTGTACAAATCATTATTCAATAAATGATCATAAATAGTGATAATTTTGGTATTTTGATCATCAAATTGGCTGTTATTGTTTATGAGATTGGAAAGGGTAACTAGCTGTTCCTCACTTATCGCTTGCTCATTAATAGACTCATGTATCGCATCAATATCTTCAAACATAATATAAATAAGGTTTAAAAAAGATGGATTTTCAAGGTTGTATATGTGTTTAGGTAAACTCGTTGGGGGGTTGTATTTACAAGCCATAAACAACCGGTGCATATAGTGCTATTTCATGAACCCAAAAGGAGCTAGACTCGTGACGTTCCAAAAACGGCAAAATAATATTGTTACCCGCCTAGAAGTAGAAGTTGGGTAAACTCAAAACGATACTTTTGGTTTTGTTAGTCGGATATTAGCAACTCATACAGGGAAATATAAGAAGTGAAAAAAAACGAACTTCTTATATTGAAATCTTGAACAAGTATTTAAACTTAATCAATGATTCTCTTGTGGTTGATATTATAGCAGGATTTGAAAAAGTGGAACTGGTAGTAGAAGAAATAGAAGCAATTTTGAAAAAAAAAAATAAAGAAACCATACACTTACATAATCAAAAAACATATATATATAAGTATCAATGTCTCAATACAGCTACAGTTCTCAACCTTTATTATACACCAAGGAAATCCAATCAATTCCAAATGTCAAATTACTAGCTAAAGGTAAAGTAAGAGATATTTATGAATTAACTGACAACAAAGACTACTTAATTTTTATTGCCAGTGACAGAATCTCTGCTTATGATGTGATAATGGAAAATGGTATTCCAGAAAAAGGTAAATTATTAACACAATTATCTAAGTTTTGGTTCAACAATATTTTGAAAGATTCTATCAGAAACCACATTTATTTAGACACCAATAAAGAAATTGCTGAATTCTTAAAAATCGACGAAGATTCTGAAATTTTCAAAAATGAAATCAAAGATAGATGTTTGATTGTTAAGAAGTATGAATTGATTCCATTGGAATGTATTGTTAGAGGATACATCACTGGTTCTGGTTGGAAAGAATACTCCAAAACCAAAACCATCCATACCATGAAAGTATTGCCTGAAGATGTTGAATACAAGCAATGTCAAAAATTATCCAAGCCTATGTTTACCCCATCCACCAAGGCTGAGCAAGGTTTACATGACGAAAATATTTCTATTGAAGAAGCTAAGAAGATACTAAATAACGACCAAGATTTGATTGATAGAATAGAAAAAATATCTATTGATCTATATTCTAAAGCACACGACTATGCTGCCACTAAAGGAATTATTATTGCTGATACCAAATTTGAATTTGGTTATGATAAGTCAAACGATGAAATTGTTTTGGTTGATGAAGTTTTGACTCCTGATTCATCTAGATTCTGGCAATCTAGCAAGTACGAAGTTGGTAGGGATCAAGATAGTTATGATAAACAATTCTTGAGAAACTGGTTGACCGAATCTGGTCTTGCTGGTAAGAACGGTACTGAAATGCCTGAAGACATTGTGAAGAACACCTTCGATAAGTACAAAGAAGCTTATGATTTATTATGTTAAAGTGCTTTTAATTTTAATATTTTTGTTAAACTATTTAATAAATACATTTATTTCTAGTAGATATACTTTTATCTTTTATAAAAAAAAAATGCTCATTTACAGTATTAATACATTAATCAATATATATAATACTAATACTGCTTGTCTAATTTGTAAGCTTTCTTTTCTAATTTCTTTTCAATGTTTATCAATTCCGATTCATAAACTTCTAAAGAGTTTTGCCATTTCTGCAGGAACAAAGACTTGAACATGATTTTGGATTGTATGTCGTTAAGGATATCACAACAATTAAATCTTTTATTCAAATCAACTTCAATACAATTTTCTATAATATTTCTTAAGTTTTTGGAGTACAAACTGCTTTTATCCATTTTGTTATAAGACCCATTGATGATTCTATTTTCTAAATCAATGAAGTTCTTGGCATTGTGAAATGGCGGAAATAAATTACACATTTCATATATCACACAACCTAATGACCAAATATCACTTAATGGAGAGTATGGCTTATCTTTGAGAAGTTCTGGTGACATATAGTAAGGAGTACCGACGTAAGTTGTTGCAAAGTGATTCTTTGACTTTAAAGTCTTGGCTAAGCCAAAATCTCCCAGTTTGATATCAAATTCATTAGTGTTGTTTTGTTTTTTCAAAAATATGTTGCCAGGTTTTATGTCTCTATGTATGATGATGTGTTCGTTTTCCCCATTCATGGTTTTCAAAAAGTTATTAGGTTTTTCCAAATTTTCAAATATAGTCTTTGGATTTTTACAATCTTCTCCGTAATGGCATCTCCAAAGAGCCAAACAGATCTGCACCAATACTTTCCAAATAAGTTCTTCAGGAATAAATTTATAATTTGCCTTAGATTTCTGAGTTTTGTTAAAGTTTTTGTAGTGTTGAATCAACTGAGATAAATCACCTCCGTCACAGTATTCCATAAATATGTACACAAATTTCTGATCAAAATCTATCTTGAAGAAATTCACTATATTGTCATGTTTCAATGAAGATAGAATCTTACACTCTTGGATTAATTGCTGTCTCTCTTTCAGTGACATGTGATTGTATTTGATATCCTTACGGACCAAATACTTAGGATTTGTGAGAGGATCTAGATTGGATAGTTCTAAATGTGTTGATATATCTGAATTTATACTGCTTTCGTTATTCAGCAAATCATATCTCATGTCCCTAACCTTGTAAACATTACCAAAAGACCCAGACCCTATCTTCTCCTCTACTTTGTAAAATCTGTTACAATCCGAAGTATTAGAAACATTGGATGATGTATCTGAATCTGATCTTTTGTGAGTATTCTGCAAGGGAACAGGTTTATGCGGTATGTTCGGAAGATTTAGATGCTGTTGAAGAGGTGGTTTCTTTTGTTTGTTGTTATATTTATACATGTGTTAATGAACAGTTTTTATAAACTTTTCTATATCGCTTTTATATGGTTTATGGTCTTATATTAGCTTAATATACATTTGTTTATACTTCAAAATATTGAATTTTTCGTCTTTTTTAAAAAAAAATATGAAAAATTAAACGTGAAACTAACAACAAAACGATCAGCAAAATACACAACCTATTAATTAATCGGATATAAGCATTTAACTATTTAGAGAAAGCTGTCTTCTACTTGAACCAAGCAATGACGTTGTTATCCTAAGAAAACTGTATACCGTCAGCAAACCTCAAGCATCTAATGACAAAAGACTTCTCAAACAAATTCCATGTTTAGTTATTTACAAATATATACATCATTCAGAATACAAATAAATCAAATTATTTCAAAATCTTATTACCAGCTTCATCAAATTCACCCTTCAATATACTCAATTGGTCATCCAAAGTAGAACCGAAATCAACAACGTCATTACCAGAGTTGTGGGATTTCAAAATTTGTTCCTTCTTCAATTCAAAGTTATCAACCCATGCTTTATCTTGTTCGTTTTTGAAGTTACCTTCGGATAAGTAACCTCTATTCAATGGGTTTGTATAGTATAAATAATCATCCAGACTAGTAGGCATTGTGATCTTAGGAATATAACCACTTAAAGATCTAGCAAAAAGATGTGGAAGCACTTCTCCCTTCAAGTACTCACCGGTATGATAACAGGTTCTCAGTTTTAGGTTATGGACTTTTTCAATTTCTTCAATGGATTCCAAAGTGGCCTTGGTGACTTCTATAGTGAAATCTTCAGGTAAAACTTCTTTCACATCAAACTCCAAAAACTTGAAGTGTTCAGGAGTCTTGTTATATGGCTTTGTTTGAATCAATCTCACACCTTGGCAATAATGTAAATGACTACCTTGATCAAATCTCATGTTAATCAATCCTAATCTATGCATATCAACAACAGTCAGAGTCTTGTTGCCTTGTTTGACAAAATTGTGTAATCTTCCATCTTGAATGAAATCAATAAGGGTCTTCACTTCCAAATTGATCATTGGCTTGTTTATATATTGTAGATACTCCACATTTTTACCTACCTTTGGGAATAACATATGTGCTTTTGTTTGTCCACCTTCAAACATTGGCTTAACATTTCCTCTGGCTTTACGACCTTTTGACCCTCTACCGGCTGTTCTACCACCTGTAGTAGCTGGTCCTCTACCTACTTTATTTTTTTTTCTTTGTAAATAGTTCTTGTTGGTCAAACTCGGTAAAATAGAAGCGTAGCTTCTAATTTGGCATGTATTAGCTTTAAATATATTAAGCATTTTTTCGCTATATGTCGTTGGTATATGTATATATAACTGTATTATAACGACCGAATGCTATTCAAACATAGGTATTCTCAACGAAGAGTATGAAAAATTTTTCTTTCTTTTTTTCACTCGCTGTAAGCGTTTTTTTCCTGGGGGAAAATACCCCCAAATAGGAAGTATTTTATTGAAGGCGGGTTAAACTACTGATTTTAATAGTTGAAAAAAAAGCAGTGAAAAATAGCAGGTTGAATACACTTTAAATACACGTTAAATAAGCACTTTTTTTTCATGATTCATTCAAATCTCACTGTTTAAACTGATATTGGAAGATCATTATCTTTTTTTTTTCCTCTTAAAACCTCATATTTGGTCAAATCTACCGCTGCTTTATGGTGTAGAAACCTAGGTCGAAAGGACAACAGTAGGCGTATTTTGAAGGAGCCATTGACGCGTACTATGGAATGGGAGAGTTTTTTTTTTCCACTGTATAGTTTTAGCACTATTTTCTATTTTTTCTGGTATAAATACATTAACCAAACATAGGATCGTTAAACCACACACAACATGAATTCTTTACCTTGGATAGAGAAGTACAGACCTAGGCTGTTGAATGAAATAGTAGGTAATGAACAAATAATCAACAAACTATACAAAATCAAAGAACTGAACGGGAACTTACCCAACATGATTCTATCAGGATCTCCAGGTATAGGTAAAACTACGTCGATATACTGTCTGTTGAATGAGTTGTTGCCTGAAAGTATGAGAAAGGAAGCCATTTTGGAGTTGAATGCTTCTGATGACAGAGGTATTGATGTTATAAGATCGCAAATCAAATCTTTTTGTAGCAAAAAATTGACTTTTGAAGACAACGAGGAATTCAAAGGAAAACATAAAATTGTGATCTTGGATGAAGCTGATTCCATGACCATAGGTGCGCAGCAGGCTTTAAGAAGAACCATGGAGCTGTACTCAAATACAACCAGATTTGTGTTTGCTTGTAATCAATCCAATAAAATTATAGAACCTTTGCAAAGTAGATGTGCTATTCTGAAGTATTTGAAGTTAGAAGATAAAGATATTTTGAAAAGATTGCTGGTCATTATTGAAAAAGAAAATGTTAAATATGATGAAAGTGGCTTACAAGCTTTACTATTTACCTGTGATGGTGATATGAGACAAGCTATAAATAATTTACAAAGTTGTTGGTTAGGTTTCAAATTTGTTAATGACTCTAATATCTATAAAATTGTAGATTCTCCACACCCATTGATTATAAAAAAAATACTGGGCATTAAGGATTTAAATAAGCAATTGGACATTCTGAATTTGGAATTATTTGATAAAGGGTTCAATGCAATTGATATTATAACCATTTTTTTCAGAATTATAAAAAACATTGAATCAATTAGTGAAAGCGTAAAATTGGAGATGCTAAAGCTAGTTGGGTTTTATCATTTAAGAATATTGCAAGGTTGTAATAGTAATTTACAAATGTACGGTTTGATAAGTGAAATTAACAAACTGCTTTGATTTTGCCATTATAGCAACTTTAGTTGTTTTTTTTTTCTTCTTTCCAAAATTAAGGTTGAACATATATATATTGAAATTGTTTAATGATTAGTATCTAGATATTGAATAGTAATGCTTTCTTTGTCAAACGACATTATTATATCTTATGATTACATGATGCTGTATATATTTGGTATTAACACGTGACATTTGTTTTAACGTGAATATACTTATCATCTTATTGAAGTTTATCACGTGTTTTTTGACTTTTAGCTTTCATTTCTTTTACTGTTTTTATTCATGGGAAAACATGCTGTTATTAATATGATTAACATCAACAAACCATACAACATCTTTAAAAAAAAATTATGGATAATCTTTTACAAAAATTTAACATTCATGATATTGAGGAAATCAGAACGGATGCTTTTAATGCGGAACTGAAAATAGAGATACAAGACTACAATAAACAATTCGAAGAATTAGGCAATAAGAAAAACAAACTTATAAAGAATCAAAAAACTTATACAAATTTATTAAATCTGATACAAAACTTTGAAAAAAACCTAGATATAAATCTTAATGTTGATTTCAAATTAGAACAAAACACTACTTCCCCATTGAATATCATAACTCCTAATGAAATTGAGATCGTTTTAAAGGACCCTATTACCACATCTTGGATGAATTTATCATTAAGGATCCTTAATGAAGAAAATAAATCATTGATAACTAAAATATTGAAAAACATAATCATTGAACGATGCAAAAAAGTGTTAATTCAAACAATCAAGCAATTCAAGACCGAAGCTGTTGAAGTTCAAAAAATTCATCATAAATTATTGAATATTATAGAAATATCAAATATTCTTTACCAATACCAATACGAAAACTTTTTAAAGTTTGCTGAGCTTTACAAGCAATGTATTCATTGGTACTACAGGTTTTATTGCTTGCACTATTTTAACGTTTTAAAAGATGTGAAGTTGGAAAGTGTGGGTAGCATTCAAGAACAAGCATCACTTTATTTGGCTAAATGGATGAATAATACTGTTGATGATGATTTTAAGTATGAAAACCATGATGTTTTTATGAAAAGATTAAATGGATTTGTTGGAAGTGTTAAGGATTACGTTGTGCCTTTGCAGATTATAGAAAATAATAATTCTCTGAACTGGAATATTGAGGATTTTATTAAAAATTTCTGTTTGACTTTACAGTCAAATTACATCAAAGAATTAAATTTTGTAAATAAGTTCATTATCAAAGATGATACATTGAAGAATGTATTTAAGGCTGAGGATAAAAAGTATGCTGAAATTTTTGATAACAACTTTTTGTTTAATAACTGTAATTTAATAATAAAAAATATAATTAACCAGATCGAAGTGGACTATTTAGGTATTTTCATCAGTATAAGATTGGTTCAAGGCTATGTAACAGAACTGGAAAAAGTAGACACAGATAGTCAGCTTTTAACTTTTTTTAATGATGTTTTGAACTTGATACTGTGGCCTAAATACCAAACTATCATAAACTCAACAATTTTGAATCATAGCAATTTAAAGACCATTTCAATAAGTAAATACCTGGACTTTTTGAAAAATATACTGTTTATTGATCTTTCTTTTGGAAACGACTTTGAATGGTCTAAAGATCCTCAGTACCAGACTTTCATAAACTCATTGACTATTTTTGAAAGTCAAAACGACAATGTTAAAGATAAGAAAAAAAGCTGGTACATATTAATGTTGAACTTATTAGATTCTATTAGTTTAAAGCTACTGAATACTTTGGAAAGTCAAGAAGCTTATGATGAATTTATGAGCAAAGAAGATAACATATTGGTTACTTTAAGAAAGAGATACACTAATTTGTAATTTTCAAAGCATATGATTAAATTAAAGGTATAATACCAAAAACTCCTTGGGTTTCTATTAAACATATTTTGTTTTTATATAAGAATTATTACATACTCATTAAACATCAACATAACCGTCCTTTTCGCGGTCTGCTGCTAGCTTTCTAGCAGCACTAGGACTTACATCAGAATAAGAATCTCTACTTCTCCAAGCCTCCTTAGCAACATCATATTGGAAGACTTTTTTAATGTTTAACCAATCTTCTTCAATGGCTTTTTCAAATTCTTCTACTTGTTCAGGAGTAACACTTTTAAACATATCTGAAGCAACAGTTGAGAAAAAGACCTTTGAAGGATCCGAAGCTGTTTGCTTTCTTCTTTGCAGTTCCATTATGATTTCTTCTTTGTTTTTTACAATAAAGTAAGAGTAAACTCTTTTCTTTTTATTTTTTATGGCTTTCATTGTAATTCTGTATGGCTTGATCAATCTTGTCAAATCACTTTTATCATAAACTACCTTATCTTCAATATTGTATCTGACTCTGTAAACATCTATTAGTTTAACTGTTCTTTCATAACTGGTGTCACCTACTAATTTTTTGATATTGTTGAGATGACCCATTATATCTAGTCCGGTGTATGGGTATGACCATTCTATGTATCTACAAACTCCTTCGTATTCCATTCTGTCAAAAGGACGTGGTAAATGCCCATTCAATGTTCTGATAAGTTCATGTTCTTCGTAATTTATAAGATCTTCTTTAGTTGGATGCCTAGCAGGATCATACAGTTCGTACTTCAAAGCTGGCCCAAATCCACGTCTCGATAAGATATAGGAGCTGTGTGGACTTACAGGAATAGGTATTTTATCAATTCTTTTTGGAACATATCCATAATAACGCTTGGTGATCAAGGGAGCTCTGAAATTGAGCATTTTAGCCAAAAACATGTTGTTTACTACTAATCTCAAGGTCTCTAAGCTTTCTGACTTGGGACTTCCCTCTGAATTACTTGGTAGAAGTGAACCATATTCATACAGAGGTCGTGATTTCTACAAGAAAAAAATGAAAAACAAGAATTCCAAGCGTGCTCGCCATAGAACCGTAAGGGCGTTAAAGCGAAGCACCTTGGTATGATGCCAAATACGCTGTATGAGGCAGTTTCCTAATTAGGTAATTATCACTAGTGATTTATGGCTAGTGACATTAGTTACCCGGCTTTTTAGCTGGTGAGTTCGAAACAAAGATGTTTCAACAGAATGCACCTATAACCAAGCATTATCAACAAAAGGTCACACCTTATCGCTACATTTCCTTGCTACAGAAACGGCACCACTACCTTTCCTCGCTTCAAAAAACGGTGCCACTACACTGTGTTCACTCCGTTTCCAAGTATTCTCCACCAGCAAAGCTCCATATATTAGTACTGTTTTTTCTCCCCCCCTAGTGATTTTTTTCTCCCAGTTTTCTTCATTAATATTATAAACGTCAAATTCATAGAGCAAAACCAAAAATGTTATTAAGATCAATGGTACCTCGTACTTCTAATAGAAGTATATTGTCTTTATCCAGAAGATTATATTCAACCCCACCTACAGAACCATTAAAAAAAAAGGTATACTCCAGAATTCCATTGAATTCAGAGCCTTTAGCCAAACCTAGTGAAAAATTTAAAAAATCAGGACCAGATTTTGAATTTGCAACCTGGAAAGGTTTAGTATTAACCGGTACTGTTGGTTTAGGAGTTTATTTATATTTTAAGTATGAAAAGAAGAGAATTCAAACTTCAAAAGAAGCTGATTCTAACAGAGGTGTTAATAAGAACACAGGGTATGGGAAGCCTTTGATTGGAGGACCATTCCAATTGGTTGATACAAACAATAACACATTCACCCACAAGGACTTAGAAGGTAAATGGTCTTTGGTATACTTTGGGTTTACCCATTGTCCAGACATTTGCCCTGAAGAATTGGATCAATTAGGTGAATGGTTGAAAATGTTGGACAGCAAGGGATACAAGGACATTCAATCTGTTTTTATAACTTGTGATCCTAACAGAGATACTCCAGAAGTTATCAAAGATTATCTACTTGAATTCCACGATGGGATTGTTGGTTTAACAGGAACACATGAACAAATCAAACATGTTTGTAAGCAATACAGAGTATATTTCTCAACTCCAAAGGATGTTCCAAAAGGTCAAGATTATTTAGTTGATCACTCTATTTTCTTTTACTTAATGGATCCACAAGGTGAGTTTGTTCAAGCTTTGGGTAGACAATATGATGGTCCTGCAGGTGTTGCTAAAATCATCGATCACATTGATGCCTATAACGAAGAAGTCAAGAGCGGTGATTTATTAGCTGCCAAGAACAAAAGATGGTTTGACAAGTCTGCTTTAGAGAAGTAGGAAGAAAACAAAAATTAATAGTTTCATGTAAATAGTATATACATAAAATATAAACTTAAGCTGTTTTTTTTTTTTACAATTAATACATTATCACATTGAAACAAATACTTTGTATATTATACTCAGTGAAAGTAATGTGCCTTGAATATATATATTAACTACTCATTTTTTTTTTTTTTAAACAAAACAATTTTATTATTATATTTATATAAATTTCCTCAATTATACTTAAATTCCTTCGTTTAAGATTTACCAGCAGCAGCTCTGAAGTAAACAATGTCACCATCTTCCATGACATAATCTTTACCCTTGGTGTGTAATTTACCAGCAGCCTTAACAGCCTTTTCGTCCTTTAATTCTTCAATGTCACTATACTTCATGATTTCAGCTAAGATGAAAGTCTTTTGTAAATCGTTATGAATAACACCAGCAGCAGCAGGAGCTTTAGTTCCATCTCTTATGGTCCATTCTCTGACTTCATCGGCACCTGAGGTGAAGAATGAGATCAAGTCCATTTTCTTTCTCATGGAAGTAATCATCTTATCGAAAGCGGAAGTAGCACCGATCTTTTCTTCTTCGGCCTTTAGTTCAGCACCAGTCAAAGGAGCAAGCTTTTCTTCTAAAGCAACAGAGAATGGAATGATCAAATCACCTGGAGAGTTCTTGTCAACCCATTCTTTGATCTTAATCAAGTGTTTATTTTTCTTTCTGATGTAATCCTTTTCAGACAAGTTGACTAAGTAGATGGATGGCTTGGCAGTCAATAATAACATACTGTTGATAATTTCAATTTCCTTTGGAGCCCAGTTTTGGTTATAAATTCTTTGACCGTCTTTCAATAGTTCAATGATCTTTTCAACTAAAGCAGCTTCTTCCTTCTTTTGCTTGACTTCCAAAGATTGACCACCTCTTCTGGTAATTTTGTGGACACCTTCCAAATGCTTTTCAGCAAATTCTATATCCTTTAATCTCAATTCATTACAAACAATTTCTAAATCTCTGGCAGGGTTAACATCACCTTCGATGTGGATGATATCAGCATCATCGAAACATCTGACAACTTGGAAAAGAGCATCAACAGCTCTGATATGGGATAAAAATTCGTTACCTAAACCTTCACCACTAGCAGCACCTCTGACTAAACCAGCAATATCGGTGATGGTTAAGAAAGCTGGAACTTCAGACTTTGGCTTGTATAATTCACATAAATTGTTGAATCTTGGAGATGGAACAATGACCTTGGATTCTTCAGGATTGATGGTACAGAAAGGGAAATTTTCAGCGGCTGATAAATAAGCCTTGGTTAAGGCATTGAACAAAGATGACTTACCAACATTGGCTAAACCAACAATACCGGTTTTCAAGTTGTTACCTGGTCTACCTAATAAAATTTTCTTTTCTTCGACTTGTTTTTTTGGTGGCATCTTTTAAAATACGATTATAATATGGGGCTGGTGTTGTCTCTTTAGGATTTAAATACTAATGTGTACTATCATCATTGAGAAAATTTTTTCATAAGCTTACATTGACATTTTTCATCCTCTTACAGTGGGAAAAGAATGATGCCAGAAAAGGAAATAGGAAAAGAAAAATTTTTCCTCTGTATCGGACGAAACCATAAGGAGCAAAGCTCGAAACAGTGTTTAGTGGTTTCCATCGGATATAAGCATTTGTTTCTGGTAGCGGTTACTTGGGAAAAAAAAAAGTCAAACACGTAATTATTCATACCAGAAGCATATTATTCCTTTGAGAAATTGCACGGCAGAAGCGAAAACAAGTAGAAAAACTAACGGTAATTTTCACACGTAATGTTTTAACAGCAGCTACAGTCATGGAAGTTCATTTTTGTACTGAAATGTTCTGTATATACCATTTCCAGTTTTTTTTTTTTTCATTTGAGAGCCTTATTTGGCATATATACGCTCATATTGAAAGCTGAAAACGAATGCAAAATTGCGACGGTAAAATTGTCTCTCTGAAATCTCCGACGCTATTTTTGATTCCTCCTATTCAATTCCTAGTGTTCTATATGTATCATCAGCGAAAAAAAAAAATGAGAGAAAAAAAAAAGAAATAAAAAAATAAGCCATTGGTAGGAAGGATATTACTCCTTTTTGGCAAGATAATTGAAATTTCGTATTCTTCCATGTTTTAATACAAGGATTGAAAGGAAAACACCTATATACCCATATTCATCATGGTACAATCTATACCTATAGTTTTAGACAACGAAGCGATATCTAATATATTAGGATCCATTTCTTTATACTGCTGGATCGTAGTTTTTCTCCCCCAAATCTATGAAAACTACTCAAGAGGCTCTTCCGAAGGGTTATCTATCGAATTCATTGTTATATGGTTGATTGGAGATATTTTCAATGTTTTAGGTTCTGTTCTACAAAGACTGATCTTTACTGCCATTTTATTAGCCGTATACTACACCGTTGCTGATATAATCCTATTAATTCAATGCTTGAAGTACGGCAATCATTCAATGGACATATACAAATCGTCACCAGCCTCTCCATTTAACGAAAAAATGAAGATTCTTATGAACAGAATATTTGGAGGTGGATACGAACCTATAGAAGACAGTGAAATCCAACCTTTACTTTCAAACAACACCAAAAACATCATACAAAAAGAAAATGTTATCATCAAGAGAATCAAAGAAATGCTTATAGTATGTGCTGTGATCATAATTGGTATTCTATCATGGTACATAACCTACATTTCAAAATCACATAAAGAAAAAGTTCCTTTGAATGATAGAATAACTTTCAACATAACTGCCCAAATCTTTGGATACATCAGTGCTGTCTTTTATTTGGCCTCTAGACTTCCTCAAATATTTTTAAACATAAAAAATAAGTCCACCGATGGTATTTCATTTTTGTTCTTTTTATTGGCATGTCTAGGTAACATCACCTTTGTATTATCTGTTTTGAGCATATCTTTGGACAAGAAGTACATCTTAGTCAATTTATCTTGGTTGATAGGTTCTTCAGGTACTTTGTTTATGGATTTCATGATTTTATGTCAATTCTTTTATTACGGTGAAAAGCAAGTTGATTCCATATCAGCCCAAGAAATTGAAGTTTAAATATAATTTGTTCATTTTATAGAAAAATACTTAATTTTTAATTGATTCCTTTTATATAATTCAAAACAAACAAATCGAGCATCTTTCCCAAATAGGAAATGATTTAATTAAATCAGGGATATTAAAACATTAATTTAATAAAATCCAACAGAAATCAAAGTTTTGTGTGATCAATATATATAAAAATTTGATTTTTTTTTTTTTTTTTTTGTATTTATAGATAGGAGTTGCTATTAGATATCTTTCAAACTAGTTTGTAATAAAAGAAGCAACTGTTCCAGTATGTGCTTTTCAATCATAATTATCAATTTTTGTTACCAATAATGAGTGATTTATATGCATACAATTATGGTAAAGATCTAGGCTATAAAGATAACTGTGAAGATTCCTATGATGGTAGTGATACAAGTTTAATATCAAGCAATTACAAAACAACACATATTGCACGTAGCAATAGGAATACCCTGTTCAATGTGGATAATGATAGTTCTTGTTACTTTGATAAAAATCATGATCAAAACAATAATTCGAGTATTGAAAATTCATCAATAGGTCACCTATCCAATGATACATACAGCATTAAAAGAAAAAGATCTAATTCTTCATTGAATAATATACTCAACTGGTTTAGTAAGCAAGACGCCTCTACACAGCCAAATATTACGAAAAAACAGGGTACTCGTGAGTCCATTAAACAGCTATTTTTTGAGCAGAAACCTAATGAAAGAGAACATGAAGAAGAAGAAGAAGATCTTGAGCTTAAAGATGCCAGGTATGACACCATCTATACTTTAAAGTCTAATTTCTATAATAAACATCAAAGTATTCCAATTACTGATGATTTTTTCAACAGTAAACTTAATGATGAACAGATATCTAAAACAAAGTTTGGAAAAAACAACAAACAAAACGAGTTTAAAGATGTAAAAACGTATAAAAGTATTTTAAAACCCACTGATTTTAAAAAAGATAGTAGTGAAAGTAGACCAAAAAGTGTTTCGTTTAATGAAGAGACTAAATCAATTTATTACAATAATGGTGATCAAAACATTTCAAATAGCAACGCGGATAATGCCAATAACAGACATAAAATAAACAATAATTTTTGTAATACGGAACCTTTAAGTGGAGATACGTTGTCATCTCCTGTAAAACTTAAAAAGTCAAAAGAATACGAGGAGTTCTTTGATGATACAGTCGATTTATCAAAGCCTTATGGTATAAAAGAAGCTGATGACGACTATGTGGTGTTAAAGACTTTTTTAAAATTAGACAAAAAGACTATAAAGCTTTTACAAACTAATAGTGAATATACAATAGATTCAGATTTACTAAGGAATCCCAAAAAATTATTGCAGGTGTATGCTACATATATATCAGAATTGAAGACGAAAAGATACAACGCAGAAAAAGAATTGAAAAAATCCAAATTCAAAAGAGAGCAATTAGAATCTGACTTAAATAAAAGTAATGAAAAAATTAGTTTGCTAAAGCTGGAAGTTGCTCAGCTAACTATGGATAAAGAAGATAACAAAAAAAAATATAGTGATTTATACAAAAAGATTGAAACAATAAAAAAGAAGAGCAAGAACTACAAGAACATGAAAAGGTACTACAATGATTTTGTCTCTGCATATTGTAGTATAGTGACAACATTAGCTACTGAAAGCACAACTTTTGAAAAATTACAGAACAAAAACAAAGGCTATGTGAACGAAGAGTTCTTTAAGAATCAAAAGAACTTGAAGATGAAGCTATTGGAGTTGAATTGTAGATCTTTAAATCATACATTTTTCAACAGCGAGAATGCAGTGGATGAGTTAAGAAAGGAAAACAATGAAATGTTCAAAGATATTGAAGCAATGCTATTACAAAACTTGGACTACTCGTAGTGGTTACTATATAGTTAGTATCAATTAATTCAATTGCTACGTAATTTTTATACCCTGCCATGATTTCAAAAAAATCGTGTAAAAAAAAACCCAACGCGTGAAGTTCACGCTCCTTGAAAGAAAGTATGTACAGCTTACTTATTTTGAATTTAAAAAACTCACCAATACCCATCATGTCATCATCGGTGCCTGAACTTAAGTTCACAGATGAACGTTTGAAACTTGCATATTTTGCAGAATCTAAGAAGATATGTCCAGAAGTGAAAGGACAATCTGAGACAAAGACAATAATAATCAGTGAAGCCAACAAAGACGTATTTGTTTTATTCAACAACTATGCCGACAAGGCATGTGAGGTTATCTATCATTCAGTAAATCAACAAAAAACATTTAATGGACAAAGATACGTTACTTTATCCCCAATTAATTTTGAGAAGTTCACAAAGGTAATTTTGAACAATGGAGGAAAAATCGCTGTTTATGAACAAGATTGGAAAATTTTCATGGAGGGAAGCATAGGAAGTTGCGAGGGTTTGGAAACAAAATACGGCATTGATTTGACAGCAGGTGACTTCAACAACGAAGAAGTTCATGCAGTTGTGATGGCTTTGAAGCTTGAAGTTAATACCAAAAATGGAGACACTTGGAACATAGGTTGTTCATTCATAAACCAAACATCTAATATATTAGGTTTCTCGAACTTTGAAGATTTGCCTCATTTTTTTAATAATTTGGAGACTATTTTGATTCAGTTAGGTGTTAAAGAACTTATTATCCCTAATACCCTGTTTGGAACTATTGCCAATGATAGCACTTTTAAGCAAGTTGTGGAAAATTGTAACTGTCTGTTGACAATTAGCAGCAAAAGTGATTTTGAATATAGCGACTCTACAAGCGTGCCTATTTCCAGCTTGGTGGTTGAGGAAGACAATGATATTTTGTTACAATTAGTCAACCATCCACATTCCAATTTGATTAAATCAAGTTTCCAAGGATTGATGAGTTATTTGAATTTATCTAATTCGGCATCTTCAAGTTACAAAAAATTTGATTTGGTTCAGTACTCATTATCACAATTCATGAAGCTGGACCAATCAACTGTTACTTCTTTGAATATGTTTTCAGATGATTTATTAGACGAGAGTAACAATCAAATCACTCAATCAATGGTAACTTCTCTTTATCAATTGTTGAATAAAACCACAACCTTACAAGGATCTAGAGTTTTGAAAACTTGGATGAAACAACCTTTGATTGATAAGGTGGCCATCGAAGAAAGATTGGATATAGTTGAGTTTTTTGCTAATAGCCCTGAATTAAGAAATACCTTGAGATTGGAATTGTTACCCAAATTAACTGATATTTACAAATTATTCAAAAAATTATCAAAATACAGATTATCCAGAAATGAACAAATTGAACTCACCATCAGCCAATTGGATCCTGTAATGGAGGAAATATTGAAGATTTACGACTACATCAATGTCATTCCACATATTTTGGATTGTTTAAATCAATCTATTTCTGAAGATGAAGATAGTGATGATCACACTGATGCAGTAAAAGACCTAGTATTCAATAAATTTGTTAAACCTTTGACCAACATAATGAATCCCCTTTCCAACCCTGTGAAAATTGTCGACATGTACATAGACGTAGAACACTTTGTTAGCAAGAATGAAATTAAGTTTATTTTATCTGATGAAGATTCTGAAATTAAGAAGCTTCAAGAAAATATTGATTCTACAAAGCTCAGATTGGAGACTATTTTTGAAGAGGTTTGTAATCTTCTAGATCCTAAAATTGCCAAAAAACTAAAATTGGATCCAGATTACAATAATATTGGGTTTTGTATGAAGATTCCTCGTGCCGATGGTGATAAATTAAAAGTACTAAAGGAAATTGGTTACATAGAACTATCTACATTGAAATCAGGAATACACTTCCAAACCAATGAGATGAACGAGTTGAACAAAAAATTAAGACATATGAAATCAAAAATGAAGGAAAGCCAAATTGATATTGTTTCTGAAATTTTGGTAGTCTTTAAAAGTTACTATCCTGCATTGATGAAACTTCAATCAACAATAGGAACACTGGATGTATTTTTGACCTTTGCTCATATCTCCATTGAGCAAGCTACCATTCCATACACAAAGCCTATCATTACTGAAATGGGCAATGGGGTGACTGAAATTCAAAAAGCTAGACATCCACTTTTAGAAATTAATGAAGGCATAACTTCGCGTGTTATACCAAATAACATTTCCTTTAATAACGAAAAAGATACATCAAAAGTTAAAATTTTAACTGGTCCAAACATGGGAGGTAAGTCCACTTATCTGCGTACAATTGCCATATGTCAATTATTTACCCAAATTGGGTGTTTCATACCTGCTGGAGAAAACAGTCAAGTTTCTTTAGTAGATGGAATATTTTCCAGAATTGGGTCAGGAGATTGTCAGTACTTGGGATTATCCACTTTTATGGTGGAAATGTTACAAATGTCATCAATTTTGAAGAGCTGTACTGAAAACTCATTGGTACTTGTGGATGAATTGGGTAGAGGAACATCCACATATGACGGATTCGCTATTGCTGCAGGAATTCTGAAAAAGTTGAAGGCCATCAACTGTGAGTGTATCTTTGCTACACATTTCCATGAGCTGAGTGAGATTGATGATTCAATAATGAATTTGAAAATGTTGTCACACACTAAAAAAAATAATGTGTTGACTGAAGATGAAGACAAGAAAGAAATCACATTATTGTATAAGGTTGGTAAAGGAAAAGCTGGAGAATCCTTTGGTATTAATGTATTGGAGTTCATTGGGTTCAATGAAAAGATCATAGGCATAGCCAAGAGGAAGCTAAAGGAATTGGAAGAAGATAATGATACCGATTTAAACACAATCAAGGAAGATATCAATGTTGATACTCCTGGAAAGAAAAAGATTAAAACACAATTATCCAAGGAAGAAATTGTTACTATATTGAAGAAATGGAAAAAAGATTTGGAAGGTAAAGAATTGACAAAGGAACTTGCTCATAATATACTTCATGATTTAGTGACCAAAGAAAAATCTTAATCTTTTAATTATATATGTATATGCTATGATAAACGATTTACAAGATCATCAATTCTTTCCAGTAAAGGTGTATATTCTCTACTAACGTCGTCATGTAAATTATCGTCATCGGTGGTCACATCTGGCGAATCTTCATAAACACTGGAATCCGAAGCAGGTTCTGAAGTTGAGTATTCACCTATGGAACCCGAAGGACTGCTATTAATATTCTCTGTGAAAGATGGCTTCCTAGGTTTCCATTGGTACATCTCATCTGAATCGCTTAACTTGTTGTCTTCAATTACACTGTCTATATTAACCACATGTTTCTTTGGACTGTTGATATTACCGTTTTTCTTTATTTGCAATTTAGGCATTGATCCGAATGATACATCTGATTTCATCTCATCTTCATCAAAATTCAGCTCTTCTTGTAAGGAGCCAGAATAGACACTTTCCATTGAATCGTAAGGAACATATGTGACATTAGCATCGAATTTGACCAATGAAGAGTTTGATTTAATATTTTTGTCAATATCTTTGTCTTCATATACTGAAGAGTCATCTGATTCCTCAATCTCAACATTTTCCTTTGATTGTTTTT
>ERZ794936.317-NODE-317-length-25816-cov-34.632778_pt1 | contig 25816 bp, 11 predicted proteins | sample MGYA00511083_ERZ794936 | MGnify/ENA primary metagenome ERZ794936 (study PRJEB30137, sample SAMN04331409) | food metagenome | isolation source: Y2 must sample point D1 replicate A | place: Australia: South Australia | collected 2014 ... | reverse complement strand
TTTTCTTAATATTTTCTTAATATTTTCTTAATTTTTTCTTCACAAAATAGGAAGTTGAATAAAATGATCATATAGTAGTAGTAATAGTAGTAGTCATAGTAGCAGTAGTAATAATAATAATAATCACTCTGTCTCTGTCTCTGTCTCTGTATTTCAAGAACGAAAAAGTTTTCTTTCGAACCTGAAAAAAAAAAAAAAAAAATTTTATACAATTTCTCTGTTTAAACCTGATTTTTATGCAATTTTTAATAGTTTCTTTCAAGCTTGATACTTGTAATGGTCAGTTAATTAGTTGATTATTTAGTTAGTTGGTAAGTGAGGTGATCTTTATGATGTGATAGTTGTTTTTCAAAGTTGTTGTCGTTGTAGAAGTATTAGTATTCAACTGATGATGTGAGTTCTTAGGCTTGGTTCAACTTAGGCTTCGTTTACTCTTTCATGTTTTGTTAGTTTATAAACTGTTTTTACTTTATCTCTTCACACATCTTACTCTGTTAGAAATAAGAAAGCGTAAAAAACCAGCAAGAAATCAATTATACAAAATGGGTAACGGTAAACCAAGAGGTTTGAACTCTGCTAGAAAATTGAGAGTCCACAGAAGAAACAAGTATGTACTAGAGTGAAAATGAAAGGAGACAACGACAATGAGGATGAGTATGAGGATGTGGAGACAAATGTTTAAGAGATGATGATGGAGTGAAGGATGGTACTTGTATGATTATTTTTTTTATGAAATGCGTGCAACGGTTTACTATAAACAATAGTTTTAAGAGTGATATATTCACAAGTTTAAATGTTTTACAAATACATTGAGAAAATTTCATATCACTCTTTATAAAGCCAGAATAAAAGGCATTAAATCAAACTGATTCACAGTGTTTAAATGCAAGATGCATTTATAATACAATAACCAAAGTCTAGATGCATGGTATTATTTATAATACTATGAATCAAGTCAGTGTTTACATGTATTGATCGATATGAGATCCACAACTCAGATTGAAAGACTACAGAACATGAAATTGCACATATTTTCTTGATTTTATTAAGTAAAAATCGTGAAGTTGGCTGTTCTCGTCTTTCCATTATTATATCATATCATCATATGATATGCAGAATACAAAATACAGTAGTACCATGCTTTACAACTTAATATCAGACTCAAGAAAAAACATTCCCACCCCTTCCCCTTCAATCAACAACCATATTTGCCTACACTCTCCAATATAATACCCTTTTTCAGAATGTTTTTTTTTTTTACTAACATATTCATTATTTATTCACTTTTTCTGTTGTTTACACATTCAAGAAAAAAGACATTATAAATAACACCATTTTTTCAATAGCCGTTGGGCTGAACAAAACTATAAAAAAAGATTGTTGGGAACAGCTTTCAAATCTTCTCCATTTGGTGGTTCTTCTCACGCTAAAGGGATTGTTTTGGAAAAAATTGGTATTGAATCCAAACAACCAAACTCTGCTATCAGAAAATGTGTCAGAGTCCAATTGATCAAAAACGGTAAAAAAGTCACTGCTTTCGTTCCAAATGATGGTTGTTTGAACTTTGTTGACGAAAATGACGAAGTCTTGTTGGCCGGTTTCGGTAGAAAAGGTAAAGCTAAGGGTGATATTCCAGGGGTTAGATTCAAAGTCGTTAAAGTCTCTGGTGTTTCTTTGCTAGCTTTGTGGAAAGAAAAGAAAGAAAAACCAAGATCTTAATTGAAAAGCAAAAAAAAACAAAAAAGAAGAAAGAATATCGAAAAAGTATCAAAAAGTGGGTATATATTCCCCCAAAAATGGTTTTTTGTTCTATCACATTAAATGTCTTTTCTTAATCAAGTTTTCCAATTTTTGTTCCATAAATTGAAAAACAGGGAAAAACAGTAAAAATTTACTTACATCTAACAATTATATATATGTATCTAATAATCAATTATTACGATCTTATTATTATCATTAAAAAAAAAAATTAAAAATAACAAAAAAAAAATAAAATTAATGGCATTTAAACGTACATGTTTTTAAAAAAAAAAAATAGTGCTCTTTCCTCAAAATTATTTTCTCTTTTTAGTGTTGCCCAATCTCGAATTGATTCTTTTGTATAATTCACTATTGCTCAATGACGACCCGACACCAGAGGTTTTGAACGACAACTGGTGGTCCTTTAAATTGTCAACGTTACTGACTGGCGCATATTTATAATCAGTCGTGGTTTGTTGAGGTATAACGGTTCTGTTCTTTCTTTGTTGTCCTGGATCATACAAAGAAGATCTTTTTTTCCCGTCTTTTGTGGAACCACGTTTGCTCCTTTTACTTTTGGTAACACCAGCACCACTGACATCTGCTCCACCATTGGCAAGGGCCAATCTTGCAGATTTTTCCTTTGCCAAATTTTTCTTTAATTCTTGTGTAGATTTTTCCTTATATTTTTGCACATCAAAATCAATCTTCATGATGCTCTTATCTCTGTAATTATCAGAAGCCCCAATGATAGGTCTTGTCCACTCAGCAACAATCTTATCCGAAAGTCTCTTCAAACTAGGCTCAACTCTGCTGGATTTGGTGTAAAATATCATCACTTTACCCAATCCACTTTCTTTCAAATGTTCCGTTTTGATAGGTAACTGTGCAATCGCCTGAATCAATGTTTTCTGTATTTCAAAAGAAGGTAGTGACCCATCAGGTAAAGGCTCTAGCCAAAATTTGACAGCTTGCAAAAGATTGTTATCCAAGATCGTATCGGCCAAACTGACTTTGTTTAGTGCTGCAGCAACTTTTGGTAGCAATTTCACTTTCTCCATTGCAGGCTGGTATTCCTTTTTCTTGTTGCTCTTGGTCTTGTTGTTTTTGTGGGCACCTTTGCTATCCTTTTTGGTTTTTTCACGGTCTTCATCGTCTTCTTCATAGTCTTCTTCATCGTCTTCTTCATCATCTTCTTCATCATCTTCTTCCTCTTCCTCCTCTTCGTCATCGTTAATTCTTCTTTCAATGGTTTCCATATCCCTCTGTGCAGCCAAAGTCATCTCGTCCTTCAAACGCAAAATCTTGTCGTCAAGCATCTGTTCAAGATCTTCTTCATCACGACGGCTCCGGCGAGATGAACCACGGCCTTGTCTTTTCAATGCTTGCGTCATCCGAACCTCCAAATCGTGTCTTTTTCTCGCATGCTCGTCCATGACCACGCCTTCAGCCTGGTAGTCCGGCTGCAAATGATTTCCACCAGCATAACTTTGTTCTTCATCGTCGTCATTATTGATAACTCTGTTGTTAACGTTCACGTCAACGTCTTCATCGTCTTCGCTTTCCTCAATATGTTTTCTAACTCTCTCTTCCGGCAAACCGTTGTCCTCCATTTTTCACTTATAGTATTTGAAATATTGGTCTGTTTGCTCTTGTTGTTCGGTGGGTTTAACTGGAATAATTTAAATAAACAAAAGACTCAGACTAATATGAATTTCATCACATACCTCTTTTAAAAACTTTGGAATATCAAAAACAATCTTCATTAGCAATCTGTTTTCTGGATATTGCGTTTTCTTGGGGGGAAAAAATAAAAAAAAAAAACCAAAAACCGGGTTCGTGAAAATATTTTTTTCTCTGAAAAAATTTTAAATTGAGTTTGTGACGTAAAATTTGTAACTTGACACCTGCAAAGAGGGTATGAGCTTAAGGCTTGTTAATACAAGAAACTGCAAACCAAACACTCAAACCAGCGAAAATCAACACAAAATGTTTGGATTCCCAGGCCAAGAACCAAGTGAAGAAGAAAAAAACTTGCATCAAAGACAATCTGAATCTACAGTTTCCAAAGCTGTTTATGGGGCTGCTCTTTTGTGGGTTTCTCCAATCATCTACCATTTCATCAAAAAACAAATCCAATAAGTCCACAAATACCGTTTTTGAGATGGTTGTGAGGAGGCGAGGTTTTCCACCAATAAACAACACCAACCACCTCTTTCCTGTATTAGGTTTCATTTGTCTTTCCCCCCCCCCTTTCTGCTGTAAATAAATATCAAAAAAACTAAAACGAAACGAGAAAAAACAAAACAGCTTTCGAATAAGTGGATCGATTTCTATAGATTTAATATACATAAATTATAAAATTATAAAATTATAAAATTATAAAATTAACAAACCGTTTCCACTAACACGAAAAATAGCATACAAAAAAATCATGCACTAGATGAATTCAGCTCTTTCAAACTGGCCAAATCTTGCAGCAAAACTTTGTTCAAGTACATCAACCCATCTTGTTGAACATTCAAAACAGATGCAAGCTTGGCGTCAATATTCGCTTCCAAGCTCTTGGCCTCGTCGTTTCTTGCATCATGACCTTCTTCTTCTTCTTCTTCTTCATGACCATCTTCTCTGTCTAGTTTTTCTTCCCCTTTGTTTCCTAGATCACCATTTTGACTACCCAACGTTCCGTCTAGTCTTTCAAGAACCACTTTACAGCGTTCCTTCAACAAAGATAATCTTGCCCAAAGCTCCCCGGACTGAACTTTCCCCAAAGAAGACGGGTCTTCACTCTGTTTCACCAAATGCTGAACATACTCGTCCAAGGGAACACGGTTATTGTCAATGCCAGACACAGGCATGCCAAACATGTTGTTTGAGTAGTGTGAACTTGAAGCCCCATGAATCTTAGAGTCATTGTTGTAATTACTATCACCCTTGTTACCTGCATGAATATGATTATCCAAGTAGTCGGAATGTAAAGCATCGGAGTTGATTTCAAATTTGTAATTCTTACTTTGTTCCAAAATGGTTTTGATCGTGCAGTTCAGTTTCCACAAACGAGATTCCAAATCCCTCAACTTGGTTTGGCACTTGCTCAGTCTAATAGTTGTGTCGAGGTTATGCTTGTCTTTCAATTGAGACAAATGCTGCTCGTAGATCACAGTGTTCATAATTTGTCTATACTGAGCCACCGTCTTTGTTTGTAAAGCAATTCTTTCTTGCAAGTCTGTTGGAGATTTTATCAGAAGCGGTAAATACTCTTCGCCTGGTCTATCTTTCAAAGCTTGTTCCCATTCGTTTTGTGTAATGGCATTACTTGGTTTTTGCAAATCAAGAACAGCTTGTTGACTGGTATCCATCTTGTTGTACACAAAACCTTTAAATTTACAATTCTCGGCAACAGGCAACCATTGTTGTTGCAATTTCAGCAATTGTTCTTGAATTTGCTGAGGATAGTTAGCAGAGTATTGGGTAGATTGTTTTTGTTGCAACTGTTGTTGCTGTTGCTGCTGCAAATGTTGCTGTTGTTGTTGTTGCAATAAACTATTTTGCTGCTGTTGTTGTTGTTGCAGATGCGCGTTGTTGTTGGACCATGCAAAAGATGGCTGCGTTGTTTTACCAAAAATGCCTCCTGTTTGGGACTGCATTGGCTGTTGAGGGGCTCCGCTGGCTGGTTGATTTTGTTGATTTTGTTGTCCAAACAATCCCGCTCCAGCAAGATTGTTGTTGGCACTAGACACTGTTGGTTTCCCAAAAAGACCGGTTCCGGTATTAGATGCTGTAGAGGCTCCAAAAAGACCACCTCCAGTAGAATTTGTAGTAGTGGGTTTATTCCCAAACAACCCTCCCCCTGTAGAAGTTGGGTTTGCATTGTTGTTACCAAACAGTCCTCCTCCAACAGTAGAGCTATTTGCAGCAGTGGTACCCGTATTGGCCCCAGTGTTCCCAAACAACCCTCCAGTTGGAGCAGTACTAGTCATAGAGGTGGTGGTGCCGGTAGGTTTTCCAAACAACCCACCGCTTGGAGCTGCGCCTGCATTGGTGTTGTTGTTTCCAAACAGACCACCCGTTGCGGTGCTGGTGTTTGTAGCATTTTGTTGTCCAAATAACCCACCTCCAGTAGAGGCTCCCGGAGTGGTTGTCGGTTTCCCAAACATGCCTCCGCTGGCAGATGTGTTTCCTGTTCCCGTGTTTCCTGCGCCGGCTCCAAACGAGAATCCGCTCGACCCTGAAGTTCCCGAGTTGCCAAACATTGATTTAAATTCACTTTCTTTGTTTGAATTTTTTTTTTGGTTTTTCCAAGATTTGTAGGTTTTTTCCACTGAGTATTATTAAATCTAAACCCAGTTGTACTCATTTGTATTCATTAGAAAGGAACATCCAAAAATGAAGAAGGCGGGATATTTTGAAAAAATTATGTATGTACGTTCGGGTAATGAAACTTTTATAACAGTCGAATCTTATAATTCTTTAGATCCTAAAACAGAAAGATACGAGAGTTTGTACAAATCATCATACTTTTTAATTACATATAATGTCCTACTGCTCATTGTCATGATCCAATTGATCCTTCAGAATAGTGTACACTAGCGAGCTTAGTTGTGTATTTGAGCCCTTCTCGTTCTCATAGCTAGCGTTTATCTGAAGAACCAATTTCTCCAATTGGTTATTAAAATCAACCAAAACGTTGTTTTCAAAGCTTGATCGTAGTTGATGCAAAAATTTCGAATCGCATTTGCTCAATTTCCCCAATAGCAAACTCACGTGTTTGATGAGTTGGTAGTAATGGTAAAACAACCGCAAACTTGTGCTATTTTCATCCGACACAAGCAGAGTCCCGATTTTTGCATTTTGCAAAAAAGTCACCAACTGGTGAATGTACATATGGCACTGGCTCAACATTATAAGGGCGTCCAGTTCTTGCAGATATTTGATCGTAGATTGAATCATAATCCCGTTTTGCAACAAATCTTGCTCTTGGTGGTTTGTTATCATGTTGCTAAAAGTGGTGATATCTAAATAAAGCTCGTGCAAAAGCATCGGGTTTTCGTCGTTTCCAGTGTCGCTCAAACGCATCAGTTTCAAATAGTCTGGGATCACTTGTTCTTCAAGCTCGGTGTATGTGTCGTTGGAGCAGTCTTCCAGTAGTCGGCCCATCTCACCTACTAACTCGTCCAACATCATGTATTGCATGTTTTTGGAAATCAAAAAATCAGATATGTCTTTGTAGTCGTGCAACGCTTTCCCATTTTTTTTTCCATTGATGTACTCCTGGAACAGTTCTTTGTTCACGTCGCCCACAACCAAATCTTGTAAGTCGCCCGCTAAATCGTCATACTCGTTATTTTTCCCATTAGCAAAAGTATCCAACTCAGACATTGTTTCTTTGCACAAATTTAGAACTGATAATGATAAGGTTCAGCCGTATAAACTCCCGCTTTTCTTCTTGTTTCTATGTGTGTATCAGGATTTATTAATCAGAAACCCTGTTTCATTTACAAACAACCCTTCTTATGGGTTCTGTGGAACTCAATTCTTTCACAACTTTCGCCTCAAAAAGACTGACAATCTGCTTTGGACAAAAAATGGTCACGTTTTTTTTTTTTTGTAGCTTTTCGACACAAATGCGACATGTGACGCTTGAAACGACGAATGACGCGTAAAACTGAAACAGAGTGACGAGAAAACGCGTATCTGACAGGTGAAAAGAAAATCCAATAATCGTTAAAATAACAAGATGAGTTTTGAGTTTTTTGTTTTTGTATGTTTGGGCAACTTGCCTAGTCTTGATATTTCCGCCGGTATTGGTGTACCACACTCGATGGGTTCGTCTGTTGTTAGGTTGGTGTTTTGTTTTTTTTTTTATGCTCATTTGACACACCCATTTTTCCATTACACAAGAAAAACATACACCATAACCACCAAAGCATAAAAACGTTCTGAATCGACACCAATGGCAACCAACCAAAATCCAGAAGTTGTGGAAAAAGAAGTGTTTTCTTTGAGGGGGAAAACTTTTGTCAACATATCATTGAACGACGTGTTGTTGACCATTAATGAAAAATCAATTTGTAAAATATTTGAACTGAACAACAGTGACAAAGACGAACCGGAAGTGGTGGATACTTGTGAGTCCATTGCTGCATTTACACCAATTTTCAAATCTCCAATCACAAACAAGTGGGCTTTCTGTTTAGCGGACAAGATACAAGACAACGTCTATCTTTACACACACAGCGAAAACATTGCAATGGCCCAGCCAAAGACTATTTTCCGTAGTTTTTTAGACATCAGAGACATTTGTATTGTACACAATGGGAAAATTCTTGCAGTGGCTTCTGATGACTTGGAAGTCAAACTTCTTTTTTTGGAGGACATAATAAGAGACAATAGCGGTGACAATGGCTCTGTGTCACCTTCAGGAAATACAAAAAGATCAAAATCAATTAAAGTCAGCAAACCTGTAGTGAACATATCGTTTTCGCACATTTTGAATATTCTAGCCATCTCTTGTAATGATGGGAGCATATCTCTATGGTCTTTGTCTTCCGACTCTCCAAGACTGGTTTATGGTGGTGACGATGGTGAAGAACAACTATCCAATTATGTCACTCCAAACTATACTTTGGGTTTGGACGAAGACGAAGACGATGACGAAGACGAGCCTACAGATGGCATCACCTCAACAACACCAATTGCTGATAAACTGGACGAAGTTAGTAGTTCCAGAGTTGCCTTTGGTGACAACAATGGTGTTTTCGCTTGTTGTGTTAACTTAACCATTTCAACTTATGCCATTTCCGATGTAAAAAAAAAAGTTAAATCGTTCACACACGATAATAAAATCAAAGACTTCAAGTACTGTGGGAACGACAATTATTTGTGCTTGATTGACTACTCCGATAGATTGCTTTTATGGCATATCGCTTCAGAGACTTTAGTTTTCAACAAACTCATTACCAAGGATGATAACAAATTGACCAATTTGGCATGGAAAAAATCAACAACAAACAGCAACAATTTCAATGTATACTGTGGGACCAAAAACGGGAATGTTGTGTTTATTGAAAACATCTTGTCTCCAAATAACGTTTCGTTACTATCGACAAAGGCAGCTACCAAATCTGACTCAGGAAATTATGGACTTTTTTTGAACGACTCGGATAATGAAGACGTTGATGATATGGAAGAAGTAACCAAGCGGAAACAAAACTTGAACAATACTATCAGCATGGGGAATGACTTGTTTAATGACGAGGCTGAAGAAGATAACATTGGTATAAAAGAAGGACATGGATCCGCATCCGGTAAAAAACGAGCACACTTTGATGATTACGATGATTTAGATGAAGAACTGAAAAATTTGAATAATGACTCCTTTGCTGACGATCTTGATGAAAATGATGAAGAAGAAAACATGGACGACGACGGAAATGATGATAGTGACGATGGTGGAAGCTTGTTCAATGATTACAATGGAAGACCGCACAAAAGAGTGCACTTTGGACCAACCTCAGAGTCTTTAAAACCATGGTCTAGTGCGGGAACCGAGTTTCATTTATCTGACAGAAGATACCTGACCATGAACTCGATTGGGTATGCATGGACAGTAAAGTCTTCGAACACGCAAAGTGTCACAGTCTCCTTCTTTGACAGGAGTACATACAGAGAATACTATTTTGAAGACTACAACATGTCAGATGTTTGCTCTTTAGGAGAAAAGGGTATTTTATTGGCAAACTCCAAAAAGGGTGAAATTGCCTTTAGATCACATTCGACAGATTCAAACAAATGGAGCAAGACTATTCCGTTGCAAAAGAAAGAACTGATTACTTCAGTTGCCTTAACCAATAAAAAATGTTTTCTCGGTACATCTTTGGGTAATTTTTATGAGCTTAACGTTTTTGGATATATCATTAATATTGAAAGACTTTCTCCAGTTGCTGCTATGGTTGCATACCACAACAGGGTTTTCATTGTGCACAGATCTGCATCTGTATCTTTTGGAAATGAACTCTTAACGTTCAGTCTATTTGATGACCAGCATTACTACCAAAGAGAGTTTATTTTACCAATAAAAGATTTTATGAAAAACATCTTTTTCACTCAATATGGTGATCCTGCAATTTTTACAAAAGACAACACTTTACTGCTTTTGAGCAAGTGGAGAGACTCAAATAAGTCCAGATGGGTGCCTGTTTTGGATGTAGGATTTGAAATATGGAGGTTGTCAGGCGGCAATCAATCTTCCAACGACATACATTGCTGGCCTTTGGGGATAGCAGGTAACTATAACAATACATTGAACTATATCATGTTGAAAGGCTCTAAAAGATACCCAGAGTTCCCGCTACCCCTTCCAACTGACATGGAGATAAAAATTCCCATTTTCAATAAACCTTTATTTGAAGAAGTCAAAAAACAGAAGGATTTGGAAGACAAAATTAGAAAAGAAGAAGGCAACGGCGCAAATGGCGATGAAATTGAAGATGACGACCTTGCATCAATTGCATACGGTACCAAGGAACTGGAAATTCCTCAGGAAGTCAATGCAGAGGAGGAATTTTTAAGATCGAAAATCTCACACACTATGCTGCAAGACACTTTGGATAATGATGGGGAGATATACGGTGACGAGCAAACGACTCTCGACCAACTGAATACCATATACGACAAAAGTCTTTTGCGGATGTTCGCCATCGCTTGCTCGGACTCAGATATCAAAAAAGCGTATAGTCTAGTTATAGAGTTGAAACAGGACAGAGCCTTTGGAGCTGCCACAAAAATAGCAGAAAGAGCTGAGCTGATCCAATTAGCGGAAAAGATCAATCAGCTTAGAGAAGCGAGAAGCGAGCAACAAATGAATATATAATAAAAACGAGGTCACTCTCGTTATAATAATGCTAATGCTATAAAAAATTTTGTGTAATTTTCATACCGTTACATCAAAATCATTTTGAAATATTTAATCAAATCCATTTAAGGCGCCAAAAAGTAGTGCCTGTGTAAAAAAACAAAAACCCGGCCCAAAGAAGAAACAAAAAAATCGATCGTTTCTTTTTTTTGCCTTTTGGAAACCTTGTTTTTCTGGCGTTACAATATATTTTTTTCAGTACTTACTGGCGTGTAAAGTTTCATCATTTTGAGGTACTGGTTTGATGTGATTGATGAGGTAGGGACAAGGTAGTAGAGAAAGTTCCTATACAATCACAAAGCAAGCACAACTGTTACGTTAAACATCAATAAGTGCAAAAAATCACTTGCCTTTTCAACCCCGAAACAAACCAATGGCTATAACTGATAGAAAAAGAAAGAGATCATCTAAGCCATCGCGTGCGGAAAAGAGTGACTCAGCACCGGCCAGATCAGCTGTCAACGATGAAGATATCACAGACCCTTCCTCGGGAGAAGAAAGTGCAGACGAACAGGAGGACTCGGTTGAGGACGTAGAAGACGAGTTAGAAAGCGATGATGAGTTTGAAGGCGAGAATCCTGCAGATAAAAGAAGAAGATTGGCTAAACAATATTTGTCCAATTTGCAACAAGAGGCAAACAAGATTGTTACCGAAAACGTTACTGATGAGCGTGGACAACCTAACCAGGAAATCGATGACTACAATAACTTTGATGCAGCCGATTTGGAAAGAGAGATCATTCAATCGCGTTTGAAACAGGATGTGGCCGAACAAGAGGGTAAAGTTTACAAGTTTGTTGCCGACCATTTGTCGCTCAAAAATGCCAAATCCACTTTCACCAGAGTTGGACAAAAAAACTTGACAGGGTTGAGTTGCTACCAGCCAATGGCAATTGACAACACTTTTTCCATAGAAGACACAAACAAAAGACAGAGGTTATATGCATACACTGTTTCAAAAGATTTGCAGTTGACCAAGTACGATATCACAGATTTCAACAAAAGACCTCAAGTCATGAAGAGTGTTAAAGGAGGGAAAGAATTCGCTCCAACGGAACCATTGAAAACAGAATATAATAACAACAGCGAGGGGCATTACGACGAGATTTTGAGTGTGGCAGCTTGTCCAAACGGAAGATACGTGGTTACTGGTGGTAGGGATCGTAAACTGATAGTGTGGAGCACAGAAGCACTAGCGCCAATGAAGGTTTTGCCCACCAAAGACCGCAGAGGTCAAGTCATGGGTTTAGCCTTTAGAAAGAACAGTGATCAATTGTATGCTGCATGTGCCGACTACAAAGTCAGAACCTATGCCATTAACCAATTTGCCCAGCTGGAAATCTTGTACGGTCATCAGGACCATGTCGTTGATGTTTCTGCATTGGCAATGGAAAGATGTGTTACCGTTGGAGCAGGTGATAAAACAGTCATGCTTTGGAAAATTGCAGATGAAAGCAGACTTACTTTTAGAGGAGGAAATGAAGATCCAGACAGATTAAAAAAGAAATGGTTAAAGAACAATGAGGGGAAAACTGAAAAGGACTGTCCGCATTTCTACACCGAAAACTATATTGATTGTTGTTCAATGATTGATGACTCTCATTTTGTCACTGGATCAGACAACGGGTCTATCTCGCTTTGGTCCACGTCGAAAAAGAAACCAATTTTCACAATGAGAACTGCTCATGGAATACTACCAAAGATCAAAGGTAACCAAATATCAGCAGAAACAAACAAAGAAAAGAGAAATTTGCAGCTGCAGGGACAAAACTTGACCAAACCGTATTGGATTACATCTATTTACGCAATTCCTTACAGCAATGTGTTTGTGTCAGGATCTTTCAATGGTTCTTTGAAACTTTGGAAATTGTCAGAGGATTTGAGAGAGTTTGAACTTTTGAAAGAGTTTACCAATGCCAAAGGTGTCATCACAAAGATTCAAGTTGTTACCAGCGGTCCTCCAAACAAAGAAACTTATAGAATATTGTGCACAGTAGCAAAAGAACATAGACTAGGAAGATGGATCAGCAATGTTCCCAAAGCAAGAAACGGTTTGTATTCTGTGGTTATCGAGCAGAACGTAAGCAAAGGGAAGTGAAATACTAGTTAAAGTATGTTTATTTTGTAGCGATGTATAGATTTTGTATGAAGAATACCATATTGAAAAATATTTATTAAGCAAAAAAAAAATTCCTTAAAAGCTATTCAGCTTGAAGAAGCTGCTGTAAGTATTTTTGAACGTTTGAAATCAGCGTTTCCATTTCTTGTTTCAACTCATTTGGATACACAATCGATGTTTTCAGACCGCTGTCCAGTGTCGAGATGGATGAAAGAGTAAAACAGTTGGAAAACACATTTGATTGGTAAAACAATGCGTCAATTATTGAGTAGTGGTTTTTTTCTGCGGTTCTCGATGCATTTTCTTTGAATTGAACACCCAAATTGGAATGCCCAAATACACTTGTAGGCGGCTTTCCTTCTTTGGATTTCATTAATGACAATAAATCTGCTTCGTTGAGCAAACAAAAATTTTGGTAACCCTTTGGAGAATTGATAGCATACGACATATCGTATTGGATTGCTGATGCAAATTCCCAAAATTTGCTCAAATCCAATGAACTGGAACTGAAAAGTTCATTTTTCAACACTGGGGTCACTACTTCTTCACCTTTGATCATAATACCAATTGAATCTTGAGGCACATTTCCAATGGACCTGGCGTTTACCGGAAAGAAAAAATTGATGGATTGCTCGCTCAAAACAAAAGATCCTCTTGTGGCTGCTGCAAACAACGAGCACAGCAAGGTGTTCATAGATATGTTTCCGTGATCTTTGCCCATTTTTATCAATTTCATTATGTTATTTTGTGGAATTTCTAAAACAAAAATGTTGTCTGCAAATTGGTTTTTTTGAATAACATATTTGGAACTGTTTTCAAACTGGTTAAGGCGACCCAAGATTAAAGGGTTGAGAGCCAGTTTTTTCACAATTGCGTTGGAGTAGTACTTGATGTTGGGTTTGATCTTGGTGTCAATCGCTCTTGATGCAGCAAAACTCCATGTCTTTTCAAGTGGCTTGTAGATGTTGATTACATTGAGGTTTTTGGAGTCGGTAATTTGTCTTGGTGCAAATGTAGAAGAGCAATCAAATGGGTTATCAATCATCGGTTCGGATCTGTTCAGGAAAGAAATTATGTGGTTATGAACGCTGATGCCCGATATTCCATCAAATAGGGTGTGGTCGTAGTTGAAAACTAACCAATTATCTTTCAGGATGAACACTTTCCACAACAACTTTTTCAAACTCCCATACTCAAATCTTGCTCCTAGAAACAAGTCGATGGCAGCTTTGTCTTGAATATCCACAGATTCTTTCAGAAAGACTACAGCTGAAAAATCAATTGGAGATACCTGCGCGGCATATATGTCTCTTGGTGGCAGAGGCTTCAAACCCGTCCGAGTAGTATCAACGCCACCACAGTTTGCATCAGCATCGCCCTCAGCATACACTTGCAAACCCAAAGGAGGATAACTTTCAATTAAATTTGCCAATGCGGCATACAATTCTGGCAAAGAAGGCAATTTGTTATACCTCACTCCAATGGCAACATTTGTTGATAGGTCCACACAGTTTCTTGTGTAAAAAAACTTATTACACGCAGCCAATTCTTGCTTGCATGTGGCAGAGATTTCGGATGGTGTTGACATTGAGCACTGCTTTTTTCGATGTTGTGTTATGATTTTTCACATTTTCTTGCTAGTCAAACCACTCACATTACTTTTTGGATTCTAAAGTAGACAGAAGTTGCAAAATTCTGAGTTGTTTGGATTAGTATTTTTTATATATCGTTGATCTTGAGATCTTGGAGTTGTTCAAAAAAATCTTATCGAAAAATATGAGTCAAAATGTTTCTTGGCTCGCTATTAAATTGGCCACAAAGTTTAAAATGCCGAAAAATGATGGGAGGGAGAAAAAAGGAGTCATAAATTGGCAGAAAGAAAAAAAAAAAAAAAAAACCGTTTAATATGCAAATCACACAATTACGGCATTACTCATAGATTTGGAGAAAAGCAAATTGATTCATTTGAATAACTCATTTGAGTAATTCAAATATTAAATTAGATTAAAAAAAATAGTTATTGAGTCGTACGGCATTCAATTGTAAAGGCCAGCCCTCATGCGTTTTCATGCTTCAGACTCATTGCACTGAGTCAAATGCGAAAAACGACATCCAACTAATTGCGGCAAAACAAGAAGCTAACCTCCAATGCGCACAAGTGAGATTCTTTTAAAACTAGTTTTACACACTGTTTATCAATTCTTTGTAAAGTTTCTCAAAGTTAGCCAAAAGCATTTCAGTTTCTTTTTTGACTTCGTCCTGATAAACCATATGCATGTTGAACCCACCTTTTGGAGTTGCGATCGATGAAACAGTAAAGTAATCTGCATAAACCTGTGATTGATTGAAAACAGCGTCTTTGATAGCATACTTCAGACCGTTACCTTCTTTGAACCTTTTCTCTTTGAATTGTAGACTTAGATTAGAAAAACAGAACAGAAAATGAGGGGAGCTTCCTTCTTGTGCTTTGACTTTTGTAACCAAATCTTGAAGCCCCACCATGTTGAAATGTTCCAAACCGTTTCCTGTATCAATAGCTCTTGTCATATCTGCATGCACTTGTGAGGCAAATTTCCAAAACTCAGTGTGATTCAAACCAACTGAGTCAAACAACGCGTTGCTCAGTATAGGAGTTGTTTCTTCTTCTGCTTTGATAAGAATTCCAATGCTTTCTGGGTCCAGCTTTCTCTTGAGTCTTTCGCTGACCAAAAACATAAAAGGCACTGATTGTTCCTCTAAAACAAAGGTGTTTTTAGCTGAAACACTAAGCAGCGCCCCCATCAAAGAGTTGAACCCAACATTACCATGCTTTTTCCCAATACCAATTAATTTTTCAACGTCTTTTGCAGTAATGCTAACATTTTGAAAATTATCAATAAAACGGTTTTTTTGAACAACGTATTTTGCATTGCATTCAAATTCGTTAAAACGACCAAGCCATGTAGGGTTTAACCCTATTTTCTGGACAAGAGCCTTGGCGGAGCTTTTCAAAACGGGATAGATTTTTGAATCCAACAAATTTCTCGTTGCAAACCCCCAAGTGTTTTCTGGCTTTTCATAAATGTTTATAATTCCAAAGTTGTCGTCAGGGCTGCCAGAAGTGATTTTATATGTGGAGTCGATCCCACTGTATGAGCCATTGTTCTTATTCATGTCGTTCAAAATCACTACTAGTTTTTTTTGGATGTTGGCCCCAGACATGCCGTCAATGAAAGCGTGGTCATAAGAAAAGATTAACCAGTTGTCTTTCAAAAGCGTAACTTTCCATAACGGTTTTGTGAAACTGCCATACTCAAATTTTCTCTGAAGAATATATTTGACTGTTTCAAAATCATGAATTTCAAAATTTGTCAGGTTCTCCACCACTGTAGAGAAGTCAACCTCTTTTAATTGAGCGGCATGAAGATTTTGAGGTGGGTCTGGTTTGACTGGACCATTTGGTGTTTGAACGATATTGCAGTTCATGTCCTCGACACCAGCGGCAAAAATGTTTAGTCCCAACGGGGGGTTTTCGTCCACAAGTCTTTTCAAGGCTGCATATAATTCAGGCAATTCCGGCAACTTCGTGTATTGCACACCAACGTAAACACATGTGCCCATTTCTAAGCACACTTTGGTATAAAAGTATTTAGCCCAAAAGGACATTTCTCCCTTAGGAATCTCTGTTGGTGACATTTGATATTGGATTTTTGGTGGTTTTTCTTTGTTCCGGAGGTGCTGCTTTCTTATTAGCTTTCAAAGTCGCTAATAAGAATATTAGCAAGACAGCTTTTGTGTATTTAGAGGAAGATGCATAATATACTGCACATGCTTCAGCAACCAAATTTCCAATTCAATAAAGTTAAAGTCCCATAACCACTGGTTTTAATCAGAGGTCTCTTGTAACTTGCTTCAGCCAGATAAGAAGAAAAAAGATCGCCATTTTTTTTCTTACACAATGATTATTTTTGAAAATAATATCTTTTCTTGAACCTGAAAAGCATCCGTTAGAAAAGGTGTCACTTTTGACGTTGATCAGGAACCCCCAGAAAGGTCTTTGCATGCACAGAAGAACAACCACCTAAAATAGTAAACAGTTTGTTTTTTTTTTTTGTGCACATTTTAGCGTTGAAACGCGGATATAAAAAAAAAAGTTTACCGTGTTATCGTGTTTTGTCTATCCAGAGACTTTCTGTGTTACATCCGCTTGTTTGCGAATCTTGTTATCGTTTAAAGTGCAATGATAAAGCAAATGCAAGACACAGATTGCAAGCTACAAACCTGTTTTGCTTACTTGATAAGAGTCATTGTATCTATCGGAACGTTTGACTATGGGGGAAATATCATAATATATATTTGTGTTTCTTACAAAATGTACAGTTGTGAACGTACAGCCGAATAGCCTATTCGGGCGACCTACCATGAGCAGGCGATCAAAATTTTTTACATAAACAAGCAATTACTGCCTAATTCAAGCATAAAACCCGAATTTACTAAAAAAAACACAAGGCTCATTTCAAGCTTTTTAACAAATCTTTGTAGTAGGTGTTGAAGTTTAAGATAACATTCTCAGATTCTGCAATCAATTCATCTGGATAAGTGATTTGCAAATTGATACCTCCATCGACCGTTGCGATTGAGGAGACTGTGAAGTTGTTTGAAAAAACTTGAGACTGGTTGAAAACTGCATTCTTGATGGTGTACTTCAAATCATCATCATCTCTAAACAACTTTTCTTGAAACTGCAAGCTTAGGTTTGAGTGATAAAATAGTAAAGTTGGTGTTTCACCCTCTTTGCTCTTGATTGATGGAACCAGGTCAACCAAGCCAAGCTTGTTAAATTTTTCAAGACCGTTGTTTGATTTGATAGCTGTTGCCATCTCAGTGTTTACACCACGAGCAAAAGACCAAAATTCATAAACGTTCAACCCACTTGGTGTCACTAAGTTGTTTTTCAAAACAGGTGATACAACATTTTCGGTTTTGATAATGACGCCCAGACTTTCTGGGTCTGTCTTAAATTTGGCTCTCTGACTAATAGCAAAATGGAAAGGCACGGATTGTTCCTCTTGAACGTAGGCGTTTTTAGTTGATACACTGATCAATGCAGTAATCAAAGAGTTGAGCCCAATACTTCCATTTTTTTTCCCTAATTGAATCAATTTGTTTGTGTCCTTTGCAGAAATGTTCACATTTTGGTAGTTATCAATAAAATGATTTTTTTGCACAACATATTTTGGATTAGACTGAAACGTGTGTAGCCGTCCCAACCAAGCTGGACTTAAACCAAGCTTGGACACAACTGTTTTTGCTGAGCTTTTCAAAATCGGATACACACGTGAGTCTAAAAGTTGTCTTGTTGCAAAACCCCAAGTATTTTCTGGAGCCTTGTAGATGTTGATGATTCCCAAATTGTCAGCTGCACTATAAGGTTTTAATTCAAAAATTGCATTTTTTTGGAAAGTCTCGGAGCTCTTGGCCATTTCATTTAAGATGACTGCGAGTTTTTTTTGAGTATTGGCTCCTGACATGCCGTCCAAAAAAGCATGATCATAGCAAAATACTAACCAGTTGTCTTTCAACAAATGGACTCTCCACAATGGTTTTGAAAAGTTTCCATACTCAAATCTTCTTTGCAGAATGGTTTTGACCGCTTCATAATCATGGATGTCCAGGTGTTTCATGTCCTCCACCACTTGTGAAAAATTGATCTCTTTTAACTGAGCAGCGTACACATCTTGTGGTGGATCTGGTTTTGCAAGTCCGTTTTTCGTTTCAATCTCATTACAGTTGACTTCCACATTTCCATCAGCAAAAATGTTTACTCCCAAAGGTGGATTTTCTTCCACAAGTCTCCCCAAAGCGACATACAGTTCAGAGAGTTCTGGCAGTTTGTTGTACTGCACCCCTACATATACACAAGTTGATAATTGTAAAGAGACTCTTGTGTAGAAAAATTTTGCCCAAAAGGACATGTTCGCTTTCGTTATATTTGTTTTTGGCATTTTGCTATAGTGTTTCTGGTTTCGTGTTTTTTTGGGTCTATATTTGTAACACAAGCTGTTTGTAAAAACTTGCAAGTGTAATTCAAGAAGCTGTCATGCTTTTATATATATTCAGCTTTTGTGGAACTCACCAGACTCAAAAAAAAAAAAAAAAGTGTGTCATTGTTGCTTGGCCCTGGATGCTCTCAAATCTCATGAGTCATTGTTTGCAAAAAATTGTGCATTGACTTTATCGGTAAAGGCGACTCTGCATGAAAACTTTAATTTCTTATGAAAAGAAACGCCGTTTGTGCTTTTTCCATTGTTTAAAAAGGTTCACTACAAAAAAAAAAAACAGTTTTTGTAGTGAATTAAAGCTGGCAAAGGGACCCGCCAATGACTCAACGTGTCGGTTTTTGTTAGCGTAACGGAAAAAAAAAGCCCCGAGTAGAGATAGACTTGATGAATAAACATTTTAAGTCGAAAGCTATATGCTTTGTAACTCTGCTGAAATTAGAATCACGTACAATCGATTGATGTTTGCTATCTTATCTAAGCTTTAAAACATGAAGCTATATCTGAGATAAAATCAACTGAGTCAAAATGGAACTACAAAAAATATTAAAGGTTTGAGCAAAACGCTAACAGCGTACGCTGATAAGAAAGTGGCCAAATGGCCAATGACCAAAATGGGCTTGAGATTCCATTACTTAGCTTGATTCTTTATATAGATAAGTTTCAATGCAAAAAAAGGACTTTATAGCATTATTCAATAAGCTCTAAATGTCTGCAAGTGACACTAGAAGCTTGACGTACGCCTTGAAGTTTGCGATAACGTTTTCTACTTCACCGCTCAACTCTTGTGGATACTGTATCGACAAATTCATTCCTCCAATTGGTGTTGCAATAGAAGAGACCGTAAAGCATGTCGTGATGCCGATACATTGATTAAAAATGGCGTTCTTAATTGCATACTTCTTATCTAGACTTTTCTGGCTTGTGACAGCATGATCCTTGAATTGCAACCCAAGATTTGACAGTTCAAAGGCAAATTCAGGGGATTGGCCTTCTTTGTCATTTAAATAAGACAGTATATCAATCAAACTCAGCAAATTGATGTTGTCGATACCATCTGTAGTTGGTATTTGACAAACAAGGTCCTTATGAATTGCCAAGGAAAAACTCCAAAACTCTGTCAAATTCAAATCTCCTGTTTCTGTTAACAAATTGTTTTTCAAAAGTGGTGAAACCACATCCATAGTTTTGATAATCAGACCCATTTTGTCTGCAGCAACATTTTTGATACCTCTACAGTTTGCATCAACGCAAAATTTCAAAGACTGCTCTTTTGTGATCAATGCATTTTTCGTGGCAATGCTCAACAGTGAGCAAATGAGGGAGTTCAAACTAATTTTTTCACAGTCTTTGGCCACTTTAATAAGCCTTAGTATATCACTTTGTGGAATATTGATGTAAAGACAGTTTTCATAAAAGTTGTGTCTTTTTACAAGATACTTTGATCCACAGGAATACCTGTAGAGGGTGCCAATAAGCGCGGGTCTCAAAGAATACCTATCCACAATAGCGTTCAAGGCGTTAATTACTACTGGCTTTGCCACTGTAGGAAGCACTTTTTTAGCCAGGAAACTTACATTCACTTGCGGTTTTTCATAAATTTCCGTCATATCAAATTGACCAAAGGTTTCAGCTTTTTTAGGGTAATAGACACAATCATTCTCAAGCTTTACGTTAAATTCCCTTTTTTCCAGACTAGTAATCAGATTTTCATGAAATATAGGAGCAGAAATGCCATCCAAAAACAAATGATCGTAGTTGAAAACCAGCCAATTATCTTTCAATATAAATACTTTCCAAAGTGGTTTATCATCTTTGCCATATGCAAATTTCTTGGACAGCAACAGCTCCATTCCACAACTTTCAAAAACATCAAGATCCTCATGCACTTCCACCACTTCAGTAAAATCTATCTTTCTCAATTGAGCAACATACAACGACTCAGGGGGCACAAAGTCCTTGCCTTCAACAACTTCGCTTGGTTTGTCGGTGAAAGCCTGCAAGCACAGCTGTGGATTTTCCGCCACCAATTGTGCCAAAGCTGCATAAAGATCTGTTAGCAATGGCAAAACATTATACTGCGCACCCACATACACATTGGTTGTGAATTGCAAAGAGGTTCTGTAGTAGTAAAACTTTTGGAAAAAATTTAGCTCTTTCTTGCATAAAGGGCGTTCTTCGTTTGTTGCCATGTCTGTAGACATGTCTCTAGACATGTTTTGCTTGGAATAACAAATGCAAGTAACTGGTTGAACTGATTTGACTGTGTGGTTGAGCTCCCCAACAATGCTCCATTTATAACTGTTCTTTATTGATTTGTAATCAAATGATCAGATCAGGTACTTTTTAAACAGGATTATAGATAAGAAAACACAAGACAAAAGAAAAAAGATTATTTGTAGCACGTGATATGTACCAATTGTTTATTTTTAAAATACTAAAAGGGCATTTCACTTCAGTAAACATTTTCAATCTAAAATATAAAACTATATACCTGAATGTAAACAATTAAATGTGATAAAATCATATGGCCTTGTAACTTCACACAGTTTTTCGGAATTTTGTTTCGATTTATTATCTTTGTGAAGCACTGCGTAATAATAAGACAGTCTTTAACGAGATAGCGGTGCAACTTGTGACGAGAATTTTATCAAAAGCTGGTAGTGCGAATAACCAACCACTTTTGTTGAATCGCAAAGCTGATTGTCACTCAAGTTTCATTTTATTCTTATTTCCGGCAGTTGAACGTATGACTGAAAAAGTTGTTGTGGTCAACACAACTTTGTCAATCCAACTGCAGTAACTTTAAATTTTTATGAGCTAACACTTTTACCTACATGTCAAACAAATCTTTTCAAGTTGATTATATATTAACGTCATTACAAGTGAATAGTACATAGGACTTCTTTTATTTGAAGTCTAAAGGCTTGGTCAAAAACTCCTCATCAAACCTGGAAAAATCAATTTCTGACTTTTCTTTCCCGGTCATTTCAACAAACTTATCAATAGCAAAAGCATGAAGTTCCAAAGCATCATTGTACAAGACAGAGCCTTCAGCGTTGTATGTGCAGGCATTCGCAAAAATCAAATGAAAGTCTTCCAAGACCTGCAACAACGACGAGTAGCAATGGTGTTCAATATGGTACTCGATGTTGTCCATTGCCACGACGTATTTGATGACTTTGTAGTAATCTGGATAAACAGACTTTGGTGGCTTTTCCAAGAAAATATCAGACAACCGTCTGTCTTCGGCGTTTGTGTAGTTAAGCAAAGCGTCGTAAAGTTCTTGAGCCTTTTCGGTAATATCGGTTTCCTCTTCGTCTCCCTCAGCAACAAAAGTTCTAATGTAATCTTTCCCGCTTTTCCGTGGTCTGCCTTTTCTTCCTAAAACAGCACTTTTGATCTTCTTGTTGGCGGCCGGGGCCTTGTTTTTGCCTGCCCGTCTTTTGGACCCAATTGGCTTGTGTTCCACATCTTCGTATTCGTGGTCATCATCATCTTTACTCATCGCAGAATCATCCAATGCAAAGTTCTCCGGAACACTCACATCAACTGGTTCTCCTTCTCCATTAGACTCTTCTATTGCCTTGAAATCTTTCGAAACATCTTCCTCCCCTTTCATCTCAAAGTCTTGCTCCTCAGATTTAACGGGTTCCTGGGCAGCTTTTCTCCCATGCCTTTTACGGTAGCCACTGCCTTCATCATCACTGACTTCAAACTGTTTTAGCCATTGCTCCTCGCTCTCTTCGTTGTAGGTTGCAATTTTTCTTTCTCTACCATTGTTTTCTTCGGCAAAAGCTGCTGCTTCCTCGGCTTCCCTTTGAATTTCCGCGTCTATATCTTTTTTGTACACCTCAGGCAATTCGGATTCTTCCATCAATCTTGATAAGACACCCTGTTCCATATCAACTTTCATTCTTTCCTCATCCAATTTTTTGAAAATGCCAACTTCTTCGTCACCTCTGGACAAAATTTCATTCAATTCATCGTCTTCTAGTTCGTCGTCGTCGTCATCACCAAGTTCTCTTTTACGTTTCCGCTCTTCTTCAGATTTCATCAACTGTCTCAAAATTTGTTCTTGTTCTTCAGACGTCGACTTGTTATCAAACTTCCCTGCTTGAATGACTTTCCCGTCAATATCCAATTTTTTGTAGGCTCTTTCCAAAATGGCTTCTTCCACAGAATTTTGAGTAATCAATCTCAAAATTCTCACTTCATTTTTCTGACCGATTCTATGCGCTCTGTCTTGAGCTTGCAAATCTTGATGAGGGTTCCAATCACTATCAAATATAATAACCGTGTCTGCAGTTTGCAAATTCAAACCCAACCCACCTGCTCTTGTAGACAACAAAAAGCAGAAATATTCAGAATTTGGAGCATTAAACAAGTTCAATAGTGTAGTTCTATCATCAGATTTCGTCCCACCATCCAATCTCAAATATTTTAATCCAATAAAACGAAGGAAATCTTCCATAATATCCATCACCTGAGTCATCTGGAAAAATATCAAGACTCTGTGGTTGGTGGCTTTGAATTTGGGCAAAATCCTTTGCAGCAGTTCAAATTTCCCTGCACACCTCCAAATGTTGACATCTGTGTCTCTGCTTGGATTGATGGACTCTTCCACCTCTTCAAAAACGTATGGATGGTTACAAATTTTTTTCAATTGCATGATTTGGTTGTTGAACCCTCTTGCGGTCAACCCCTTTTTCTTTTGCAATTTCACAACGCTGTCTGAGTCTTCTTCGTTCAAACCATCATCTTCTTCAATGTATAACTTCTTGTATTTCAACATTTGCTCATACAATTTTTGTTGTAAACTACTCATTCTGCATTTTAAAACTTTTTCCACTTTTTGAGGTAGTTCCTTTTCCACATCTTTTTTCAATCTTCTTAATAGAAATGGTCTCAAGACTTTGTGCAACCTTCTAATCACCAACAGTGTTTCTTCTTCACTCAACTCGATTTTGTCTTGACCACCGGTGTTGTCAAATGGGGTGTTGAACCATTCGTCAAAAGATTTAACACTGTTGAAAATTTTCGGCAAGACAAAATTCAACAAGGCCCAAAGTTCAGGCAAATTGTTTTGTAGCGGTGTACCGGTCAAAATCAATCTGTAGTCACAATGATAGTGTGTATTCAAAGTTAGAGACAATTTGGACTGAGCATTCTTCATTCTATGCCCCTCGTCAATAATCATGTGAACCCATTTGATTTTGGATAACACGTTTTTTTCTCTAATAATATATTCAAAAGTTGTCAACACCACATCAAATTCCCTGGCTTTGATTTGTTTTTGTAAACCCTTTCTTTCGTTTGGTGTACCCTTGTAGGCAATTTTTCTTAACTTAGGTGCCCATCTCAAAAATTCAGAATTCCAATTGGTCAACGTAGACAATGGAACAATGACCAAAAACGGGCCATGAACTTTTTTAACCTCATAAAGATATGTTAATAGGGCAATTGTTTGCACGGTTTTACCCAACCCCATTTCATCTGCCAAAATCCCGTTCAAGTGGTTGTTGAACAAGGAAACCATCCATTGCAAACCTTTCAACTGGTACTCTTTCAAAGTTCCTCCAACCAAGATGCTTGGTTGTACCGTGACTTCCTCTTTTATTTTGTGTGCCACGCTGTAATAGTCAATGTTGCCGTTATCATCATCACTATCAACATCAATTTCATGAGTGTATGCACCGGAACCGTCCTCTTCCAGTGCGGAGGTGGTTGCTTGCAGATCCAAAGAGGTTAAGTCGTTTTCCGATTTGTTCTTTTCGTGTTTTATATGGTTTGTGATCAATGTCTTGGTGTGGATTTGTTGGTCTTTGACTGCTTTTGTCAATGAGTTCAAAAAAGAGTTTGTTTGTTTCAACAAGTGTGTGATTCTTGTGTCTTTTGTTTGGTCCAACAATTTGATGTATGCTTCTTCATCGTTGGCTTTCAACGCTTGCAATCTCTGTTTTGCGTTTCTTTCCACTCTTTTTTGTTCTTCCTTTTCCAAGTTGGCATGGAGAGAGGAGATTTTCATTCCAATTTTCATCCGCTTGTTTTTCTTGTCTTGTTTTGCTTTCAATTGTCTTGCACAGTCGTCAACAATGTTTTCCACTCTTGCAGAGTGATTTTGTTTGATGATTTCTTGTTGCAAAATTTCGTGGTTGGTAAACAAGGTGTTTGTGATGTTTGCGTCTTCTAAGTTGATCAATCTTTGTTTGGAAACAAAAGTTGGGTACGCGTTGCTGATCAGTGTTCTTTGAAACCTTTCAAAACTCAAAACGTGTCCTCGCACTGCTTTTTGCAATGGAATCAAGTTTAAGGAATTTAGTTTCAAAATAAGCTTGTCTTGTTTGGCTTTGTAATCTTTGTCATTTTCTTCGTCGCAATTCAAGATTTGCAGGAGCGTATTGTTCACTTCTGTGTCCGTATTTAGTGCAATCAAGGTTTGATAAATCTCTAATGAATTTTGCAAGTCGATGCCTACAGGAAGCAAACTGGAAACAATTTTCGATGAAGGACTGAACAACTCTTTGTATGGGACTAAAGAGTCTTTATATTTTGAAAACGCCACGGGAAGAGTGTAGGACTCGACTTTCAATTCCGGGTCCATTACGTCAACGATTTTCAACTGTGGGTCCGGATTGTTTTGCTTGAATTTGTCTAGTGGAACCGGGATCTCGTTCAGCAGTATTCTCTTTCTTTCCATCTTTTCTTGTTCTAGCTTGAACGCCCTTTGTTTGATTTCTTCTTCTCTGCGCTTTCTCTCTTCTTCTTGTGCTCGGCGTTCTTTCTCCAAAGCCTGCTTTTTAACTTCTTCTTCTTTTCTTTTAGCCTCTTGCTCTATTTTCAAATTTAAGGCCTTTTGCTGTGCTTCAACCACAGCGGGATCTACAAAAGCTCCTTTGGAAGCTGGACTTTGGGAAGAAATATTTTGTTGAGGCACGCCTTGAGGAGGAACGCCTTGAGGAGGCATATTCTGTTGAGACACGCCTTGAGGAGGCACACTTTGCG
>ERZ794936.315-NODE-315-length-25988-cov-33.586974_pt1 | contig 25988 bp, 13 predicted proteins | sample MGYA00511083_ERZ794936 | MGnify/ENA primary metagenome ERZ794936 (study PRJEB30137, sample SAMN04331409) | food metagenome | isolation source: Y2 must sample point D1 replicate A | place: Australia: South Australia | collected 2014 ... | reverse complement strand
TTTTTTTTTTTTTTTTTTTTTTTTTTTTTTTTTTTTTTTTTTTTTTTTTATTTTTGTATTCAACTTAACAAATCTCCGATTAAGCACTCTTCGGGAATCTATAGATGTTCACTTGACAGATGAGTCATGTTGGGCGATTAGAAACTGTTTACAACGACGATATTTTTTTTTTTCAAAAGTGTCTCAAAATCATTAATACAGAATAAATTATTGTTATGTCAAAAATCATACACCAAATAATACAAAGAAAGATGAGCACTCAAACCCCACAATGCCTTATCATCGGAGCCGGAGGAGTTGGTGTTGTTACTGCTTACTCTTTGTTTCTAAACAAAGGCTCAACAGTTTCCTTGGTGGCAAGATCTGATTACGATAAAGCTAGCACTACAGGATACAAACTTTCATCCTGTGACTATGGGGAAGTTTTGAATTGGAAACCTCATCATCTCTTCAGATCCGTTGAAGATGCCGCATCTTCAAAAACGTTTTTCGACTATGTTGTCGTGACCACAAAAAACATCCCAGACGGACCAACTCCTGTTAGCTCAATCATCAAACCTATCATTGAAAGCAATGATAAAGTTTGGAAAGAACGCGCTGATTTCAAAGAGCAGAAAAAAACAACAAATGTCGTTTTAATACAAAACGGCATAGATATTGAAAATGAAATAAAGGAAAAATTCGATCTAGCTTCAAGACAAAAATCAACAACAGTTCCCCAAGTTGCTTTGATCAGCGGAATCCAGTTGATCTCTTCGACTAAAGTCGGCCCATGCGAAATTGCACAAAAGGGTCACGACCATTTGACGTGTGCGGCTTTCGACAAGAATGATGAGATTTCCGTGAAAACTGCTCAAAATTTTATTTCTTTGTATACCAATCCTGGACAGAATCAAGCGCATTTTGACTCAAATTGCAGATACACCAGATGGAAGAAATTGCTGTACAATTCTTCAATCAATACGCTTACTGCTATCTGTGGGCTAGATTTCACAAGGTGTCTGCAGTTTGGTACCGCTGAAGGGTCCACGGAATTTGAAATTGTCAGGCCAGCTATGCTAGAAATTATTGATTTGGCAAAAAAAATAGATGATATCACCATTGAAGTTGATTTGGTTGATTTTTTTGTTGACATCACAAGAAAAATGGTTTATACTCCATCCATGGGAGTGGATATCCAAAAAGGACAACTGATGGAGATTGAAGTCATTGTTGGTAACGTGGTCAGATCTGCAAAGGCACACCACATCGAGGTTCCACACTTATCAATGCTCTACAATATTTTGAAAATTTTACAAGGTAAATTGAAAGAACAGAGAGGTTTGTTGAAGTTTGATGAGCTGAATGCTAAAATTGTTGAATAAACTAGATTAAATGACTGTGTTTTGACGGAAAAGAAACATTTTTTTTTACTTTAATTGAAAATCTCATTAATTACATATTCTAAATATTTTTTTCGATGTACATACACACGCTGAAAAAAATACATTACATTTTGTGAAAAAAAAAATATTCGTTTTGTTCGTATTTTGTGTCGCGTACACAAAGCATAAAAATTTAATTAATACGCTTTTCCTTTTTTTTTTGACAATTAATAACTTGTGATAAACTTATACTATGCAGTACTCATAAAGGGGCACAGTTGTTATTAAACGCTGAATTTCTATCTAAAGCGCTTCAGCTTGCCAAAAGAATGAAAAAGCTCAACTCCAACAAAACCCTTAATATGAAACAGGCATTTTTTCTATTCATTGTTTTTCCCCTTTCAACGTTGAATGTTTTTGTGCAAGCACAAAATTTGCCTTTTCAACCATATCCTACAATTAGCTGTTCCCAAACACAAAGCTGCCCACAGGAATGGCCATGTTGCTCACAATATTGGACCTGTGGGTCTGGGCCTGTTTGTGTGACTGGCTGTAATCCAAAAATGAGCTTTTCCAATGACAGTTGTTTACCTCAAGCGGCATTTTTGCCTCCAAATGTGATGCGTAAAAAACCTTTTGTTAAGCTGAAAGCAGGAAGCTATAAAATGCAAGAAGTTGAAAGTGATGACGATACGATAGACCAAAAGGAAGATAGCAAAAAAAGATGGGTTTACAAATTTTTCAATAACAATGAGGAGTTGGTTAAAATGAATGCTGGCGCAAATTTTGAGTTTGCACAAAACAGTTTGAAAGACTACTTCAAAGTAGGAAACACAAACATTATGTCATGGACCAGGTATTTGATTGCAGATGATTCTGAATCTGCCATAGCCCAATGGGATAACGTAGATTTTACGTACAGCGGAACATTAAAAATCTTCAACGCAGACGACTCTGAGATATATTTGACCATGCCCAAAAAGACAGCAGGATCTTTGTTGACCACGACGCACACAATACTATATGGGAGAATTGCAGTCAAGCTAAAAACGGCCAGATCAAGAGGGGTTGTTACCTCCATCGTCTTGTTTTCTTCTGTACACGACGAAATAGATTTTGAATTTTTGGGTGGTGATTTGCTCAATGCACAAACTAACTACTACCATCAGGGAGAGTTGATTCACACAAGGATGAAACTAGCCAGAGTTTCCTCTGACACGTATGAAAACTATCACATTTACGAAATTGACTGGAATGAGAACCGGATTATTTGGTTAATAGATGGAACACCTTTCCGGACATTGACAAAAGAAGAGACATGGGATTCCGTGAAAAACATCTACAAATACCCACAAACACCTATGAAATTACATATAGCTGTGTGGCCCGGTGGTGATGCACAAAACCATCCTGGCACTGTTGCTTGGGCAGGCGGTTTAATTGACTGGGAAAACGCACCGGACATTACTGAAAAGGGTGAATTTAATTGTAAGGTGAAGGAAATTTTGATTGAGCCTTTTGAAACTGAGCAACTTGCACAGTTACAACAAACTTTTTTAAAATCACCAACTCCAAAAGATAGTAGGGTTTACTGGAGATTTGATGTGCAAAATGGTAAGTCACATAGCCTTAGTAATGTCAATTTTGTATTGGAAGCGGGGCCTGTTCCATATCTACAAAGTAGCAAATCCAACGGTGCCGCCAGCCATGCATTGTGAACACAGATGGTAGTCTGGGCTAATAGGATTTACACACAAGCCATGGTAAATTGCAAATTTGAGCAGTGTTAAAGTATTTCATGTTTGAGATTAAGCCACATTGATTAAAATTCTTTTATTGTTTTTACTTGCGATCATATTGCACTACGTTTTCAATCTTGTAGATGTCGTTTTGCTTGATCTAATCAAACATCATTCACCTTAACTTAAATTGACTTTTCATAATGTCCTGGTTTACAAGTTAAACCAAATACCAAATGTTGCCCGACAAAGTTAGCAAAATTTATCACGTGGCTAATATTTTGAGAGGAAACCCTAGACGAACCAGAAGAAAAAGAAGAAAAAAAAGAAGAGAAAAAAAAAAAAGAGTGAGCTGTGTGTAAACCAAATTTAAACAACACAAACTGTTTATTTTTATTTTTTTTTTTCCGATTCAAAACAATTACACAGAGTTTCAACTAAGCTGATTGTTTTACTTGTTGTGTGGACAATTTAAACTCAAAACAACAACAAGAAAACCCCATATTCAAATCAATTGAGCTGGATCACAGACAAGAGATACAAAACCACACCACTACAAGCGTTTTATTATCTCTGATTCGCCATGAAGATGCTTACAAAATTTGAATCAAAGTCTACTAGAGCAAAAGGCTTGGCTTTCCATCCTTCAAGACCATTGGTTCTAGTGACTTTGTTTTCCAGTACGATTCAACTATGGGATTACAGAATGGGGACTTTGCTACACAGATATGAAGATCACGAAGGCCCTGTTCGTTGTGTCGACTTTCACCCAACACAGCCTTTGTTCATTTCTGCTGGTGACGACTCCATTATTAGGGTGTGGTCTCTAGACACCCACAAGTGCTTGTACACTTTGACCGGCCATCTTGACTACATCAGAACTGTGTTTTTTCACCACGAGTTACCATGGGTTATTTCCTGCTCTGATGACCAAACTATCAGAATTTGGAACTGGCAAAACAGAAAGGAAATTGCTTGTTTAACTGGGCACAACCACTTTGTCATGTGTGCTCAATTCCACCCAACCGAAGACTTGGTTGTTTCAGCTTCCTTGGACGAAACTGTGAGGGTCTGGGATATTTCCGGTTTGAGAAAAAAACACTCTGCACCAAGCCATGCAAACAACTTTGAAGACCAAATGCAGTCCTCTCAAAATCTGTTGGACGGAGGGTTTGGTGATTGTGTTGTTAAATTTATCTTGGAGGGTCACACAAGAGGTGTGAATTGGGCCAGTTTTCATCCAACCCTACCATTGATTGTTTCAGGTGGTGATGACCGTCAAGTCAAATTGTGGAGAATGAGTTCTACTAAGGCATGGGAGGTGGACACCTGCAGAGGACACACCAATAACGTTGACTCGGTAATTTTCCATCCTTTTGAAGAGTTGATTATTTCCGTCGGTGAAGACAAAACAATTAGAACTTGGGATTTGAACAAAAGAACACCTGTAAAACAATTCAAAAGAGAAAATGACAGATTTTGGTTGATTGCTGCTCACCCACATATCAATTTATTTGGTGTAGCTCACGACTCAGGTGTCATGGTTTTCAAGTTGGATAGAGAAAGACCACCATTTGTCAATCACCAAAACCAGTTGATTTTTGTCAACAAGGAAAAACAAGTTCAAATTTTTGACTACAAAAAAAAAGTTGCCAGCTTGCCTTTGGTCTCATTGAAAACTATTGGGAATCCGTGGAACGCTTTCAGAAGCATTTCGTACAATCCTGCTCAACATTCCATTTTGATAAACACTGGAGAACATGATAAATTTGCTTTGTGTGTTTTGCCTAAAGAGCCAACGGGTGCCGTTCAACCAACAAACGTCATTCATGACACCGGTAACTTTGCAACATTTGTTGCAAGAAACAGATTTGTTACTTACGACAAAAGCACTTCTTCGTTGGAAGTCAAAGATTTGAACAACAAAAAAACGAAAACCATCAAGATTGAAGGCACTGTTACCAACATTGTTTCAGCTTCACCAGGTTCTATTTTGATCATGCAGCCTAAACAGGTTGTTCACTTTGACGTTCAACAGGATAAAGTGCTTGCGCAAGTGGAAGCACTTAACGTCAAATACGTTTCTTGGTCGCACGACGGGCAATATGTCGCTTTATTAGGCAAACACTCTATAACGATTTGCAACAGAGACATGGAAATTGTTAATGCTATGCACGAAACCATTAGAATCAAAAGTGCTGCTTGGGACGAAAGCAACGTTTTGATTTTTTCCACTTTGAACCACATCAAGTACTGCTTGCTAAATGGAGAATCTGGTATTATCAGAACTTTGGAAAACACGGTTTACATTACAAAAGTTCATGGCAAGCACGTTTACTCTTTGAACAGATCCGGTGAAGTTGAAATTCTAACCATTGATCCTACAGAATACAGATTCAAGAGAGCTTTGATTAACAAAAACTTTCCTGAAGTGTTGCAAATCATTAAAACTTCAAACTTGGTTGGGGAAAACATTATTGGTTATTTGCAAAAAGCTGGGTTCCCAGAAATTGCTTTGCAATTTGTGCAGGACCCTCAAACTAGATTTGATTTGGCTTTGCAAGACTTCAACTTAGAAATTGCCTACACCGAATGCTTGAAATTAAAAGACGAAGGAATTTGGTCCAAATTAGGGGAAAGTGCCTTGTTACAAGGTAATGCTGATTTGACCGAGTTAGTTTATCAAAACAAGGAGGACTTTGACAAATTATCATTTTTGTATTTGTCCACTGGTGAACAAAACAAGCTGTCAAAGATGGGCAAAATTGCTGAAAGAAGAGGTGATGTCAACAGTGCTCTGTTGAACACTTTTTACTCCAATAACAGCGTCAAAAGAGCTGAACTTTTCGCTGAACATGGGTCTTTGCCACTAGCTTATGCCGTTTCTAAAGCCAACGGGGTCAACGTTGCATCTATTTTGGAAGAAGCTGGTATTTCTGAAAGTGACATTGTCTTACCTGACGGATACTCAACTCAGTCTTTTGTCAAATCACCAGTTGTTAATGAACCTTTGCAGGAATGGCCATTGAAACAACCTGAGCTAACCTACTTTGAAAAAGTGGTTTTGGGAGAAATTGAAGATTTAGATATTCAAGATGATGAGGCTCAAGAAATAGATGATGGTACAGGTGCTGAGGAGCAATTGGCATACGAAGAGGACGCGGAGGATTTCCACGAAGCTGAAGACGATAATGGTCAAGCAGATGAAGAAAATGCTTGGGACTTGGGTGATGATGACTTGGACATTGGTGATGTTACAGATGGAAATGAAGAATTGGGAGAACTGAACGAGAAAGATGTGCAAGCAGAAGATGCCATTAGCATGTCCACTGAAACAGAATTGTCTAAATGGGTACAGAACTCTAAGCTTGCAGCAATTTTGGTCTCTTCTGGTGCTTTCGATGCTGCAGCTCAAGCTTTAAATAAACAAGCTGGTGTTTACAATTTTGAGCCTTTGAAAGAAAAGTTTATTGATTTGTATGAATCCTCTAAATTGTATATGATGGCCACCCCATCTGAACTCCCATCAATCGAAGGTTTTATTCGTTACTATGAAGAAGAGCATGCTAAAGTATTGCCTTTTGTTCCAGATATCACCTTTATTAACACCAAAGTTTCAAAAGGGTTCAAATCTTTTAAAGCAAATAAGTTGGAAGAAGCCATTGAAATCTTCCGTGATGTTATTTACACCGTTTGTTTGTTAGCTGTCGATAATGAAGAAGATGAAGAAAAGGCTTTTGAAGCATTGAAACTGTCCTCTCAATACATTTTGGGGCTGTCTATTGAGTTGACCAGAAGAGCTTTGCCAGCAAGTGATATCAAGAGAAATCTAGAATTGGCTTCTTACTTTACCAAAGTGAAACTTCTTCCAGCCCATAGAATTAATGCTTTGCAAGTTGCTATGACTCAATCTTTCAAAGCAAAGAATTTTGTTCAAGCATCGCATTTTGCGGAAGAGTTGTTAAGCATTGTTACTTCTGGTCCACGTGCTGAACAAGCTACCAAGGTGAAGGCCAAGGCAGACTCGATTGCTAGTGATGCGCAAGAAATTGATTTTGATCCATACGGGACTTTTGATATTTGTCCTGCAACTTACACACCTTTGTACAATGACTCTCCAACTGCTGTTGATCCACTAACTGGCTTGAAATACAAAGCCAGTGAAAAGGGCAAAATTGACAGTATTTCATTAATTTCGAAGATTGGTGCACCAGCTTCTGGGTTGAGAATTCATCTTTAAAAAAAAAAAAATTGTGAACGAGTACCAAGTGTCTTTGATCGATTATTATCAGGTATATAAATTATAAAAAAAAAAAAGAAAATTAAACACTCTTATCGTATGATTTGTTTAGTAACTCAAGCGATTCTAATCGTTAATGTTTGAACTCCTTCATATATTCATCCATTGACGCGGATAGTATGTCCAATCCCTTGACCAGCTCCTCGTAAGAGTTTGCATACCCAAGACGAACTGTTCCTGGACATTCAAACGTTTCGCCGGGAACAAGGAGTACTCTCTTGCTTTTGGCCAACCAACATGAAAAATGGTACGTGTCTGAGATCCCTTTGAATTTGAGCAAGCAAACGGAACCACCTTGAGGAACATTGTAAAACTCAGCAAAGTTGTTTTTGCTCAACCATTGCTTCAAGTATGCAAGATTGGTTAAGCATAGTTGGTTGTTTCTTTGCAAAACAGGCTCTTTGTTTCTCAAAACGTATTGGGAGATTTGGTCATCGGCTATCGACACAGATATGGTGTTGTAATGTCTTTTGCTTTTTGCTGCTTTTAAGAACTCAAGATCTTGTGTAACAATCCAGCCCAGTCTCACTCCAGCAAATGCAAAAGCTTTTGACATGGACCCCGTAGAAATACCCTTGGATGACAGTTGCACAATGGATTTTGGAGTCTGCTCAATCGAGTGAAACAATGGTCTATAAACCTCGTCACAAATAACAGTGATACCATGGCGTTCAGCCATTTCTTCGATCTGTTGTAAGGAAGCAGTATCGATGACAGTACCCAGTGGATTGTTTGGATTGTTCAAGATGATGGCTTTGGTGTTGTTCCTGATTAGTTTAGCAAACTCATCTAATGATGGTACAAACCCATTTTCCTTTTGCAAACGCAACAACTCAACATCAGCACCAAACATTTTTGGAACACTGAATAATTGTTGGTAGGTTGGGGATACGCAAATGACGTGATCTCCTTTACCAAACAACGTGTAATATGTTAGGAAATTTGCTCCAATGGCACCATTTGTAAGCAAAACGTTATCCTTTGTAAATTTGACGTCTTGGTTGGAGTAAAGCCCTGCAATTAGTTCTCGCAAGGGTTCAGTACCGTCAATTACACCATATGTAAACCTGGTGTCAAAATCAAACTCAAATTTCTCTCCACTTATTTTTTCAACCTCGTTAAGGGACAAAGAGTAACAGCAAGTTTCACCAAGGTTGTACTCGATCAATGTTTCGTATTCATCCATGAAGTCTTCAACTTCAAATTTTTCTTGATAAGGCATTGTTAGTTAGTTATCTTTGGGTTTCCTAATTTTTTTGTTTGGGTTAATTGTGATACTTTGTAAAAGAGAGACATCAGCATATTTGATGGAAATGAAACTACTGAATCAATTATACGTTTAACCAACTATTCCAACTGTGATGAACAGCTCTCGCTACTCTTGGCCTTCTTATAAACAAATTCATTTAGTCTGAGTTTGAATAAATATTAATGACTAATAGTGCTTACTAATTATCATCACCATCATCATCATCATCATCATCTTACCCATCTCATATTTTTAAATCATTAACTGATATCTTTTGAACAGACGTTATATGATAGCTTGATATCCTAGGGAAAGAGAAAGCGACTTTATCTTACTTGCCCCATAGAGGCAAAAGCCACAAAATAAACTCACAACACCCGAGGGAACATCAGTCTACGGGGAAAAAAACGAAACGCGTCATCAACAAATTTTCCGAATTCATACGGCGAAGGCACATATTAGCAAACTTTCGAAGTATTTGTGAAAAGATGCACCATCAATGGACTCCAAACTTATTGTTGAAACCGCTTAATATAATGCTTTAATATAATTCTTTAATATAACCAAGATAACAATTTAAAAGCCAGTTCAGGGGTCCAGGACCTGACCGTTTAGCTAACTGTTTTTTTCATTAGAGAGGAAAGAGTTAAGCTGTAAAATTACTTTCTTATCATATAACCCAAGTGTAAGAAAAAAAAAAAAAAAAAAAAAAAAAAAAAAAAAAGTAAAAGTGAAAGGTAAATGTTTTGGTTGAAAATTAAAAAGAAATTGCAAAGGCATTACAAATACAACATCATTTCTCTTCTTTATACTCATCAATTGATTTGGATAGTATCTCCAAACCTTTAGCCACATCATCTTCGGAGTTGGCATAGCCAAGGCGAAGCGTTCCCGGGCACTGGAATGTTTCCCCAGGAACAACCAAAAAACTCTTGTTTTCAGCCAACCAGGTTGCAAACTTTTGGGTGTCAGAAATACCATCAATCTTAATCAAACAAACGGAGCCTCCCTTTGGAAAATCAAGAAACTCAACTTTTTCATTTATCTTTACCCATTGGCTCAAATAATCAAGATTTTTCAAACACAACTGTTTGTTCTTTTGCAAAATTTTCTTCTTGTTTTGCAAAACATATTGAGAAATTTGGTCGTCAATCATTGATATCGAAATGATATTGTAGTGTCTTTTACTTCTTGCTGCTTTCAAGAAATCTGTGTTTTGTGAAACAATCCATCCCAATCTCACACCAGCAAATGCAAACGCTTTTGACATAGACCCTGTTGAAATGCCATCAAAAGATAATTGAGCAACTGATTTTGGAACGCGGTCACTTGAATGAAACAAGGGTCTGTAAACTTCATCACTAATAATTGTTATGCCGTGCTCTTGAGCTACTTTGGTGATTTCCTCCAACAAATCGGTTTCCATAACACTACCTATCGGATTGTTAGGATTGTTCAAAATGAATGCTTTAGTGTTGGGTTTTATAAGCTTCTTAAATTGCTCTACAGATGGTACAAACCCATTTTCCTTTTGCAAACGCAACAACTCAACATCAGCACCAAACATTTTTGGAACACTGAATAATTGTTGGTAGGTTGGGGATACGCAAATGACGTGATCTCCTTTACCAAACAACGTGTAATAAACCAAAAAATTGGCACCAATCCCACCATTAGTAATCAAAACGTTGTCTTTGGTAAACTTTACCTTTTCATCAGAATAAAGATCCGCCACTAACCCACGCAAGTTGTCGGTACCGTCAATAGCACCATAGGTAAATCTGCTGTCGTTGTTGATTTCAAATTTTTCTCCTGTCAACTTGTACACATCATTTAGGGATAACGAATAGCAGCAAGCTTCTGCAAGATTGTAGTCAACCTTAGTCTCGTACTTGTGTGTAAATTCTTCAACTCCAAAACCTTCTTCTAAAACCATTTTTTGTTTTTTTTTTTTGTTTTTTTTTTTTTGTTTTTTTAAAGATTATAGCGCTTTTTGTTGGGTTCTCTGCATTGAACTTTATTTTTGAATGAGGAAAGCAAAAAAAACAAACAGTTGTTGCTAAATAGAAGTACTATACATGTTTATTAAAAACAATACTTATTTGAAATGAATAGGCAAGACCCTTCGTTATTTATATATGCAGCAGTCCTCCGTGTATTATTGGATTTATTCTTCATATTGATCTTTAACCTGACCTTAAGGGGTGGCTTGCTCTTTTCTGACGTTAATAAACCAAGAGTTGTCTCCTTAAGGCATGGTTTTACCACCTTTTATCAATTCAAAAGTTCCCTTAAAAACAACTTTTGAAAGGATGAAAGTAAAAGGTAAACAATGGAAATGGCCAAATTTGAACCTTAAAACACATACTTCTTCCCTTTTACCTCCACAAAATCATCAAAAGTTCTTGGCTCCAGGAGCAAAAACACCTAGGCACATATACCGGTGATGATACCGCGTCCCCGATAAAATAAAGACATGTGACCTCTCTATCACCCAAAGATTTCCAAGTATTTGTTTTTTTTTTTTTTCTTCTTGTTAGCAGGAGCCTTTTCCACGCGTAAACTTGTTAATCAATGTTTTTTTTCATTGATATTAGGTTTAATACACAAGAAAGACTGGAGTTTTGGAAACTTTCCAGGGAGAGAAAAAGGGGGAGGGGAAAGACCATAGAGTATTCATCATTTGCCTCGTGTTTACTCCACATCTTGAACTGTGCAATATTTGACATGACAGGTGAAGTTTTGACATTACAGGTTGGCCATTGTGGTAATCAAATGGGGAAACATTTTTGGTCCAAAATTTTAAATGAGCATGGGATCAACAAAGATGGCAGCAGCAAAATAGACAATGAAGATCTTGCTTCCGCTCGGGAAGATGATCCTTCTGTGTTTTTACGACAAATTGAGACCAACAAGTATACTCCAAGAGCCATATTATTCGATATGGAACCGAGTTCAATAAACGACACGCAAAACACATTACCGGGGCTTTTCGATGAGCGTAATGTATGGATTTCAAAAGACAGTTTGGGAGCAGGAAACGTGTGGGCCGACGGTTATGATTATGGAACACAGCACATAGAAGAGATGATAAATATGATCGACAAAGAGCTTGACTCAACAGACAATTTTGAAGGTTTCCAACTTTTACATTCTGTTGCAGGAGGAACAGGCTCGGGATTGGGATCCCAGCTTTTGGAAATGCTTTCAGACAGATACTATAAAAAACTAACAACAACCTACTCGGTGTTTCCAAGCACCGAATCTGATGTTGTTGTGCAGCCATACAATACAATTTTGACTTTGAGAAGGTTGATCGAAAACAGTGATGCGTGTATTGTTTTTGACAACAATTCTTTGATGAATTTGTCCTCTTGTGTTTTCAGAAACTCAAACACAAGTTTCAACGACGCAAACCAGTTGATAGCCTCGGTAATGTCAGCAACCACAAACAGTTTGAGATTTCCTAGTTACATGTACAGTTCTTTGAGCAGTATATTTTCAACTATCATTCCTTCTCCAAATTTGCATTTTTTGGTTCCCAGTTTTACTCCTTTCACTACAGATTTCATTCCAGAAGCCAAAAATTTCAAAAGAAAAAACTCTTATGACGTGATACTGGACCTATTCGATTCAAAAAACAGTATGTTTTCAGGAGCACAAACACCACTTTTTTTCGAACAGCAACAAGCTTCATACATTGCGGTATGGGATTCTTTGCAAGGAAACGTTGATCAATCTGAGTGTATGAGAGCTCTTTTGAAAGCACAACAGAGAGTAAATTATGTGCCTTGGGGAAGCAAAACCATTAATTTGAACATTGGTAAAAAATCACAGTACAACAAAGGTGGTAATTCAGATTGCGTTACAGGTCTAATGCTAGCCAACAGCACGGGTATCAAACCGATTTTCACCCAGACTTGCAAAAACTTTGATGCGCTTTTCAAAAGAAATGCATTTGTAACGAAATTTGAAAACGGAAAATTATTTGAAGATGGATTTGATGAGTTCAAAATCTCTCGAGAAATAGTCGAAGATGTTATTCAGGAATACACTCTATGTGACAATACCTCGTATTTGGACGACATATTGCTAGGCGACGAGGATGACATGATGGTTGGTATTCATGAAGGGATGCAGATATGAAACCCACTCTCATTTTATTTCTTTGCCCTCCATAGGTTAAGTTTACATGGTTATTAGTTGTATTATATATGTTATTAGATAAAATAAAATAAAATTGTGTTAGTAGCCCAATGAAAAAAAATAAAAAAAAAAAAAAAAAAAAAAAAAACCATTCACATACACCTTTTACTTTTCCTTGGAATTGGCGGTGGAGGACGTTTTTTCAGTTTCAAAGAATCGATGGATACATTCACATTGGGATCCGTATACATATGAGCTAAAGACTCAGTATTGGAATTTTGTTTGGCCAAGAAGACACTATTTGAATCTGAAAAAGATGATACTTCGCTTGCATTGTCATCTGTGACTGTCTTATCTTTTATTGCTAACCATGCAATATCAGATAAACACTTGTTTGCCAACGTTATTGTGCAGTTTTGACATTCGAGTTGGTCAGCATTTTTGGATTCATTATCTATTCTAGTTAGCTGCGTCAAGACTGTTTGAAGATCTTGTTTTCTGTATTCAATTGTTGAAAGTTCTGTGTACTTTAATAACCTATAAAGTAATCTCAAAAATGTGTTTCTCACATACTCTTCACTCGCCGACAAATTGTCAATTTCTCTGATCAAAACATCGGTCAACACTTTCAAGTCATTCAAATAGAAGAAATTCATAACTATATCGCTGTTGGAGGTCAAAACTAAATAGAGGAGCTTGCATATCATGATTTGTAAAGAGCGGTCATTATTAGTTCTGTTGAAAAAAAGAAACAGTAATTCAATAAAAGATTGTGAAACTGATGTGTTTAACAAAAATTTAAAAACTTTGTTTTCGATTTTCTGATCTAGATTGTCGTGGCATTTCTTGTTAAAAATCATGTATTGCTCATTGATAGAAAGAAGAAGCTTGAATTTAGTGTTGTTGAACAAATCCTCTGTGGTGCTTGAAACCATGGTATTCATTAAAAAGAATACAAAAAAATTATCGATCAACTTCAAGTCTTGCTCAGAGCACTTGGAAAATTTGATTATTTGAAACAGTATATCCATTTGGAGTGTAGATATTTTCCGGAAATCATCCATGATTTCATATTCAACATCGTCTAAAGATGAATCTTTTTGGCTCAATTTGGAACTGTCGTCGCCGTATTCAGATAAATACGCAAAGTTGGAATACAAATTGTTGTACAACACCCGAAACCCCTGGTAGTTACAAAGTATGTCTAAGCTAGAGTCCCTCATTTTTATTTCACATAGCAATGCATAACTCACAAAATACTTCAAGTAAGGAGTCTCGACTTCCGCATCCACGTTCATCAAGGACAGCATTTTGCTTATACAGAAGTCTACCTGTTGTTGAAACATCTGTGCCTCCACCAAAATCAACGCCGCTTTGTAGAGCCTCGAGGGCTCTTCCGCAAGATACAACGCATTTTCGTACTCGGAACATTTGGCCAAGTAGGCAACGAGTATCACATTGATTGTGTTTTGTGAGTTAGAATTGCTGACCAAGGCGTGTAGTTCAAGCCATAAATTTGTTCCAAAGCTCATTCGTGGTGATTGGTGGAGTGCCTTTGAATTTTGATACAATATACTGTCGTTATTTTTTTTTTTTTGAAAAGAGGGTTAAAACGTGGCTAATTAAACATTTTGTCAATCTTTTCGCGATAAACGCTTGAAACTCCCATGAATAGTTGCCTGAAAATGTTTTATGAGCGGTTCAATTTAATTTTTTTTGTCGGGCTTTCTCATTTTTATCATGCGGGTGATAAGAGATAAAGGGGCAACAATACTCGGTTAAACACCCATCATATCAAAAATGGCCATATTCGATCTTTATGGGGTGACTCGTAGTGCCAAATTCTAGAAAGAAAGTAAGCGTACAAGATTAACGCTCATGTCCTTAGAGACAATATACCAATGGATTGACCAAGCAGAAGACTATGTGGCTACCAGGTCGTTCTCTAAAGCTGCACAGAAGTATGAGCTTGCTCAAAGAGATATATCAAAAGTACTTGAATCACTAGAACAGGAAAAGACCAAACTAGATGAAAATTTATATCTGGTTGTGCAAGCGCTTGCTGATGAAATAAACTCGAGGCTCTCAAAAATATCCAGATTAAATCAAAAGTTGAACAAGCTACATCAACAATCGAATGATGACAATAAGAGTACAGTCAGACAAGAAAACCCCTTTGCAAACAGTTCCTTGGGCACAGATAATTCCAAAAATATTTTAGACACAGAAGATAAAAACCAGATTTCCGACTTGAATGAGGGCAACGAATTGATGACTCTTGGCGATGCAGTCTTGGATGGCATCATAAATCAGCTATATGCAGGATTAAGTAAGACAATACCGTCCGTTAACAACAGCGCCTTGAAGCGCGAGATCAACAAACACAAAGTTCGCATTGCTTCGCATATTCTCAAGGTTCAAAACGCCCAGAGCTTAAGGGAGCAATTGTTAATAGAGGAGAACAGGGACTTGAAACAGTACTCGGAAAAATTGGCTGCAAGGTGGGAAAGTATGAAAGAAAACACAAAGCAAAAGTGACTGGGAATAGTCCCGCCATGATAATTTAAAATATCTTGTGATGAGCTAGAACTTTCTTTTGTGACAACTATACAACAAATATATTTTTATAAATCACAAAACCAAAACTACAAACAGACATCCAAATTCAGATCTGAAAAAAAATTCAAGCGTTCAAACCGTGAACTATCTCTTCTTTTGTTACCAAATGGCCAATGGTTTCTATATGTGATAATAATTCATCAATATTGGATGACCATTCATTCAATAATTCGCTAGAATTTTTTGGTTTCTCAAAATTAACAATTTTCAAAGGCCTGTTGATTTTTGCATATATGATTCCCTGGTTGACCAAATCGCTGATAAATTGTTCTGTTTGGCTTTCTTGTAAATCTAGCAACTCGTTTAATCTACCTAGTTTGATTCTGGTGTAATACTGTGAAATCACTCTCAAGTTATGCTCAATGACTCTTTTGTACAAGTCATCCCAATGTTTGGTTTGCTTAAATGCCAATATTTCTTCATCGATTGTACTCAAAACGGAAGAATACTCGCTTTTCAATGCCGGCCATCTCATCAATTCTGGTGTAGTAAACAATTTTATTAGAGATTCTTGAGGCTCCAACTTTTTCAAGTTGTTATCTAGCTGAACTTTATGAACCAAATCATTTTGCAAGTTGCCATATGGTGCCAAAATCAAAAAGTAGACTGCAGAGCTCAATGTTTTACTCCATACGACAGAATCTTTTTTGATTGATGGTGTATTGTAAATTTCTAAATAATACTGCGCAATTGTTAGATAATCATTAGAGTGCATAGCGTTCTTCACCAATAGTTTGTAATATTCAATTTTCAATGTTTCGTATTTAGGGTTTTGAAAAGTTTTCTTTAAAATCTTTCTTGACAAAATTGTTGCTTGCTGATGATCTCCCTTCAAAATACTCAAGTCCATTTGCTCCAAAATAAAATCAATCTTTTCATTCATATCCATAGAGCCGTATGTTTCCACTTGCAATTCGCATAGCAAGTCACAAGCCTCATCGATTTTTCCCTCCTCTCTTTTAATGTGAGTAAGGTCTCTAGTGACTCTAGCTCTTTCCACTTCAACAAAAATTTTGTTCGCAGTAACAGTTCTGATGTTTTCAATACTCTTAATCTTGGTGTCACGATCTTTCAATTTTTCCAAATGCACCATGATGCGTTGAACCATGGTTTGAATGGAAACCTTCATCTGTCCATGCTTTTTGGACAAGACCTGCAATTGCTCATCCAGCAACGGCCAGTCATTGTGAGCGGCCAAAAGGTCTACTATCTCCACTAAAACCTTTTTAGATGACGCCAAGTCTGAAGCTTGTCTGGTTTTTTTTTCCAAAGCCAGCAATTTGGTCAAGGCTTCTTTATAATCATTGATACCTAGCGACTGAATGTTTGGAAGTTCCTCATCCAAAATTTTTGTATAGTCTTTCTCAGCTTTGATTGGCGCGTCTCTGGACATTTTGTTGTTTGACTCTTTGAGTTTCTTTTTCGATGAATGTTCTCACTTATATCTCGAGTGTCTATTGGCCTTGTTCTAAATGTTGCCACCCTTAGTCAAAATCAGAGAAACAAAGTTGTTGGTGTTTTTTCGGGGGGTTTTCTTCTCATGAAAAAAAAAAAAACAATTTCGGTCTCACCAAACCTCCAAATCTGTATTCCGAACTATCAATCCGAAAAAAAAAAAAAACATTTCTTTTTCATGACACTGCAAGACATCAAACCTTGCAATGAAGAAACACGTTTCAAAGATGATTCCGCTCGATGAGGTTGATGTTCTTTTCGCTTACACTTTACACAACTTCCAACGTGATAGCTAAAGCCATTGAGCCCAAACAAACAAACTTCTATACCCTGCTCACAAAATCTAGTGATCAAAAAAATGGCCGGTTCGCAGTTGAAAAAATTGAAGGAAGCCTTGAAGGCAAATGGTTTGTCTGGTCCTGTTCAGCAAAACAAAAAGGGCAGAGGCAAAAAGGGCAAACAGTCCAGGGAATACGACAGGGAAGAAAGACAGAGAGTTATCAGTAGAATCAGAGAAGAGTTCAATCCTTTTGACATCAAAACAAACAGAAACAAACACGGGCCTGCAAATGATGAAGGAACAAACAACAAATCTACAAAAATTGCAGTAGGGAAACCTGGAATCTCCAAACAAGTTGGTGAAGAGCAAAGACAGCAAGTTTATTCTGCAAAAAAAGGTTCCAAGGGGAAAGCCAGTGCTTTTATTGATAAGCGTTTTGGTGAAAGAAACAAAGCTTTGACTGATGAAGAAAAAATGTTAGAGCGTTTCACCAGGGAAAGACAACATGAATCTGCAAAAAAAAGATCTTTGTTTGACTTGGAAGACGAAGGTTCTGATTCGAACGATTTTGAAAATGACACAGATATGTACGGAACTAAGCTTACTCATTACGGGCAATCTTTGTCGTTTGAAGATGACTTTCAGGAAGATGACTTGGGTGCAGATGAACCTATGACAAGCAGAAAGAGAGTCTCTTTTGATCAAGCTGGCGATTCAGAACTTGAGCCATCTCAAGAGCCTCAAAGAAAGAAAACGAAAGCTGAAGTTATGCAAGAAGTCATTGCAAAATCTAAATTCTACAAACATGAAAGACAAAAAAAGCAAGAAGAACTTTTAGATCAAATTCAAGATTTGGATGACAATTTTGATGATTTGGTTTCAGAACTACAAAAAATTCCAAAAAAACAGCTTCAGCCATCATCCAAATTTGTGGATCAAGCTAAAGCCGTTGAGGAGGGTTTTAAAGATTACGACCTGAAAGTTAAAGAGTTAGGTTTGGAAAAGAGAGCTGCTCCAAGTGAGAGAACTAAAACGGAAGAAGAGCTTCAAAAGGAGAAAGACGACCAAATGAAAAAACTAGAGCAAGATCGAACTAACAGAATGAATGGTATCTTTGAGTATGACGGTGCTGAAGAGCATGAAGAAGCTGTAGACGTTGAGAAATTGGACGATGGTTTTTGGGGCGACAGCGAAGAGGAGCTGGAAATGGAAGATGCAAACATTCCTGATTCTGAAGATGACGTTCACTTTTCCGACGAAGATCAAACCACCGAAGGTGCATCTTCCCATAAAGCTAGAAGTATTCCATCTGTTCCTTGTCCACAAATGCATGCTGAATTATTGACCTTTTTAGAAAGTTATCCAACAGAGGAACATGTTTCACTGATAAAAAGAGTTATAAGAACATATCAGCCAAAACTAGCTGAAGGTAACAAACAAAAGCTAGACACATTTACAGGAGTTCTTCTCAGACACATCATGTTTTTGGCTAGCAAGGACTATTCAAACGATTTGCAGACTTTTGAGTCTGTGCAAAACTCTTTAATCTCCATTTTGAAATTGCTTTCTGAAAAGTATAACAGAGGGTTAACTGAAAGCTGTAGAGAGATTATTGAAGAAATTCAAGCAAGATATGAGGAAGAAGGGTTTGAAGGCCTTGACCCGGGTGTTTTAATTTTTTTCAGTATTGTTGGATACTTGTTCTCAACCTCTGATCATTACCATCTAGTTGTTACGCCTTGCAACATTTTGATGGGTGAATTTTTGGACCAATCCGTTTACACTTTGACAAATATGAAACCCCTTATTTTTAGCACTATTTTGAGTAATGTTGCTGTAAAGTACCAAAATTTGTCTAAAAGATATTTCCCGGAGGTTTCTTATTTCCTTGTCAAGAGCTTGAATATTCTTTTGCCGTTGGTCTCTAATTTTGAATATGAAAAACAAAACACAGGTTGCTTACCAATCCATTCTTTGTTTCAAACAAGCTATTCTGTTTCCACAAGCGCTTTGTTGCTACGTAATCAACTAAACTTGGTGAGTTTGTTGATCACTGGGTTTTGGAGGGATTTGAGCGCTTTTCCAGAAATTTTGTTGCCTTTCCAAGCGTTATTTGAAAAACATTTGGAAAACAAGCACGTTAGTGAAATTTCGGAAAAAATAACAAAACTATTGAAATTCAATATTCACAATCCATTGACATTGCAGAATCACAAACCTTTGGCAATTCCAACATATGCACCAAAATACGAGGAAAACTACAATCCAGAAAAGAAATCATACAGCACTGATAGAACGAAGAACGAGATTGACAAGATGAAAGCCCAATTGAAGAAAGAACGTAAATTTACAATGAAAGAACTAAGAAAAGATGCTAAATTTGAAGCAAGACAACAAATCGACGAAAAGAAAAAATCGTATAAAGACTATCATTCTAAGATGGCAAGAATTGTCAACACCATCAATACCGAAGAAGGTGCCGAAAAGAATAAGTACGAGAGAGAAAGGAAGTTGCGTACTGGTAAAAAATAAGAGTGTGTATCTGCTTAGGAATCAAATATCTCTCAAAGTTTTCTCTTAATTTGACATTGTATATTAGTTATATATATGTGTATATATATATATATATATGCATATAGGCAACAATTACCGACCAACGTCTGCATCTTTGTAATATTGTTTGAGTAAACCTAAAACACGCTTGGTGTTAGTTTCTTGATCCACATTACCACGTCCTTGATAAATGCTATGGTCGGCCATGTTGTGGTTTTGATTTGTATGATTGTTGTAGCCGGTTGTATTTGGACCAAAGTTAGGATCAGTAATGATTGATGAAGGTTGATCTTGGTATGACGAGCTTTGGTTGATCAAAGAGTCAGACTCAAACAAGTTTGGACGTCTTTGTTTCCCAAAGCCCTGCTGAGTTTCACCAAACTTGCTTCCTTGGTTCAAATTGGCAAGTCCACGGTCTTCATTTGAAGACTTGTGTCCCAATCTGGATTGTTGTCCTAAATTGTGGGAGCTCGAATTTGGAGACAGACTTTCAGTTGGACGCAAGCCATTCTCTGCAGTGAGCAATTGCGAGCGTTTCATATTATTGGAAAATCCAAATTGTTTTTTCCACGTGTAATTTCCGTTCAATTCAACGTGTCTTGGAATGGCTGTTTTTCCAACATTGTTTTCAACATTAGAATAATTGTCAACAAAATGGATGTAGGATTGCATTATCTTATCATTTATTTCCTCATTATCATGTTTATCGTCCTGCTCAATTTCATATTTTATCTTTTGTTTTGCAGGCTTATTATTAATTTCAGTGTTGTCTTGCATTCCGGGATTACTTTCATACCGTTTCTTAAGTATTGTTCTTATGCTCTGCTTTTTCTGCCCTTTTGTGAATTTTCTGGATTTCCCATCACTGATTCCATCGGAATTGAGAGTATCATTTTCTTTATCAAAAACGGCGTACTTGCAAACGTATCCTAATCCATCAACATAGATTGATACATTTCGGAAAAAATCCACAATTTCATCGCTCTTGGAGGGTAGTTTAAACCACAAGATAAATGGAGTGACAAGAAGGCTACTCAATTCTTTTAACAAAACCACAAGCTTCAAATCATACAAGCGGCAAAAATCATCCCGAACATATTGAGTATGCAACTTGTTTTCCCATTTTTTTGGCTGATAGTGTGTGTATTTGACCAACTCCAGCATATACAATTCCGGATCGAAAACTTTATATTGATCACTGATTGAACTCTTGCAAACAGTGTATACGGTACCAAATATCGACAAGTAAAACAAAACGGACTTGTCTTTTGAGATTTCAAAATTCAAAAAGTTTTCTGAATCAAAAAACAAGGTAAATATTGCCAATATGGCTACAAATGAACCGGTAATAAACGCGATAAATTTTAATATCAAGTTTTTGAATTCGTTTGGGAATTGGTTGACATAATCGTCAGCAATCTCAATGCTCAACCCTAACCTTTTCTGAAACAAATGATAAAGCTCATTGTACTCTCGCAATTTCCACTCTGCTCTCAAAGTGTATTGTCTTGTACTAATTGCTCCCGGCGTTGATTTGTACTCATGGAAATATCTAAAAAAGTATAACAAAACAAAGTAAGAAACGAGAATTGGAGATAATATAATGTTGAGGAATCCTGCAACCATAAACCTTTTTTTCAATTCGGCAATTAGCTTGGTTCGTTGAGACTTTTTAAGAAAATAATGCTTCAAATATCCTTGTTCGTTGAAAGCATAGCCGATAATGCAAAGGTTGATGTTCCATTCCAAAGTTTTCGTTAAATTTGAAGATAGATTGATCGAACGTGCGGTTGGTGGCAAAAACCTTAAGGAAAGCGGAACGTTGAGGTCTAGGTCCAAGATTTTAGCATTGAAAAGTGCAATCAAATAATTTTCTTTCCGCATAATCCTGTTTGCAATGTCGTGAGCGTTTATTCTGTTTTTTGCTTTTATTTCATGTACATTTGCTGTCAATGCGTTTGAGTCCTTCAAGTCCATTATTTTAGACACAATATTTTGCCACGAAATAGTTTGTAGTTCCAGATCATCTATTTCTAGTAAGTAGCTGAAAAAATCATGAATTTCCAAAAGCTCCTTGTAGTCGTTGTATATTGTGATTAGTTTCAACACAACATAAAGCATGCAAAGATATATCAAAAATTTGGTACCATTTGTCATGGAATTTTTGTAACATTGTTCCACAACAATATCCTGGAGCTTTTGTGCTTGATGGAATTTTGAGTAATCTATGCAATTTGTGGAAAATGTTCCAAAAAAAGTTATAAATATCAAGGTGAACAAATTCAAAAACTTTTCCACCAATATGCACTTGAAACCACTTCCTAGATAGTAATTGTAAACTTTGATCAAAAACAAGTCCAAGTTTTCGATATTCGCCCATTTCCATAACGCTTTTTCTTTCTTACTTAGCGAGATAATATTCTGCCTCATGGTGGCTGTGTATGCGGGCTGTACATAATCTTTTTGCCCATTTTGATTTGATTCTAGATCAATGTTTGAGTAGTTGTCATTCATGTTTCCAGGCGTTGGAAAGTTAGACTTTTTGCGGAAAAGAAAACTTTTTTGGATATCATTTGTCTCTTGCTTTGGTAAATTATTTTGAAACAGTTTCTTTTTATTTATATTATTGTTGGGTTTGGGTAACCCGAAGGGTGAACCATCCATACTGAGTCCATTACTAATACTATAATTGGTATTCATGCTCTTTTTCTTTTCCTGATCTGTGTCTTGTCCCTCTTGTCCCTGTTTTTGTTTCTTATCCGTTGTACCATCATCATTAGTATCCAAAGTGTGGATGTTTGCTCTAAAGTATTTCATAGAGTCATTATCACTTTGCTCATCGTGTTCATCATTATCATCATCCTCTACTTCTACTTCTAATTCTACTTCTTGATCTGTTTCATCTTTTGCTTGCTCGTCTTGTTCTTCCCCAGACTCACTAGAGCTAGAAGTTTCTTGATCAGATTCTATCATCCGATCCGTAGCAAAATGTTGTGTTATCAGATTGTCATCTAAAGTGGATTGCATGGAACTATTGCTTTCACTTAAAGAGTTTAACGCTATACTATCGGCACTTTCAAAATTAGCATTGTTTAAATGTTGTATGTTTATTCTTGCACTGTCGCTCTCATCATCTGTTGGTTTAGTTTTATTGAATATCCCGGATAAAAAAGTGTTTCTGTTGGTACTTTGTACTTGTTCTTTTTGTGAACTGCTTCGACTTTCATCATTTTTCGAAAACATAATTGAAGAACTATCCATTGGTGTTACAACAGTCTATGGAGCTCTGTTCTTTTACGTCATTCAAAAAGGGAGTTACCAAAATTTCTCAAGGTCCAAAAAAAAAAAAAGCTGCTCTAAATGCTATTAGAATGTGTTTATTCTTTTTCAACTTGTAGAAAACAGAGCTCCTTATCGTTAAAAGTTGTAATATCCACCATTTTTTTTTATTTCCCGTACTATGGGCAGTATAGATTTTAGGGTATTTTTGTGTAATAATAACATAATGAAAACTTAAGTTTGTTCGGGCTGTGAAAAAAAAATTCAATTTACCAAAATTCTGATGTCCAACTTGATAGCCTTTTTTTTCGGTATGTATTGTCCGAATATTCTTTTCTTTGTTTACTTTTGGAGTACAAATATTACCACTCAGCTTCAAGAGGTCAAGTAAATCAACAAAGAGACACTAAATCTAAGATTATTAAACTTGAAATTCAAATACAAACAATTCATGAAACAAAAGTTTAAATAAAGAGCTCATTATTTGAAGATGACACACACACACACCGGACCATGTTGTTTGCTAGAAGCACGATTATGCTCGAATCAAGTATTTTTTTTGTGCTAGCAAGATTGGCTCACGAAAAGCGCTGCAAAACTAATTTGGTTCGTGTTCCATTAATGTTGGTGCCGTTGAAACACGTTGCTTGCGAAAGTACTATGTATGTGCCGAGTGCATTTGAATTGAAAAAAACATAACTTGTCAAAAAAGTTTTCAATCCCCGTTTAACTAATGAAAATATGCTATCAGTTACCTTTGGTAAGAGAGTTATGAATAAATGATATTTGAAATTGATAATATTTAGATAAGTGATGAAATATATTGATTGTAAACAATAACCAGCATGTAAGAAGCTGAATTATTTGATAAAGTTTACCAAATACCTCCAATTGCTCATGCAAGTCTGACTTAGGTATATGGGTTTTTTATTTATTTATTTTTGACCTCGTTTTTTTTCATTCGAGGTTTTTCTTTTATTTTATGAATTATTTTAATCTCCTGTGCATATTTATTTTGTGCGATAGTTTCACTGTAGAATGTAAAGTAGCATACGAAATTATAAACGGAAATGAAAAAAAAAAAAAAAGTTTTTAATGTGACTTTTTTCGAAAGCCTTTTTTTTTTTTTTTATGAAAAAAATTTAATTAAACAGATATCGGTTCAAATATATTTTTTTATTATTATTATTGCAAATACGTCTACGTTATTAAGCTACCCTACTGGTTTTTCTAGTGGGGGTTTGATAATTTTTTTTTTTTTTCTTTTTTACCAAATGCAAGGATCACAAAATAAGGTTTAGCTGTTTTCTATTGTCTTAAAGACAGTACTTGTTCTTTTTTAGATATTTGAAAAAAAAAAAAAAAATCTATCGGATTGAACCGAAAGGAAAAGCTTGCAGAGTGTCTTATTTAGTAGGAGTCATTCATTAATGACTATAGAATAATCATATAGTATGGTTTTTTTTCTTTCTTATTTTTTTTCTTTCTTACTTTTTTTGTTTTTTTTTTGCTTCTGACTGGGAAATCTTCTCCTGTTCTTGCTTTTAACGGAGCAAGTTGACATATTGATTATTCAGTACACAAGACAGGATAGGCAGCACAAAATTACAAAATTACAAGTTTTTGTTCAACAAACTAATGCAGGAATAAACGAGAAAAGGCAGAGCATGTAAAAAAAAAAAAAAAGCTCTCACAAGAACGGAAAACTGTGTAAACTCTGAGCTTCGTTTCAAATGCAGCACAACAAAACATAGTGCCTAAGGCTTTCTCGCTCGGTTCGTGAACCATTTGAAAAATATATAAAAAAATTAAACAATTTAACTTTGTCAAATTGTTTTTTCTTTTTTTTTTGAAGGGAACCTGCAGAAAACCTGTTTACAGGCAATACCTGCACGATAATAATCACAAGTGCTGGAAATTGACTATTTTCACTCATCAAATACTGCTTGATTAGTAGGTTGCTGGAATTTAGGCTCCAAAATCTTGGGTTTGATGTTTTCATTCTTGTACTTTTTTTTATTATTTTTGCTGTGCGTGTTTACTCAACTTATAGATATTGTGGTGGATATCTTATTACTGTGGTGTTAAATTCTAAATTTTTTCACTCTTTTTTGTTCTGCTTTTCTATTGTTTCTACTGTTTTCCGGTTTTTTTTTTTTTTATTCTTTTTTTATTTTACTTATAAATGTAGGTATCTGGATTTTCATTCAGGATACAATCATTATTGACATAATTTTTGATTTGTCGGTTTTGTATGTTTGTGGGACAAATTCTAGGATTCAACAAATAAATGAGACTGATTGGGTTAACAAAAACTGTTTTAATGCATTGGGCCTATATCTATTTTGTTGCCTAGGCTTTGTCTAATTTAGCTATGACAATCTGTCATCCTTGTTGATACAATAGTGCCAATCTTTTTTTTTTTTTTTTGTTTTGTTTTTGTAATTATGTGCGTTTTTTCTTTTATTATGTTTTAGGCCCATATCTTTGCTTGTCAAAGGTACAAGTATCCTTTTCTTCATTGTTGTTGAGAACCATGTGTGTTGATAGGAAAATTTCTTTTGTGATTTTTGTTTCCACGTATATAAAAAACTAGAATGCAAACCAACACGTTTAAAAGATCTCGACACTTTCTTGAAATTAATACAAGAGTCATGTTCTGTTTGATTAATCTTGAATTACTGGACACAAATGTTTGGAAAATCATGATGATATGTATATGTGTGACTTTTACCTTTGCTGGTCCAACCTAAATTATTCAATTCCAAAAAAAAAAGATAATACACGCTGAAATTACAGAAAACACGGTTTCGCAGCAAAGGTCATATTATGTACCCTGTTGATAGTACAAATAAATTCACTAATCATCAATCCCCTTCCAACGGCTTATTAACAACTGCTCAATGTTCTTATGATATCAATTCTCTAACCAAAAATACAAGTTATAATACCCAAAAAAATATCGATTTCACAAAAACAAATACAAATACAAATACAAATACAA